>Ga0214478_100439_pt1 | contig 24611 bp, 16 predicted proteins | sample M1_20Mar14CPVII9_2_FD_178001 | JGI IMG/M metagenome (GOLD analysis project Ga0214478, IMG submission 178001) | Marine eukaryotic communities from Monterey Bay, California, United States - M1_20Mar14CPVII9sort6BwellD7 | ecosystem: Environmental > Aquatic > Marine > Unclassified | place: USA...
GTGTTTGATGTAGCTCTATTAATATTAGGTTCTGTAAACAAGTGATTTAATGTCTCCATTGTAATATCATCATTATCTGATGGATATAGTCCTAACAAATCTTCATCCATTTTACTATTACTATGATTGTTCTTTGTTATGAGATTCAATACTATGTGCACATCTTGTATATAAGATATCGATATGCAAACTATCTATTCAATCTCCCTTTTGCAACTGAGTAAGTGTAAACATCTACAATCCACAACAGAAGAAGAAAGAAGCCCCCTAATAAGGTCGAGAAGACAGCAATGCAACTGCAAATAGTCAAATAGCCGCCCATGTGACACATAGTTTGTATGTGTGTCGCAGATCAGGTCATTCAAGATTTATCGCCACTTTATTCCCTTCATTTTTGTTTTATGCTCTTTCTCTTTTGTTGTGGTGCTCCTATGCTCACCTCCTACTCTATGAGGTCAAGCAGTATAACAGGGCCTCGTAAACCTGTACAAACATCATCATATTGACAACTAATCTCGTTAATCTAATTCTCGAATTTGAAGACAATACATGAAGGATACCGTAGAGTGTAATTTGGGATCTTATCTCAAGTTGATGGACAATGATAGGATTGTGAGGAGATATCAAGCGCCATCTCCTCTAGCTCTTGTTTATTATAGACTCAACTTATACCTCAATCGGAAAATATACATATCGAATTATAAGTATGGGATACCGTGGGGGCACATCTTATGGCAATTATTCTTCTTTGCAATTATCGACATCAATCCATCATGCATTCGTTTTACCAGTAGTCCATACATCGTTGGACAACAACCGGATACAATATAAACAATCAAAATCTACTATACCAATATCAATATGTTGTTCCAGCGGCAGCGGTGGTCAAGATCAAGAGGATGATATACCAAACATCATCAACAATAATAACAACTCACAACCTGAGGAAGAGAAGGATACAATACGAGTACAAATATGGAAAGCATTAATTTTATCCAACAATGAAGAAATAAGTTTAACACAATTATGTAAATTAATTGGTGTGCGAAATAAAGGTGATGTACGTTCTCATTTAATACATGTAGAACGTCAGGCTAAGACTATACAGAATAAATCTAATGAATGGCGTGTTAGACGAGGATTGTTACCGCTTCCTGATACTGATAGTCAAGATAATGGCGGTAGTTCTGAAGGTAGTAAGGTTGGCGGTGCTAAGAAGTTAAAGATAAAGAGAAGAAGGGGGGCTAAGAATGAAGAGTTTATTAGATTCATTATTTGACATTACATTAGATTATTATTTTTAAGTTAACTATCCAAACGCCTCTTCTTCTTTCCACTATCATTATTCTCTGATACTATATTATCATTTGATACCTCGGATGGAGTTAGTGCTAAAAATGGTGTTAAAAAGTTAAAGATAAAGAGAAGAAGAGGGGCGAAGAATGAGGAGTTTGTTAGACTAGTCTGAACTAAACATTAATAGATTACTTATCCTTCAAGTAATCAGCTATCAGTTATCCCTACGCCTCTTCTTTCCACTTTCATCTTTGGTATTCTCGGGTGGTGCCCATGGTAAGCTCAGTGATTGTAACTTCTTGTTTAGCTCACTGATCTCTGCAGCAATAACAGATTTCTGACGCTCATTCTTAGCCGCAAGGGCTTCCACCTTACGCTTGAATTTGGCATCGAGAGAAGCAATCCGTTCATTCTTCTTCTCAATCTGTTCTTTGATTGCTACTGGCTTATTGACGAGTGATGTTAGATCTGGAGCTGTTGTTATCAATGCACAATACAGATCATTTTGGGAACAATGTCTACCAACCAGTGATAGAACATCGGGCAAAACTACTGGATCAATCTGTGCGAAGAGACTGTTGTGGGCGGGACAGGTCCGTTCGGCACCGAGTACTTGTCCACAAGTGAACCTCAAGCTGAATCTCAAGAGTATGCTACTCCCGCCGAACAGCAGCAGCATGGCCTTGTTGATACTTTGCTGGGGTTCATAGCTCGATAGATATATTGTAAAGTAATGTCTTTGTATATGAATTGTTCGCTTAGTTCACGTTTCTACTTACATACATAATGCTAATGCCCTCTTCAGAAATTCAATGTTAGTGCTGAATCACCTCCTCCTGTCACCAATTTCCAACCAGTTTTTGGAGGTAATGATTTGTCCGTAGATGACACCATATAGAGACGTTCTAAGTGGTGTGCAAGACCATCTGCATGGGCGTAGAGAGACCAACTATCACCGAAGAAGTCCCTACTAATGGCAAATCTATTATTCTTGCCTTTCCACCGCCCATCTTTCACATATCGTGACTTTCCCATAATTGATAATGCATCCTGTTCATAAACTCCATTAGCCCCCGATATACCACACCCAGTAACAGTGATCTGCTGCGGTGCCTCATTGGCATTGGTATTGGCTGTTCCGATAGCTCTTCCCGCCGAAGTACTACTTTCATTATTGTTTGATGAAGATGTTGATACACTAGATGCCGTACTGCCTGTTTGCAATCTATTCTGGTTGTCAGTACTTGTCAAAGTCCTAAAATAATCACAAGGTGCACCGATTCTACTACTTCCTCCATCCCTAACATTTTCAGCACCAAGTAAAATGAAAATCTTAGCACCTCCCATGGCACCACTACCCAATGTACTAATGGCAAAGCTTGTTATGCGTAAAATATTGTATTGAGACACGACACCACAACCTAACCCTAAACCAATTTGAGAGGACACTCCACTAAAGAAGTGTTGACCATCTGATAATATGACTTTGTATCGATCAGCAGTATCACCAATTCGATTATCAATCTTTCTCAATTCTATAACTTGTAGTATGGGTTTGAAAGACGGTTCGTCAATAGAACCCGACATGTGATACATCTTTGAAATACCATTTGTTGTGAGAGTAGTAGCAATACTAACTGCATTATCATTATTTGTTGTTTGTGATGATGAACTAGCAGCAGCAGAAGTAGTACTACCATTTCTATTTGATGCACCGATACTCTGAGGTGATAATGAAACCTTTCTCTTTTTACTATTACCCTCATTTTGAACGGATATATCAGCCTCGTTATCAATATCAATAACCTCCCATCGTTTCTCAATTTTATCGAGCATTTCTTGTGCATCTTTCACTTCCTTTGTGGAGGCCTCGTGTGCTGCTTTTGCTGAATCATATGCAGCTTTAGTTAGCGAGGATAACTTTTTAGCAGCTGCAAGACGTTGCTTTGCCGCTTCGATTTCGTGCCGACCGCCATCGGAGCTCATGGTAATATGATTTGAGTTAATTGTACATTCACTGATATCTATGAGGTGATATGGTACAATAATATGAGAAATTTCTCACAATATTTCTTCCTCTCCGCCTACAGATTCAATATGCCCGAAAGTCTTGCCCCCAGTCTAATCCTCGATAGGCCACAATATATACGGCGGCGTTTATATTCTGTGTCTTGTTGTTGTTAATATATTTCTGAAGAAGTTATGTGTACCTCAGAAATGTTATTATTATAGCTGATACGATACGACAAGAGTCAAAACCCAATTCTGAATCTTACTTACTATTTTGTTAGTAGAGATTTGGCGCGGTTCCACTTATTTTCAAGGTATCTTTTCTCATTTAGCATGTCGGTACACTTTCTCTATTTGGCTGGTAGTAATTATTTGGTGATTATAGGCCACTCAACTACAGAATAATATACAGTGGAGTACAATCAATACTTTGTAGGGTGTTGTTTGTTACGGTATTATCTAAAAGATCTTATTAATAAGATCTTTGGTATGAGTACTCATTGTTGCAATATAATTATTTAGAATACCACATAGACATTTGCAACATATAAAGAGAGATTGTAAAAAACTCATAACATTTGATATCAACAATACATATATACCGAGGCCTAAATACCATTATTAAATTTAGATTAGATTAGATTGTACTAGGGTATCATCACATCAATAATAACAAAATGGCAAGTATCAATCCTTTAGAAGAAATGGATGAAGAAGAACAATTTAACCAAGCTTTTGGAGAGCATGTCGATATACCTGATGAATGTCGAGAACAAATCAATAATATCAGAACTATTGATCAAGTAGTTGCTTTCAAGATTAATAGTGTCCACACCGCTCGTCAATTTACAGATCAGGCATGGCAATTGCTCGGTGGATACATTGCAAATAGCGAATATTTAGATATTTTCGACCTAGACAGTTGCGATCTCAATGATCAACAGATGACATCATTATTTAGCAAATTAGTAAGAAGTGAATCATTAACAGAAATTGGGATTAACTTCAGTCCATCATTTAGTGTAGATGGGGTTAGAAGTATGGTGACCTTCTTGGAGAACTCTCCAGAGTTATGGGATGTCAACATGTACCACAACGATAACTTCAACTCAGAGTGCTTTGAGCTGTTAGTCAAAGCACTACAGAATTCAAGTGTGAAGAGATTAGAATTAGAGAATTGCAATATAACAAACATCTCAGCATTAGATACTTACAACATACCAAATCTTCAAAAACTCGATTTGAATCAGAATAATATTGGTAGAGAAGGGTGTATAACAATATCAAATCTACTGCAAAAAGAGGATACAAATTTGTACCACTTACTACTCAAAAACACTGGTATTGATGATGAGGGCGTAGAATTTATTGCTACATCGCTCAAAGACAGCACAAAGTTAAAAGAACTTGAATTGGATGATAACAACATCACAGATAGAGGAGCAGAGATTATTGCAGCGTCACTCAAACATAATACCACATTGGAACGTCTTTCTTTGGAGAATAGCAACATTACAGATAGAGGAAATAAGGCATTTCTGAAGCTCTTCGTCGATGCATCATCAATTGATAATACATACAATTCCAACCATACACTTGGAGCATTATACTTGGATCGGAGGCATGCATTTGATGAGATGAATAGACAAATTAAGATTGCATACTGGGAGAATAGAACAAGAAGAACTCACGAGGCCGCAGGTCGGACAAAAGTTATCAACTATCAACTCAACAGTCAAAAGAGAAAGAAGTTATGTGAGTTACAGGATATTGAGTACACGCCTGGCAGTATCTTTGCGGATATTGAGCCCATTCTTCTTCCCGATATTCTTGTGTTGATTGGGGAGGAACACGGGCAAAGTGAATTCTATACTACACTCATCCACACGGCACCTGATCTCCTGTCTTACATCAATAGAGAAGCTCTGATTGATAATGAAATGGCAAAGTATACGTCACAAGCATCCAACATTACTGCACAAATCACCGCCCTTACTCAACAGTTGTCTATCGTAAATGCCAAGAAAGATCAATTAAGTAGAAGACGGGAAATGATTGGACAGCGGATTAGTAGTCATCATCAATCAAAGATTGAGGGTGTAATAAGTACGAGAGTAGTAGGTGGTAGTGGTGATAAGAAGAGGAAAGTGCAGCGTTAGGCACCTATGTGTAAGTGATCCTCAAGTCGAGTCCCAAGAACAAGCTGTTCCCGCTGAACAGCAGGTCTTGTTGACTTTGATTGGGTTCATAGCTCGGTAGATTTGAGTAAGACTTATGTAAAGTAATGTGTTTTTAAACCATGAATGAATAAGTTTTAGTTGTTATTATGAATATGTGTCTCCTGACTTGGGCTTGATTCGTGGTAGACTTCCCCTGTAATCTTTAGTACTCCAAGGTTGGCACTGGGGCGATGCCCTGCTCCATGAAGATTTCCCATCCACTTTTCGGAGGGAAGGTGCCACCCGCTGATCTACATCTGTATAGTATATCTCCCTTTACCGTTAGTAGCCACTCGTCAAACGACTGATAAATCAACATTCTCGGCAAGTAACTTTTTCTATACTTTGGTTTGCCGTTTTCTAACTCTCGGTAGTATATTCCATTCGCTTCTGATGATCCACACCCAGTAACAGTGATCTGCTCAACTTGCTGAGTATTGTCGATGTTGTTAAACATTTGCCGACATGTTGGAGCTGGATCTACTCCAAAACCAACTGATGTCCAGCCATATCCTACAGGAGGATTGTCACCAACTGCATTGGGGTGGATATACAATAAATTTCCTAAACGTAGAGCTGCTTCGGATGATAGCAAACCCTCACCAATTATTGTACCAATCTTCCAACCATTTTCCTGATAAACGGCAAATTCTACAATCTCTCCCTTTTCACCCAGTTCATCTCGTGCCTGTTCCCACTGACTCTTCTTAGTGAATAATGTCAATTGAGAGGAATTACCAGTAACTCGGGAGTAGGTGCCATTCAATTCTGAAATTCCACAGCTTTTCACCTCAATTTGATTTACACTAGTTGGCGTAGAAGTTGATGCACTAGCTGAAAGTGATGTTGACTGGTTTCTCGATGCAAGTCTTCCTAATCCGCCCCCATTGAGTGTATTGTGGATAGACGAGTTGGTATTATTTGTTTGAAGTACGTTCGGAGGATTGCTGTTACTATTGTTCGATACTAGTCGGCATTTTGGAACCGGATCAACTCCAAAGCCAGGAGCCGTCAACCATCCATATTCAGGAGGCGTACTGGCACTTAGATATAAGTTTGAGTACAATCTATATCCCGGTCCTGGAAGATGCGCGTTTCACATTTTATGACAATGAAGAAAGATGATAGTAACTTCTGTTAGTACATAGGTTTTGAAAGGGTAATAAACTAAAGGCAATGGAAGGCCGAACAAGTTGAACACACAAGTACATAAAACAAAACTAACGCGGACTTTCCAGCAAATCCAAAATCTCCCCAAGTACCGAAAGTCCAACAACCACCACCTCGAAACAAGGCAAACTCTACCGCCTGTCCCTCACTACCCATCCCACATGTTACTTCCCACCTCCCTTTTCTTGTATATACTGGACAGTTATCATGTGTTGCCCCAATATTTTGGGTGTATGTACCATTCAATTCTGTAATTCCACAACTTGTAACTTCAATTTTGTATTCGTTATCCGATGAATTGGTATTGTTGTTTCTAGCAAACCTACCTATCCCACGCCCACTGTTAATATTGGATAAACTGGTGGTATTATTTTGAGGTACCGCAGCAGCAGCAGCAGCAGCAGCTGTCGTAGAGGACGTACTTTGATTCTGATTATGTCTACTAACAATAGCAATTTCATTGTTGTTATTTTGAGGAGATAAAGAAACTTTTCTCTTCTTACTATTACCCTCATTCTGTACGGATGATAAATCAGGTTCATTATCAATATCAATAACTTCCCATCGTTTCTCGACTTTTGCCAACATGTCCTGTGCATCCTTAACCTCTTTCTCAGCTGCGTCATATGTTGCTTTGGCCAAAGAGGATAATCTTTTAGCAGCTGAAAGACGTTTTCTGGCTGCTTCTATTTCATGTCGTCCGCCTTCAGAACTCATTGCAGTAATATGATACTATATGTTTAAATATTAGTTCAGTATACTATTTATATATTGATTTAATAGTATACCAAGGTATGAAAATGACGAGAGGTATTATTGTGTTGCAAGAAATTTCTCACATTGTCATTGTTATCTTGCAATGTTGATTGATTAGACAGCCACCTCAATCACATCGACCGCTCTGCTCCGCGCCCGTAGTAGTATGATGCATATACACGAAGCTCTTTTGCTCGCTTTAATCCTCAAATACACAGCAGTTGATTGGGTTGCAATGAGTTATTCAACAATTCCAAAAATGAACTAATTTGCGCGCGCACGCGCACTGCGCTCTAAACCTTTTCCTGGCTAGCTAGGTTTTGGCCCATAAGGCAGTGCCCCGACACCCTGTTTCCTACTCTATTCAAAAGTGTTGTTTAGGTGTTTGTACTAACAAATATCTCATAAATGTATATATCAAATTTTTCAGCTAACTGAGAGGAGTTCAAAAATGCAATAAAAAGAGTACTTTATTTATATCTAGTGTTTTTATAGGCAATATATCGCCAATAATGCCCTGAATATGAGTAAAGCAGTATGAGATCCATTACCGTATTGTACACCGTATTTGTATAATTATACCGTACTTTCATAGGATACTATTCCCATTTAGTATTAATAGACTCCCAATACAGGCGAGTGCCTTAGGCAGTGCCTTAGAGCCAAATCTGAGTGCCTTATGGTATGGCCAAGACCGAAGACCCTATTCCTGGCCTTTGAGCGACTTCAATTGTACTATCATAGACTATCATAGACTATCATCAATTGTGAGATTCGTACATTGTCAGTACAGTCACTACATTAGCGTTTAATATTTGGTGGTAGTCGTGGGAGAGATATTGTAGATTCTATATGAGAGTATAATTTTAGTACACACTATAAATTTGTTCACATGTTGTGCACCTTCTCAATAAGTTAACTTTTCAATAATAAGTTTAACTACAATATTATATAAAAGAACTTACAGTACACATACTAAAGAAGAAGAATCGATAATATTACGACAGATAATTATACATTTTCATCATTCAATTCCCACCACAACAAAGTGCAAATATGTCAAGCAGCGAAGAGGAGTCTAATCGGGAATTGGAAGATGAACAATTTTATCAAGCTTTTGGAGAGCACACAGGTATTGATGAAGAAGTCCGAGGATATGTAAACAAGATCAGAAATAATAATCATGATGTAAATAAATTAGTTTTAAGATCCGATCATACCAACGAATTTACAGATCTTGCTAGGAGATTGCTCGGTCGATACATTGCAAACAATACTCACTTAGAGAAGTTAGATTTAGATGAAAGTGGCCTCACTGATGAACAGATTATACCATTGTTTAGTGAATTGACAAGTAGTAAATCATTGGATAGGTTGGATTTGGATGATAATGCTTTTGGTATACAAGGAGTTAGAAGTATGTTACCACTTCTTCAGAATTCACCACATATTTCAAATCTTTACTTGAGTGGCAATAGTAATTTCAACTCAGAGTGCTTTGAGGGCCTGGCTAGTGCATTGGATGGAAAGTCGATTACATTGCTTTACTTGCTACATAATAATATTGAAGATATTTCGGCATTAGATAGATACAGTTTACCAAACCTTCAGAAACTGTGCTTGAACAATAACAATATTGGTAGGGAGGGATGCATTACATTGTCCAACTTACTGCAGAAAGAGGATACAAGTTTGAAACACTTGTACCTTGATGACACAGGCATTAATGATGAGGGAGCAGAGATACTTGCTGCATCACTCAAACATAATGCCAAATTGGAAACTCTTAGTTTAGTCGATAACAACCTCACAAATGAGGCTTATGACACATTTTTGAAACTTGTCGTCGATATATCATCCATTGAGAACACGTACAGCTCTAACCATATCCTAGAAACATGTAATTTGGATAGATATGATGATGGCAATACTTACGATGAAATACAATCCTTGATTAATAATGCATGCAAGGAAAACAAATTTAGTAGTACTCCCGATGCCGCGGGTAGAGCCAAAGTGATCAAATATCACCTAAATAGTCAAAACATGATGAAGTTATGTGAGTTTCAGGATATCGAGTACATACCAGGCAGTGTCTTTGCAGATATTGAGCCCGTTCTTCTGCCGAAGATTCTATCTTTAATCGGGCAGAAGAATGGTCAGAGTGAATTGTATTCTGCCCTCATCCAAACGGCACCTGATCTTCTGTCATATATCGATAGAAAAGCTTTGATTGATCGTACAATGGCAAAGAATACAGCACAAACGAATGCTCTATCTCATGAGTGTGCACAAAAAGTTGCCGAATATGAACAGAAAATAGCTGAATATGAACAGAAAATAGCTGCACTAAAGACTGAGATGCTGGCTGAAACATCTCGTCTTACCGCGGAGAACAACGAGCTGAATAACCGTCGGACATTGATAGATGTAGGGGATTGTAGACAATCAGCAACCAGAGAAGGAGAGGGGTGCGATAGTGGCAGTAGAGGTAAGAAGAGGGGGAGAAGTTGAGATCAAATATTTTTGTGCACATGATGTGCACTTTTCAATGATGAGCTCTAGTCATATCTATAGGTTATTCCGTGGATGTAGTAATTGCTAGATTATTATGTAATGATATCTAAGCAATAACTAGAGCCTCCAGTTATTATGAAGTGCACAAAGTAGTAGATGCCTAGCACTCTTGTCTGGATGATCAAAAGAAACTGATTATCCTTTGAAAGAGTTTTCAGTTTTCACATACCTCATCTATCACTCTTCATGATCACCGACAACTGACAACTCTTCTGACACTAAATTGGCGGATGTAAACCAACTCGTACCTTATTGCTTGGATTAGATGGTAAGGAAGGGTCACAATGAATATGTGCATACGGCGGCGGCTCGTCATTTTGATAACGCTACTACTTCTTCAACACACCATCATTGCAACAACTTCCAAAATTAGAAAACTACCAAAACAAGTATTAATTGGTTATACAAGTGGTCATAACTATACAAAAGTAAAACAGAGTATTGTTAATGATGGTGTGAATGTTGTTATATGGTCATTTATTGACATTATTGCAACTCCAACACCGTTAAGCAATACTGATACATCAACCAATAATACTCTTGGACACATTAGAACAAACTTGGATTTACAATCGATTGCATCATTCATAAACCAACTTGATATCGACGGATATTCAAACATTATACATTTAACAAGTTTTGGTGGTTGGAATGGTCCACATTTAGATACAACTCTCTCAGCACATGAATGGTATAACATCTGGCAAACTTCAAATGCATCAAAAATATTTCATGGTATAGACTTTGATTTAGAAGGTAATGACAATCTAACATCATCAAATAATGTATTTACAATTGATTGTTTAGAGTTAATGGGCAGTATTAGTACATTGATGAATGATAATGGATATATAGTATCAATTGCTCCACCACAATCTTATCTCAACATGAACAACTCAAACTTTAGTAGATATGTCAATATATCAATACCAAATCGTAGTTGGCATTCAGACTTTCATTACTTTGGTTCATATCTACTTGACAAGTATGGGATGTATATTGATTTAATATCTATACAATTATATGAAAGTTGGTCTGACGCTGGTATGTCAATCTATCATGATGGAGTGAATGGATCGGATTATCTATATAACTTTGTACATGGTTTAGTAGTGAATAATGAATCATATTATGTTGAATTTGATCAAGATACGACACTTGATATGAAGGTTCAAAATGTATCTGTTCCTCTATCCAAGTTGGTAATTGGATTAGCCAATGGATGGGCGATCAATAATAATCCCGACTCATCAAGTTATCATAAAGCTCTTTACATATCTGGTAAAGAATGTGAAGTGGCATATAAACGACTGTTAAATGATCACCGTGTACCTCGAGGATTCATGTATTGGACTATTGAAGAACGGGGTAAGAATGATGTATACCTAGCAAAAGATATTGGCCAGTTTCTATTCCCATCTAATAATGATACATCAAAATCGGATGATAAGAAGAAGAAGAAGAAGAAGGACAGTAACAACATCAATAACAATACAAGCCGCAGTAGAGGTTCACATCATTACATATTAGGCACCATGATTGTTATCGGATTATCAATCTATTGTTATATTAGAAGGTATGACATTCGAAGTGTATGGATTAGAATGATTGATCATTACCATGACTATGTTAGTGTACTTGAGGAAAGTGGAGGCCAACAGCAGGCACCTCTTCTTGACGATAGTAGTTTTCTATTCGAGACTGTAAGATGATATAATGTTCGTCTGCCACCATGCTAGCAATCAGACACTAATCAGTAGCAATGTCTCAGTCTTGGACTAGTAGTACATGGTCATAATAAGAATAAGAAGAGCAGATATCGACGGATGAATTGACCTTGTCATTCCATATCTGCTGTTTGTATATGATCTATGCAATGCAGGCGTTTATTGAGGGAGTCAAGGGCATTATCCCTTCCTCAGGTCGGTAGTGTGCAGCTTTTCATGTAGGATTCTTAGTCTTGGTGATGGGGGCAGTAGATCTTTCTGTCGTGCCGGTATCTTTGGCTAGCAAGTTCAAGAGAAAGATCTGAACAGCAATCCTCGGCCTCATCTCTCATAAAGATCAATCAACATCAATAAGAAGTGGTCAGTATAATAATATGAAACATTACAAAGATATTCTAGTGCATGGTGCCCAGTTGGTTAGGCATTTAAAGGTATGTTAGTGTCATTGAATCGCTCATCCCTTGATCTTTTTTGATGTGATGAGAACACATCATCCATCATCATCAATTATAGCTTACATGTGTCTCTTCTTTTTAATATTGTTCTTTACATATATATATCCATTGCATAGGGACAACAAACATCGGATGGTAGCAATGAACTGGCCATCATAAACGTCCCCATCGCCGCGGCACGAGGATATGCTCAAAGAAAGCTAAGCCATCATAGATTAGCAGAAGAACCGGGCGATGATATGGATATGGATATCCTCATCACTGATATTGGATTGAGTGAAGAGGATATGAAGTTTGGTGGAGATGGTAGTGGCGGATTTGACTTTGGAGGTGAGGAGGGAGATGAGGATGATTTCGATCTCCTCTCGGGATTTGGTGGAGGAGAAGGTGGATTTGATTTAGGCTTAGGGGAGGCGTGGAACCCAGGTGACGATCCCATGGTAGATGCTATTATGGAAAACGTCGATGAGTGCGGAATAGATATTACCGACATGTCAAACAAAGCTTTTGGTGCCTTCCTTATGTCTGGCGGAGCTGGAGCGAGCACATCATCCAATTCACAATCTTCTCTTGCAATGTATCGGGATTTGGCCATGACGTACAGCCCAATCCTTCTTGCATTGAAAGATGACGACGAAGAGGAATGCAGTAGTATTGATTCTGCAAAGATATTGTTAGCATCCGAGGAGTATTTGCAGTGTTCAGGTGAGCAGCTACATATCTGATCTTCTCTGTCTCTGATCCCTTCTTATTTTAAATGCTCACATCTTGTGTTCTTCCCCCTCTACCCCTCTTGTCAATACTAGGCGTGTATGACTTCTTTGGATCTATGGACTTTCAAGATGATCAAACTCTTGCCTTCATGGATGATCTTACAGATACATGTCAGCCAGCCATTGACTTAATGATGAGCGCCGAAGACATGGCCACGTTGTCTATGGATACCCTCAGTACTAAACTCAACGATGAAACTGCCACGGCATGTCTCCAGACTCTTCTAGGAGACAATCCATTTGCAAACTATTTACGTTATACCTATCAGAATCTCGATCAGGAATTAGATTGCTTGGGAAGATTCGGCGAGGCTTTGCCACATTGCGTTTTAACTACTGAATTATCATCCGAGTCCGAGGATGATGCCATATCTATGCCTCTAAGTTTGATGAAGAAATTGGATTGTATGATCAGTTCAAGTTATGAGAGTATACTTGATGAATTGTGTGATGTGATGTACACCAGTCTTGATAAGTGCCTCGCAGCATATGACGCTACCGCAGATCTTGCTGTTGTATCTTCTTGTGTAAAAGAAGAGGGGTTAATGTTAGGGAAACAAGAAGACTTGTTCGGTATGGATTCATCTGTACTGGATGGTAATAACCAAATCCCTGGCTTCTGCTCCAGGTCTTTTCAAAGAAGGGGGACTGATACAACTGCTTTACAATCTCGGTTAGATCAGTACAATAAGAAGCGTGCGTATGGATGGGTTGTGCAGGATACAACCGCTGCTCAAGTTGTGGTCAAGACAGCTCCCAAATCACTAGAAGATGAAGCCGAAGAGGTACTAGAACCTCCTCAAGAATCATACGATTCAGACCCTCAGGCTCAGGATATTGCACTTTTACAATCAAGTGAATGGAATAATGGTGAGGTATCGACTGATACTGAAACTGCGTCAAGTGCTGGTAGTTTTGCCATTGTCGTCATGGTGGGAGTAGCTATCATTGCTGCCGTAGGACTTGTATTGGTTGTCAAGCGGCGTGCCCTGGGAAACGATCAGCAGTTCAAACCAGTGTTTGGTGGCGATAATACTCTACCATCTGTGGTATAAATCTATGAGTAGAGAATGAAATGTATGACAGATTGGAAATGTGAACAGCTTGAGGTATGTATCGTATGATAGTAAATAGTATTGAATTGTAAAGTTAATGCCTTTAGTATTAGACAAACCCACCATTCTTTAGTAGTTCGTGGTTGTAGCAGGCCACTATCCGGAGATGGTAAGGATAACTTAGAGTTTGTTGAATGCAACACGGTAGGGTTACACGGTAGGGTTAGGGTTAGTACAATATAAGGCAGTTAGTAATAGTACTAGGAATGAAGTCAGTAGTCAGTAGTGTGCACTTATAGAATGAAAAAGTGAACATATGATATGTATCTCTACTCTAGTATACTTTGCAATGTTATGAAGTAGTTTAATATGTACAAACAACAAGCAGCAAATACTTCCCAACTCTACTTCCTTACATCTATCTCTTCAATGAATAATAACCTCACGAACAACATTCAAATCAGAATCAACAACAGCAATGGCCCTATCCTCTCTCTTTGGATTCTTCGGTCCACCAACTGGTTCCTCTACAAAGCATGCTAGAAAGTTACCATTATCATCTGGATCTGGTACCTCACCCTGCACGAATGTACAACATTCCTCTGGTGATAAATTATCACAATCCCATGGACCAATGGTAGTTTCTACACCACTTACCATCCATGGCCAGGGATAGAATACCACTCCGTCATCGAATATACCTGATAACTTTGTACCAGACTTGTCTGTTAATAAGACAATCTTGTAGTAACCGGGGTCAGTTTGTTCACGTATCTTACGATAATCTAATATTAAAGATGTTTGATTGTTAAATTGTGTAGGTCGGGCGGTAACGTAAGAGTTTACTATTTGACGACATTCCTCGAGGGGTTTTCCTACACAATCGTCAATTTTTGGATCGTTTGGCTGTAAGGATAGTATATAGGAGTTGAGCGAGAGTCGGGGTGAAAAATAAGTGACACATATACACACAATCAAAACGGATACCAGACTAATACTTATATCGAACTTACATATTTATCGGCAGCCCCATTAAACATCATACGATGACCATAATGCTTTTCAATCATATCACTCATACGTCGTGTACCCAAACTATAACCTTCTTCCGTAGTAGTCATCATCTTACGATGGTGATTCTCATGCTCCTCGACTAAGGCTTGTGGTGTAGTTTTAGCTTTAAGAGCCTGTTTTTGTTTACGGCGTAGACGTCGTTGTTTGTTCATTGGCGGTTTAGTTTCTAGTTGTTGTTGTGATGAAGGAGTGGCTTTACTCCAATTGTTACCCTTCCATGGCATTTCCTTATCATTATTTAATCGTCGTCTATCGTCATAGTTGTTGGTTATGGTTGTTGATTCATTAAAGAGTTGATATGATATTGTGGTGAGAGCAACGAGTGATAGGATGATACTCTTTGGGCGTTGCCGCCGCCGCCGAGTTGGATTGTTTTGCTGTTCTACTGGGTCCATTATCTTTGCTATATAGGTCTAAAAGCCGTCGATATAGCGCCAGCATATGTATTGCAGGAGAGTATTGTACTCATATAAAGTCGAGGTGCGACACAATCGACATTGCAATGACTCGCCAATACCTCGCTAAATTTTATTCCATTAACATTGCAACGGTCGGGTATCTTTTTGGTCATACCTCTCTCCTCTACTCATCTCTAAGTAAATTGCAAGTAGTGCTCTTGTCTATAGGCAAATATCATCCTAGAATATTACTTTCATACACAATCAACATAGGCGTAGAATCAGTAGTTAATGCCCTTTCGAATAGTAGTGGTCTGATAGCTCGTGGCGAGGTAGTTATCGAATACAAGGCGAGGGTATCCTTCGATCTTTTTTGCTAACAACTCTAACATTATCAACAGCCTAGCGGCTCTTCCATCAGGCTGCGGTATATTGTAGTATTATCGGTATCATTATTATCTTCTTTGATTATTGAATAATTATATTTAAAGAGAATAGGGTTAGGGTGCCCTCGAGCTCATAATAAGCACATCTATCATGGCGAGCAACGAGTCTAATCGAGAAGAGGAGGAGAGACAATTATTTGAGTCTGTGTTCGGTTATGGTTATGGTAATGGAAGAGAGGCAAATTCTTCACACGTAAAATATAGATTTTGTATAAATAGGATTAGAACTAATGACCCTGAGACGGATAAACTCTTCGTGGATTGGCGTGATGCCACAAAATTTTCAGATTTGGCATGGAGGCTAATTGGTCGATACATTGCAAATAATACACACTTGAAGAATATTACCATAACAAAATCCCTATGTGATTCAAAGGCGTCAATGTTGTTTAGTGAATTAGGAGGAAGTAGCAGCTTAAAGACACTAAATCTGTGTGCCAGTCCTTTTGGCACAACTGGAGTACGAAGCATGGTGCCCTTCTTGCAAAATTGTCAGAATCTTTCTAATATCGACTTGAGTTACAGTAATCATATCAACACTGCGGCATTTGAGGTATTGGTTAATGCTTTAGACGGGAAATCTGTTGAAAAGCTATCTCTCAATTTCTGCTACATTGATGATGTTTCAGCGTTGATCAATGTTACACTCCCTCATTTGCAAACGCTCAATTTGAATGACAATAATATACAAAACATTGGAAACATATCTACACTGGAGAATTACACAAAACTACAAGCCTTACTTCTAAAAGGAAATAACATTGGTATAGATGGTTGCAGAACATTAGCTCATCTATTGCAAAATGAAGACTCAAGGTTAGAAACTTTAAATCTCGATAATAATGAAATTAATAACGAGGGTGTGGAGATAATTGCCAACTCAATCAAGCACAATACTAAATTGAAAACATTACATTTGGTGGGGAATGACAAAATCACAGAGATAGGGTATATAGCATTCTTGAAAGTGCTCACCAACGTATCATCCATTACTAATACATACAATAATTCGAACCATACACTGACAGATCTTTCCCCCTTGTTGATGTCGACGAGAACTATGAACGTAAGGAGGCCTATTTCGAGGCATATCAAAAATATGCTCAGTATAAATGAAGAAGGCATTAGTGTTGGAAAGGAAAAGATTATCCAATATCAGCTGAACAGTAGTAATAGAACAGAATTATCCGATCTGCAAGGTATTACCTGTCCCACCCACAACAGTCTCTATGCACTGATTGACCCAGTAGTTTTGCCCGATGTTCTATCACTGGTTGGTAGACATTGTTCCCAAAATGATCTGTATTGTGCATTGATTACAACAGCTCCAGACCTAACATCGTTAGTCAATAAACCAGTAGCAATCAAAGAAAAGATTGAGAAGAAGAAGGAACGGATAGCTTCTCTTAATGCCGAATTCAAGCGTAAGGTGGAAGTCCTCGCTGCTAAGAATAAGCGTCAAACTTCTGCTATCAATGCCGAAATCAATGACCTAAATGAAGAGTTGCAATCATTGAGCATACCCGGGATATCAAATGATGATATAGCATCAGAGAATACCACAAATATAGATAATGATAGTGGAAAGAAGAGGCGTAGAGATAGCTAATGATTACAGATAATGATAAAAAGAAGAGGCGTAGGGATAGCTAATCTATATTAATGTAACGTCAGACAAGTCTAATAAACTCTTCATTCTTTGCCCCTCTTCTTCTCTTTATCTTTAACTTCTTAGCACCGCCAACCTTACTACCTTCAGAACTACCGCCATTATTATCAGTGTCAATATTAATCGGTAATAATCCTCGTCTAACACGCCATTCATTCGATTTATTCTGTATAGTCTTAGCTTGACGTTCAACATGTATTAAATGGGAACGTACATCACCTTTATTTCTTACTCCTATTTGTTTACATAATTGTGTTAAACTAATTTCTTTATTGTTGGATGAAACTAATGCTTTCCATATACGTACTCGTATTGTATCCTTCTCTTCCTCGGGTTGTGTATTGTCGGTGGTGATGTTTGGTATATCATCCTCTTGATCTTGATCACTGCTGCCGCTGAGGTAACATGCTGATACCGGTATAGCAGATATTGTCTGTTTATGGTGTATGATGATGTTATTGTCCAACGATGTATGAACTATTGGTACAACAAATGCATGATGGATTGATGACGATGATTTGCAAAGAATTGCAACTGAAACTGCATGAGATATCCTTTGATATCTCGATATCATGATTTTATTAGCCCCAGATTGTACGTATATTTGTGATACTTGTATTTTTAGTTAAGTCTAAAAACTAGAGCTAAGAAGAGATGATGCTTTATCCTCACTCCATTCTATCTATCATACCTATCGATCCATCACTACTGATAATCAAAAGATCATACCCAAAATACACTACGTATCCTTTCATTTGTCGACTTCAGGTGATTGAGATTTTAACCAAGCTAATTATCAATATAATGATCTTTGCTTGATTGGCGTCCACTCAGATGAGAGTAAGTAGTGGACATCGTCCAAGAAGAAGAGTGAGAGAACAACTACTAAAAAAACAACATGGATGACAAAGCTCACAAAAATGAAGGGAATAAAGTGGCGATAAATCTTGAATGACCTGATCTGCGACACACATACAAACTATGTGTCACATGGGCGGCTATTTGACTATTTGCATTTGCATTGCTCTTCTCCCCTTTGAGGGGGGCTTCTTTCTTCTTCTCGTGTGTGATACATACACTTACTCAGCTGCAATAAGGGAGATAGCTTTTGATATCGTATCGATCGATACACACAAGATGTGCACATAGTAACAACATATCAAAAAATGGATGAAGATTTGTTAGGACTATATCCATCAGATAATGATGATATTACAATGGAGACATTAAATCACTTGTTTACAGAACCTAATATTAATAGAGCTACATCAAACACACGAGGCGATAGTACAAGAGATGATAGTAAAGAACGACGGCGGCGGTCTAAACGAGACAAGTCTAATAAAAGAGAGTCTAAAAGAGATGATAGAAGAGAGTCGAGTAGAAGAAGACGCTCCTCATCACGGAATACATTAGACACAAAAGATACAAAAGGTACTACTAAAAGTCACCGTAGACGCCACAATACTATTAGCGATGACGATAGAAAATCAAGCCATAGAGATAAAAAGTCAAACCATAGAGATAAAAGCGGTACATCCGCACGCCGAACAAGTATAGAATCTAAACGAAGGAGAAGAAGGCATACTATAGATGGTGAAAAGTTATACCAAGGACGGCCAAAACAACGAACTGCAGTATCTACGGTTGCTGACAATACAGCTACCAAATCTATATGGGATACTTCTACTGATCATCAAACACAACTAAATAATAAAGAGAAGAAGAAAAGGAGGGCATCAGTCGATATTGGCAACTCAACAGATGATGAAACAGCTGCATTACGTACCAAATGGAATACATTAGGTAGTAGTAAAAGAGATAGAAGGACAAGGTCACGTCCAAAGAGTAGAGGAGGGGAGGTTTCTACAGATGACGAAATTGGATTTATAAGTAGTAATAGTAGAGATGAATTAGTAAAACGACAGGTTGCACCATGGGCTCGACAGCAACAGCATGGTATGCCAACGAAATGTAAGTCAAAGGGTAGCTTAACTAGTCTGTCATCCTATGAAAGAGACAACTCTAAACCTTCCAGTAGCAGAAGTAGATGGGGATTAAGAAGAGTCAAATCAGACCTTAGAATGTCAGGGTCGGATACAGATGGTGACAACTCTAAACTTCTTAATAGAAGAGTACTATTAAAGCCAATCAAGTCAGAGCGTAGAATGTCAGGATCGGATACAGACGGGGGTAATAATTCCTCTACAGATGATTTATTTGCAAATTGTCTAGGATCTACCTTTACAAACCGTCGTGGTACTACTAGTAGTAATACTGATCGGTTACGATTAGTCAAGTCTACAGGCACTGGTTGGAAGGAACGTCATGATGATAATAACGAAGATGATGAAGATAATCTCATACAAGTAATGCCCCGTAACGGTCGGCCAAGATTAGAACGTCAAATGTCAAACTCGATTGGTAACTCATTCTCTAAATCACGAGAGGAATCAATAGTAGAAGAACGTAAGAGTGCTCTATCCTCAAGAAGAAGACCATTGGCTAATTCATTGGAAAGTTTTAAATACTTTACTGGTTTTAAAGAGTATGATCAACAACAGTCTCAGACGAGTAGTAGGCCGAGCAGTAGTAGACCAAGAAGGATACATCGTCGTGCATCTGTTTCGGATATTGATACACAACAACGAAGACAGCGACAACATATGACATGTGATCAATCAATAACTATTGAAGATTTAGAAAGGGGTATAACTTCTACTCGGTCATCATTCCGACATTCATATACCCGATCAAATTCCACTGGTGCTGATTCGACACTTCGAGCATCGGGATTGTTGAGAGATAGTAAAAGAAGTACTACTGACTTTAGCAGTAGTGATAGTGATATTATCGATGCTGCCACTCAACGAAGACTTCTTATGAGTTTAGCATCTCCATCTCCTGTCAATGTACCAACACAAGAGAGTTCAATCTTTACTGATGCTGAAGTAGCACTACTCATGTCTAACAAGAAGAAGAAGGGCAAGTCTGATAGACTTGCAGCTCGTGGATCAACAAGACAAGTACGAGATCGTATGAAGAGAAGTCGGTCGTTGGATGCATCAGTAACTAGAACTAATATGATTCAAAGCGTGGAAGGCGTAGATGATACTCCAAGTAAGAAGGCAGGTATAGCTGCACGAATACGAAGAAGGAGGACGGTTGACAATGGCAGCAAGCTAGGCAACGAGCAGCAAGATACTTGTACACCCTCATCCCGCCGACAAGGAAGGCAACAACGAATGAAACGATCTCGATCGTTAGACACGTCCATTGCCAAGCTCAAGCTTAAGATGCTTGATATGGAACGTCTACAAGAAGATGATACAGACAAGGAGAAGAAGAAGACACTTGATGTTACTGACAGTATGCTACCCGTGCCAGATAATCAACCATACAAACTAACAAGAAAGCTTGCCAATAGTTTAAACGATGGTGCCTGTCCTGTCATTGAGGAATCGAAACGTGCCGCTGATGAAATGAGTAGTGATGATGATCATTTGGAGTTGTTAGAAGTGACCAATAAGAAGGGTGGCAGTAGTGAAGAGAAGAATCAAACACCAACGAGTCTACTTGCCATTGCAGATCAAGAGAATAGTATTGTATTTGAGAGTAGTGCTACTATTGATGCTGCCGTGTTGCCATCTCCCGAGTCACCTCCGAAGAATAGGAGATCTTCTACCGCTAGAGAAATGAGTTTAGCCGAGTTGTTTGATGAAGATAAAGTTCATTCTACATGTCCACGGACGGGTAGTTCTGGTTCCAATGAATATGGAGAAGGAGGTTCCTCATCGGCAAAACGATCTGCTAAAAGAGCTTCCGAGTCAACAGGATCTGGTACTCTGCCAACGGTTGAGATTCATACCGTCAATTCAAAGACACCATCGGTCATTGAATTAGTCAATGATCATGATGCTACCGATGAGAGAGAGGAACAGAAGAAGAAGTCTGGATGGTATCTTTCTCATACCATGTTGTGTGGCATCTGCACTTGTTATACCATCACTTTGGTGTTGATATTGGTATTGGGCATTGGGTTTGGGTATATTCTACTACCATCATACATTGATAAGGACACGAGCTCGACCAACCCTAATAATGTGGACAAAGGTACTCCTGAGCCGACAGGCAGTAACTCTACAAGCATGGAAAGTGATGGAAATAGTGTCTTGACAGCTCTGTCATCCTCTACCCTGCCGTCTTATGCACCTTCGTCTGTAAACAGCGTCAGTCCATCATACTTTCCATCACATCTGGCTAGTGAAACACCATCGAGTTCAAAGATACCATCAAGGCAACCAAGTTGGCAGCCTACAGTATCATCACAACCTACCATTTCATCCTCACCAACTTTGGCACCGTCACTTGATTCATCCTCGTCACCATCTGATATACCGTCAGCAAGTCCAACGATGAGACTTGAATGTCCTGATTCTGATCAACTGACGATGTTTGCAACACTCGACGAAGAAGGTCTCTTTACAATCAAGTATCATGTAGTAATATACCCCGACGATTATGGTGATGGCTTGGGTGGTATCTTGTGTGCATCATTAGAGTACTCGGGCTATGCAAGTTGGCTTGGACTTGCATTATCAGATGCAACGAGAGATCCTCGATTTGGGAGGAAAGAAGCTATAATCGGCATACCTGGTATACAACAAACAATGGCGGTAGTATCTGCAGATGTGGGTAGTGCTAGCTTGGGTCAACAAGTTGGTGGAGGTATCAAAGACGGGCCTCCTTTTCAGAACCCTGCCAAGTATATCATACCCGCGGGAGGTATTGGAGATGGATACAGTGGACCAAGTCTAATCTTACTCAATGATAAGCAAACCTTGATGAACGGATCAGTTACAGTAGACCCAAGCAATACAACAAACATCACTCAGATGACATTCGAGAAGTACCTTACTGAAACAAATGAAATACGAATCAATCCATACGAGCCGAACCTATTCGTGTATACTGCCGCATCGGACGAAGTGAATGAAGATGAGGAGTTTGATAATCCCGAGTGGAAGTATGTTTCTTTGACATTGTTGGTGAAGGAGGAGGTTGACACTTTGACCGAAGTAAATGATATGTTGACTTACGAGTTGGTAGATGACTTGGTAGATGATATCTACTCTTTAGTAGAAGTGGATGAAGTGTCGACAGAAACAGTCGACTCTGCAAATGTTGAAACCGAGAACGAAGAAGTGAGCAACCTCAGGAAAAGAACAAGATTACACAATGACAATAAGTAGCTGAGTAAATGATAACAAATTCATAGACGATCACTATAGACGCTACTCATATCATACGAGTGGTTCAATGGTAGAGATCATCGGGCGGGGCTGTAAAAGTAAGGATACCACAAAGGATACCGCTCTACTCTCATAATTTTTGATGTTTACTGCATGCAGTTCGTAGATTAGCTCTATCGTATGTAGACTTTACTGCATGTATTGGCGGCGGCGTGTATCATCTGTTATATTCGTACATCACAAGGGTATTCAATATTCAGTAAATTTAACGCTCTTTCGAATGGTGGTAGTCTTGGTAGTGATAGTTGTATAGAGAGTATCATTTTGCTCTCCACATCTACCAATAAATTTTACAATCTAGAAGTATTGTACACTGTGTTGCTGATACTCTTAGCAGATAACAGAGCAACCTACAATACTTAGTATATACATCAGAAGGATAAGTTGGTCATATTTCAATGTTCATACTATTGTATAGTATTATCATAATCGTTGTAGGGAAGTAGTGTATACTATACGCACCTAAAATAACCATGGATGACGATGATCAATTTCATCAAGCTTTTGGAGAGCATACTGGTATATCTTCATACATCAAGAGTGATATAGAGAAGATCAAGAATAACGATGTTGATACTAAAAAATTAGGAATTACTCAATGTCAATATATCAATGACTTGGCATGGCGGCTACTTGGTCAATACATTGCAAATAATACACACCTCAAAAGTATTGACCTTAGTAGATGCGGTCTAACCGATGAAAAGATGGCATTATTGTTCAGTGAGCTATCAAGTAGTGCATCGATAAAAGAGGTTGATGTGCATAACAATCGCTTTGGTATGACGGATTCCGGTGTATGGCATCGTTTTTAGAGGGTTCACCAAAACTAACACAAATAACTTTTAGTGATAATGACTTTGGTTCAGAGTGCTTTGAGCTGTTGATTCGATCATTACATGGTTCATTGGTGGAGATATTGTACTTACGAGATAGTAACATTACAGATATATCGGCATTATCAACATATACACTTCCAAACCTTACGCGTATTCAATTGGAGAACAATAACATCGGAAGGAAGGGATGTATAATATTAGCAGACGTGCTACGAAAAGAGGGATCAACTTTGATTTACTTAGATCTTGATAATACTGGCATTGATGATGAGGGGGTAGAGATACTTGCTAAATCACTCAAACTCAACACTAAGCTCGGTACACTTTTATTGGCCGGAAAGAACGACATCACAGAGAAAGGAAGGGTTGCGCTTTTGAAAACACTGAATGACGTGTCTTCTATTAAGAATACGTACAATTCAAATCATACTTTGAAAGCTCTAGAACTACATTACCCGGTTAATCTAGATGATGAAGAAGATTCAATCAATGGTGATGATGATACAAGAGATGAGATAAGGACCTCTATCAATGAAGCATTGACGATTAGCAGGAATAACCGAGACCCCCATGCAGCAGGTAGGGCTAAAGTTATCAATTATCAATTAAACAGCCAGAACAGAAATGAAGCATGTTATTTACAGGGTGTTGAATACTCAGCCGAGACCAATGTTCTTGCAGATATCGAGCCCGTTCTACTGCCTCAGATTCTTGCATTAATTGGAGAAAAACATGGCCAAAGTGAGCTCTTTACAGCTCTTCTTCCAACAGCACCAGAGCTTATGTCATTTGTTGACAGAAAGGCAATGTTAAAAGACAAACAGAACCTAAATGT
>Ga0214478_100440_pt1 | contig 24608 bp, 25 predicted proteins | sample M1_20Mar14CPVII9_2_FD_178001 | JGI IMG/M metagenome (GOLD analysis project Ga0214478, IMG submission 178001) | Marine eukaryotic communities from Monterey Bay, California, United States - M1_20Mar14CPVII9sort6BwellD7 | ecosystem: Environmental > Aquatic > Marine > Unclassified | place: USA...
TAGTTAACATTATATCATCTAATTATTATTATCTATCACACAATAAACTATGATGTATATCGATACAATCCTACATCATCATATCCGTCGTTGCCCCTATAATATCATATCTATTATGCTGATATCTACCACACAGCTCCCCTGAGGTTGATAAGCGCTATTCTGAAATAGGAGTCTGTATTTTATAAGGATATTATATATCGCGGCAGCAATGAAAAACCATATGGTTGAAGATGGTTGACCGGCTGTTGATCGGCTATATTCTAATTGGGGGTACGCATGAGACTGCATGAGAATAGATAATTCAACAATCACCGAGATAATAGTTATGCTACTTTTTGGTAAGCGATGTTTGTGTTATTTTAACTCACATTATATTATTATTTTTAGAAGTCAACAGTGTATCGTCACATATTCACAATTATTATTGCAATATACATACAAATTATGTGCACATCTTTCCGCATATCAATGGATCAACTTTTTGATTGGTTATACAATAAATATCCAGGCCATGAATCAACAATAAATACATACACAACAAATTGGAACATAAGTATTGGCATTACGGGTACTGGTGGGATGCTATACAACATACGAAGTGATAGTATTACTTGAGGTCTGATAGTATGTATTCGATAGCTGGGATGATATTAAACAGTAGTATGTATTTTGCAATGGATTAGATGACCGGTGCTCATGCTCTTAGAGGGGTACTATTATGAATATGTTAGTGAAGCAACAGATGAATGGCATTGAGGATACAAGAGGATACAATCAACACAGAAGATTATATTGGTTTCCTAAAAGATATTGAGTTGCCATAGATATCACCGGTTCGGTAATAAGGTAGACATTATGCAGTAGATTAGATGGCGTGGTGCCAAAGGAGAATGGTTTAAGTAAGAAATAATATCTCTATGACCATGTTGTAATTCTAATTCCATCACTACTACATATTGCTTTACACTGCCTCTACTTTAGCTTCTTTCTCCTCCAACTTGCTCTCGGAAAATCTGCGCCTGCGATCAGAATAGATATTGACAATGTCTTCGAAGCTTAGATCTTTTATTGGCTCTTTAAAACAACTCAATGGATCTTCTGTTTTCATACGTTCAATCCAACTTTCAAACACAGTGTTTGCCTTTTCGCTATTCTCCATATGAGCGCTCTGTTTTTTAGACGATCCACCTATTTCTTCTGTATCATCACCCTCGTTAACGTCTCTATCATCCGATTCAGTTGGCATATTATTAGTGCGCTAGTATATTTTAATTTTGTGTAATTGTGGAATTTGTGTGTGTGTGATGTGTTAAGTAATTGATTATTGAGGGGTTGGTAACCTAAATCGCTCGGGTATAGTTGGCATATGGTCTGATCAGCAGTGTTATACTATATTGCTAATCGTATAGGGCTTTGTTTTATTGTTGTTTACAGAAGTGTGTTTTGCAGTCTGCAGTAGTTGTTCTAATGGGTGAGGTGCATAGTATTTTTTGAGATACCCACGATATCCAGTAATCTTAATCCTCGGTATATGACAGATTGATAAGTAGATAAAAGGATTTGCGGGTTGTATATTGTAGATATATTGTATTTCTATTGCAATGGGGCCGATATATGTATGTGTTTATTTGCTTGTAAGCCGGCCGTCATAATAATTTTTTGATGAAAAAGATCCGTTTGCTCTCCAAAAGTAACAGGGTAAAATTTCCTCCTGTCTTGTGGCTGTGGAAGTACTGATACTGTCTCGTATGATTCCCGTGAAAACTGCCTGCCGGCTCGGCCTTGACGTTCGAATGGTCGAACGTGTCCGGAGGGCATGTTCTGTTTCGGTAATATTGATTGCAATATGAAGGATTCATATGAACAGGCTGCTCAACAAGGTATTGCTGCTGCCGATGATGTTCCAGAAGAGGAGATTGCTATCACGACTACTATAGGCCCTCCTAAGCCCAAGCCAGAAGAGGACAATGTTTTGGAAGATGAAGAAAATACCTTCTTTTGTGGTCCTGAAGTAGATGGATGGTTAAAGGCTGCAGAGCTCTGTCTACCCTGTCCAGATGGAGACCCTGAAAACTGTGGACTTGGTATGACTTGTTACTCAGGAGTTACATGTGATTCGAAGCCTAAGACTAATACTGCTCAAGAAATGCTACTGGAAGTCGAAGAGCGTGTTCATCTTGGTTATTGTGGCTCGGAATTCTATGAGACAAAAGATAATTGCAGCACCAGACGACCGTGTACATTGGATTCTGACTGTGATGTGTTTTATCCGTCATGTTACGCGTTGCACGTCTCTTGAGTCGATATTGAGCAAGATTTTTACAAAAGTTCACATCTTGTGCGCTGAGGCCAGAAGTGGCAGATTCTAATGATGCCAAATTATACTGATGATGATGGGGATACAATAATAGATGATGATTTGTCAACATTTGGAGATGATGAAGAACGACTATCTACAACAAACATATTAACATCATCCCAATCAGCTGGTCTTGGTCCTGTGACAAGGAACAACTTGCGCCATTTTTTCACACGCATCACTTTACACAATACATCATCATCATTAATATATAATAAGCTGAGGTGTGAAGTAACAAAGAATGATAAGCTCTACATACGTTGCTAGAAGAATAATAGTCACAATAATTGTCAGTGATGTTAAAGTCTTGTTTACACTATGACGCACGGCAGTTGAAAGACTTATTTGCAATTTCAATTATTTCTATTTATACCAACGACATAATGATTGCAACGTTATATGTAGGTCCCTTCACACCCACACTATTTGGCTACTAGGACGTTATTGTAGTATAAAATGGGTTAAGTCTTAACCGCCTTCTTATAATATGTGGCGGTCCTTCATATCATTATCGATTCGCAACATAATATTTATTTACATCATCGATTGTGGCAACGGCTTAATAAAGAACTATTAGGACAAAATCACAATTAGGTATTTGTAATGTATCGGTTATACATTCAGAGGGTGATATGTGGGATTGTTATTAATATTGGCTGTTGTATCTTCTCTCTTCGACGGTTTAAAGTGAAAGAAAGGAAATTATAGTTTGAAAGCAATCATTAAACATTCACCATTTGTTGTATCATCCTCCATCAACGACACGTCACTGGAATAGTATGAGAAGTGGTTTAGAGTTCTGTAGATTGCCTCATTGTCCAATCTTGTGGTTGTGAATTCTAGTTGGAATCTCATCTATTGTGATTTGTGATGGCTGGATAATTTCAACGTCGGGGTGAGAGTTTACATGATTTACAGCTACAACGATTTATATATTTCACTTACAAAGCGATTCCAGCTCTATGCGTCGATTACACATCTAAAGCGATTAATCAATAAAATCTATGGAACCGGATGAACAATCAATAAATATCCATAGAATTGGTTGAACAATCCGGTAGTGATATAATGGGATACCGTTTACTAGAGTGATTACATCCGTCAATGCCCAAGTTGTCAGTTCTATTGACTTGTCAACTTTAAAGTGAATGGTTGTTTGGGGTACATGTGAAATCGTCTTCTCGATTATACTACCTATACTCAAAGTGCAATCGGTTCTGAGGATACCATCTAGACATTCAGTAGGGCATAGGTAAGTCCCTATGTCTTTCGAAAAACTGTACTCTTTGGGACTCCTGGCTTTACTTTACTCATTTTTTAGCTGCACCCCTTGCAACACACTCCTGCATCAGCCAGGGTGGATCATCCAAGTATTATACTGTAAATATAGAAGGCAGGCATCCTACATTCGAATTAATACCCAATCACAAACACGCAAGGTACGTTATGAATTGTTATTATGTTGGTCGGCTTAGATATACCCACTTTATAATATCATGGTGTGTGCTGTGATGCACCATAATTTATTTGTGTTGAGGTATATAATTGGTGGTTTATTTGGTCAGAGAAATGGTTGTGTTGTGTTAGGAGGCTTGAAAGAATTATGTATATGTTTGAACATATGTTGTTGAGGTAATGGTGGTATGTCGAGGCTATAGAATTTGATCAGAAATAATGAAGGTGCACCTTATATTTCTCACAATATTGGTGGTGGATTTATGTTATGAAGTACCTCGGTAGCTGTGTTTTATATGGGCAGGCTTGGGCGGAAGTACGATATGGGATGGGGCCTTGTGAGATCATTTAATTGAGAAGGGTATTGGTGTGCCTGTATTTATTTCACGTGTACCATCTTTGAATGTGGGTATATATTTATTGTTGAATTGTTTATTGGATGTATACTCTGTTCGTATTACGTATTTATGTGGGTGGGATTGTTATATTGTGTTTGTGTTGTATGTGTGTCTATCAGTTCTAAATCAATTGATTCGCTAACCAATCACTTTTCTCTTAGCTTGATAATACATATTGTACGATTGATAGGTAATTTCAAAGGATGAGGTGTACGATGATATCACTGCCTTTATTGATTGATAGGTGGAATGATTGTACAACCACCCTCGCCAATCGGGGTAATCTCTCTTTACTCCAAGTCTGGAATGAACTTGCTCGGCGTGATTGTGAACGGTTGAAACGACCATATACCTACAAGGATAATTTGGTAAACATTGCTATACGTCAATGGTACTATTCAAAAGAAGCAGATGAAGGTTACTGTAAGTCAAGAAAGTATTACAGGAGTGTTGCTGAGGGTACTCCCATTCCATGCCCGAGCATTCAAACTTTACGTATATCTAAAAGTTTGCCAACCATTGCGGAGATGATGCCAGTCCTTCTTTCATTGAAAGAGTTTACTCGCGAGACCACAGGTATCAACATAGCTGTTGTTCCAGCTCTTTATAAAACTGGTGATCACAGATATTGTATTACCCAAGATTTGACTGGATGTGATGACCGAGTATACGTCCAAGTGGTTGAATTATGTAATAGTCTGAACACCACCATGCATACCGCGTATACCGGAATGACGTCGGCGGATTCCGACGCTCCGACAATCCTTGCCATGGAGCACCTGAATAATAATGATATCTTCACGTCAAAATCATACTTTGAAGATCACTACTCAGAAGAATTTGTCTCGAGCTTTGGATCTCATGGCAAATGTTCTTTGGCAACTGTGCTTTACTTTGAGTTTGTTGCTCACCACCAGAAGAATGTGCCTATCCCTCCAGAGATAAAACGGTATGTTGGTATGGAGGCCAAGATTGATGACCTTATTACCGGCCCTCTTGCATTCATGCGTTTGGCTGCCGTAGCACTTGGTCAGATCGAAGCTCATCATCTGGATCAAGCAGGACAGCCTGATATCTTTCCTCAACTCCAAGCTGCCATCCTACAAGTCCAGACAAATCCCGATGCAGCGAAGTTCATCAGACATTTGTCCGATGAGGGTTTTGACTGTACATGTCGCTGGTGCACTGATCCAAATGCATCACTCATCCAAACAAGTGAGCTTGCCAAATCAGTTCAGCATCTTAGTGAAAAAGCTAAACAAGCGAAGCAGGACGTATCAAAAGGTAGAACACCAGCTGGATGTTCCTTTGAGGAAATGATGAAACAACTTCATCAGGCCGGGCCCGGGAGTATTGTCAATGAGTGTAAAAGTAGTCACCAAGTGACTGATCTCTCTACTTTGAACGATATTTTACTTGGTAATGGTACACTCGATGATGGTACATATAATACACGTAAACTCAAACAGTATAGCCTCGTTGTCGACATGAAGACCAAGTACAGTGGCAAATGTATTCATTCAGGCTTGTCCTTCACTCGGCCTGATGCCCCTGCATTTTCACAGCACCATCCCGTCTTTGGAAAAGGTGATGATGGCAAAGAGGTTACTAAAGTTCGACTTATTCGAGAGGATGATAAACCTGATATTATTATTAGTGATATGAACAAGGGAGGTCCGGAGAATTGTGTTTCACAGCTTGTAAACTCAGTGACGTCCGTCGACGGTTTCCTTGGAGTTCTTACGCCAGAGTTTGCAAAGTCAGTAACATCGTTCGAAAATTTTCACCAAGTCTTTCATCATTTGGAAAGGAATCCTGATATTTGTGCCGAGTATGGAATCAACCTTCTAGTAAAGTCAGGAGGTTGTGTACTGGTTATGTTAGAGGATGTACCAACATTAGAACGTATTGTTAATGAGGTTGAAAGTCGTGACGATCTTGCCATTACTGTATTTGATAATGTCGTATATGCTGACGGAGATATTGATGCTGCGACGCTAGCCAAGGTAGAAGCTGCTAGGTGTAAGTTGATATTTGTGTGTTTGTGTTTGTCATATCTTGTTTATTGTATTATTTAGTTGACTCACATTACTGTGTATCCTATCTAGTCCCTACCAAATACTATGCAGATGCTGCCGATCGAGCTATTCAATATGCAACTGATGCAGCCACACAAGAGGATGAAGATTCTCTAGAAGTGGAGGCCGAGGAGGCTCCAGCAGAACAAGAGGTAGAGGCCGAGGCCCCAGCGGTGGCCGAGACGGTTACTCGAAGACTCGTTGATTCCCTTGGACGTATGACAAATGAAGATCTGGATTTGTTTTGTAAATTTGTCAACCACGAGCAATTGTACTCTGAAGATGAATCGGAAGAGGATGACGATGGTAAGGCAGTCTTTGAGGTGCTTTGTATTGTTGTTATTGTCTTTTGTTATTAACATTGTCATTCTTGTCTTTTCATACAAGATGAAGACAGTATCATGGTTGAAGATTCTTCTGTCAACGAGGAGCAGTCATCCAACGAGGACTCTCTAGAAATTGGGGCCGATGACAATCAAGAGGGTGGCTTTCCTCTAGAAGATGAGGTTGGGGTAGAGGGTGACAATGAAGTTTCCAAGATTGAGGGTCAGCCCAAGAAGAAGGCCAAAACAAGCTCTTCCTCTGCAAAGGTAGCAAGGGGATCTACTACACTCACAATTCAAAAGAAGACATGCATGAAACTGCATCCAATTAGCAACGGTGACGCAAAAGTTTTAGTAGGTTCTGCAGCTGTGTACCCGGGGACAATTGATTACGATATCCCTCGGAATACAATTGAAATCACTCAGGATGATACTCAAATTATTCTAGGAAGGAACAAAACTACTTTTAGCGATGAAGCCCTCACTAGTGGAGGCGCGTCTTTGGATATACTCTCTCAGAACCTTTGTTCCATCAGCCTGATTGGAAGTGATAACGTTCAAGCTTGTGTCAAATTGATGAGTCAATACGACCACTTTGTGCATCTGAACGGCAGTCCATTGGATATTGAATTAGGCACGAAAGTTTTGGAACATGGAGATGTACTCACATTGTTAGGACCTATTGGGTTTGCGTATCGTGTTGAGATATTCGATCTTTGGACATACTAGATCACATCCATGGAGGCTTTAGAACAACAAGTCAAGAAAAGGAGGCATCGACACGAAGGAGAAACCAATGCAGGAGAAGAATAGTGTGGATATAATGCGGTCAAACTACCAACAGAGTGACAAAAGAACTCTTAGCAGTCTCACTTTCTACTGCCACATCCCATGTAGAAGTAAATATAGAAACAGAAACGTTCACTAGCAGACTATGCCCGTATCAAATCATTCAATCAACAACTCAACGATATCTTAGAAGGGCCGTGATACTTCCGAAGAGGAAGAAGATGACGAAGACCGCAAGATGCCGGCTGCCATGTCATCCCTCAATGTCCAGTCAAACTAAACAATTATTATTACAAACTAGTAGTATCACAAAGGCTGGCTAAAATAGCGGTCTGTAAATGTACGGGTATCACTCTTCATTTTAAGTATAATTAACAACTAATAACAAGTTACAAGTCAAGAATAACAAGTTAATCACCCACAAACATCTATCATACTGTTTTTGAGACATTGGAAGGAGGCATCGAGCCATTCTACTCGGAACAAGTAGGTATCTTGTGAAGATGAACTTTCTCCATCAGCAACAATAGCAGAGGGTTCTGACACAATAGTTACTGTTCGAGCATCGTTTTGTGGTAGCTGGTATGAAGAAGCTCTAGCTTCTTGTTCATCAAGATCACCATGTAAAGAAGCAACAGATTGTCCAGAACATGCAGGTTGCTTTTCGGACATCCAATGTCAATTCTCAGAGAGTTCTTTAGAGTATAAGGACTTCCTTGTCAGTCTAAAAGAATTAGATGAGGTGAAAGATACATCTGGTAATGATGATGATGACGGTAAGCAGTCCAATCTAAGACCTCGACCGTCCTCGAGTACACTCGATGCTGCTCGAAATGACTCGTCTGTGGTTTCATATCATGTGTATACAGCAGTTATGTCTGTGCTTATTGCAACCTTTGCTTGGATTCTTTGATACTTAGATTAGATTCATCAAGTAAGATAATATTAGAGATGTGTTGCAAACAGTATTTCTAATATAATTATATTCAAACAATTATGTGGAAAGTATTGTACCATGTTCATAAATACAGAAAATCCTGAGCTCTCTATGCTGCCTTTGCATAAGAATTGTCTTTTAGAAAGTTGAAGTCATTATCATGGTGCCCATAAAAGCTTACAAGAGCTGATCGAAGTGTAAATGAGCTTTGTTGAGCAACTAAGCCGAGACCTCTCTTGAATACACTTTGTCTACGAGTAGCATCTTGGCGGACCAGATATTACTGCCATGGACAATATCAAACTGGCGTTTCTCCTCAGCATCCATCGAATATCGAGCTACATTAGTAACACTCTTCAAATGCGTCAAATCGATACGGATTGTATTGGCAATGAACTCATGCACCATGGGGAGACTAAAGATTGTAGTTAAGACAATCGTGATCTTTACAATCTTCTCTTCGTATCCTGGAAAGAGAATCAATAAAATCATGTACAACGGAAGCAGGAAAGCAAGCGTCTGATTTGCAATCTTAATCTCCATCTTGCTGTTAGGATGAGCTTCTCCTTTCTGGAAGATGCGCGTTTCACAATATATGAAGAAGGAGAGAAGTGATTATAACTTTTGTTAGTACATAAAGTTTCAAAAGAATTTAAATAAGGCAAACCAAGTTCAAATGAAGAAGCCAAATCAACAAGACTTATACTGAACACACAAATTCATATCGCAAAACAATACTAACGCGGACTTTCCTGCTCGAGCATGCAGAGAAACACCCAATCGATCCAGTTCTGTAAAAGCCATGTTGCCACAATGTTATGGAAGACTGGCTGAAGGCAGTTGTCTGCTTCTCCGATGAAAGTGCTTCCAAGAAGACGCGCATGAGTTTGACATTCACCCCTGTCAATCTTGATTCGCGTCTCAAATGGAAAGAACTTGCCAACACACCAAAGCAACCAGGACGTTAGACGTATAGCTCCACTACCAAAGGTTGTCCTGGAAGATGCGCGTTTCACAGTTTATGAAAATGAAAGAGAAGTGATTGCAACATATGTTAGTACATACGGCTTGCAAAGACAATCAAGCAAAGACATAGTAAGTTCAAATGTAAAGCCAAATATCCAAGACTTTATACTGAACACACAAATGTACAAGATAAAACAATAGAAACGCGGACTTTCCACACGTAGTTGCGCGTCATGGCTGCCTTATGTAGATTGATATTGGCAGTAACACCTTTTCTACCAAGCTTTCCATGCTTCAAACCCTTGTAGGTTCTTTCGATAGCGGCGAAGATGGTCGCCCCATACATTAACTGAATCCAGCGTGATTGTTTGACAGGATTGCTATATGCCATATATGAAGCCATTGTAATGTGTGCAAACAAGCAAAGAACTGCAAATCTTCCAAAAATACGATGAGCTTTATGACGAACTTCTCTCACACGAGACCAGCCCGTCTGTGCTAACCAAATCTGAAGGAAGCCAGCACATAACCAAAGCATACCAAAGGTGAGGTGCAGAGTGAAGAGTAGATCGATTTCGTCAAAGTATCGACGTTCCTCCTCCTGGTATACTACTGAATCATCGTCTTTCTTATTGATAACTGATAGAAAGTTGAGCTGCTTCTTCTTTGGCTGGTCATCACCACCCAAGCGATTGGTATAAACTACACTCTGCACATCTGTTGAAATACAACCGAGAATCCAACTAATAAAGTTGAGTATAGCATGCTGAGATAACATTTCTAACACCCAACGTTGTTCGTAGTATCGCGTCAATGCCATTTGGATTGTTAGGAGAAACCAAACAACAGAGTAGATGACAATAAAAGTCTCAATATTGTTTGGTATAAATGGTTTAATGATAAGACGTTCGATCTTTCCTCCCAGAGAATTTGGTTGAGCTATTCCTTTAAACTTTTTTGGGAAAAGGGGGTGCTTTCATGAACGTATATCTATTGCAATAATTGCAATTAAATCATTGAAAATACCCTATATGACCTAAAATTGCATATAGAATCGATTTATGATAGTATTTAGATCCAAAATTCAGTGTAGAAGACAATATAAAGGAAAAACAGTATGCAATTTTAGCTAAATAGCTCTAATGAGTGATATATTCATATCTAACTCAAATCCTCTCACAAGCATATTTCTAATACATAGTAGAAGAGATACATGTATGGTTTTACGATCATATTTGCAATATTATAGCCATAAATATGATAAGTATTTCTAGGGTTTTCTAAAAATATATTTGTGTAGTTTCGGCATTCTATAGAGCAAGAAATATATAAAAAATACACAAAAATACACGTATTTTGAACCGTATTTGACTAAAATATACGTATTTAGTACGTATTTGAGGGGCTTATGGTATTTACAGTATCCTTTTGTACGTATAGTTTACGTAGGGTGTATTTTATTGTGTATTTTGGCAATTTTCATTGTGTATTTTTAGAAAACCCTAAGTATTTCCCAATTTTTGAAATTTCCAATAATTTTAAGTAGTCCGAAGTAGCAAGCACAACTAACAGCCTGGATATACCTACATTGGCTAGATATTATTAACTAAAGGTCGAGGAGCAGCAGGCAGCACATGGTATTTATTCTGTAACTCAAGAGGTAGCACTTACGATACAAATACAAATACAAACATAACATTGCAACATGGTCGATTGGAATAGATTAAGTTATCTCAAAATATCTGATATTACTACCAATTCAACCCGTTGGGATCATGCTTCTGCTGCACCAGATGATGATATATTGAAGATACAATTCACATGTCTTGCGATTATCAACTTTATTGTTGCAACGTCGTGCTTCCTATTGTTAATATCCATCCTACGGGTACCAAAAGTTCGTGAAAAGTCTTTCAATTGCTACCTCCTAACTATAACATTCCCGGACCTTATTAGTAGTTTCATGTGCTTTATAACTTGTGCCATGAGTAGTGTAACTAAAACGTATTATTCAGAACAAATGTGTGGGTACCAGGTTAGTAATTGTTTTCTCTCATGAAATCATGTGTTAAATATGAAGTGTTGGTAATTTGAGTGCTTCATTTGGCCTTCATGTATCTTTATTTAATTGTCTTTGTAACCCACATGTACTAACAGAAGTTACTATTATCTCGCTTCATCACATAAACTGTGAAACGCGCATCTTCCAGACATTTTATTTAGTGTGGGGTTTCACAAGTAATTGTTGGATGAATGCAGTAATCGCATATCAGATACATAAAATGTTAAGGATTAGTCATATTAGGGGGAGGTATGATCCTCCTACACGGAAGCGCGTTGGTATTGAGAGTCTGGTAGTTTATTCATATGCGTTTGTATTAGCGGCTATTGCAACCTGGCATATACCAGGCATACCTTTCAAAGGAGGTGATTATGGTGGATTGGCTTGCTTCCCAAAAAGTTACAACAGTGAGTTATTTTTGGTGCTTTGAGTATTTTTATATTGCTTTCTATTGTGCCGCATCTTCTAACAAACTCCTATAAAACAGATGCTTCTACATGGTTCTTTTGGTTTGCCTTTGTACCATTGTTCATGCTGATACCACTAGTATATGTCCTCTGGTCATGTGGAAACATCTTATACAAAGGAATGGTGCCACCGGTGGGAAGACGGAGAAATTTGGCTTTATACTTCTTTAGACTGATATTTGTGTTTGTTTTCATGTGGCTACCGTTTATAGTAATCACTTTTGTGGTGAATCCAGCACTACCTGGACCTCAAAATCCATGGCTGTTATGGACAGGGGCAGCTTGGTCGCATCTGCAAGGATTAGTGAGTGTTATAGTATCTTGTACAAAAGAAGATATCAAAGATTGTCTTGTGGGGACTTTAACATGTGATCATTGCTTAAAGAGAAGAAGACGAGAGGATAATAATCGTCGCCAAAGAAATACTACAATAACGCATATGACACACTCAAATGCAACTGATGATCATGAAAATAGCAACCTTGAAGAAGATGATAACTTGGCTGCAATACGCAGCTACTCTATCATGAGATCATTTAATAACTTCTCTGATATAGGTTCATCAATAATTTCGGCAAGAAGGACTGCCGCCAGATCTTCTGGAGAACAAATTCAGGATGTCACTGCTCTGACTTCTATAGAATCAGTCAGAATAGTCATGGAAGAAGATGGTGATTTTCAAGAGGATGATGACTATAAACATAAGCTGTCACCAAAAGAAGACATAGCAGAGGTCGAGAAAGAAGAACAAAATACAGACATCGCCGACGATTCTAATAGATCCCCTTTAGATATATCAGATAGACTGCGTGAGGAAGGGATTTAAGCGTAATACATTGAGCTTAGCATACAATAATCTTTTTAAATTAAGAGTTTCTCTTTCTTAGCAGGCAAACTTCTTCTTTATTTATTGCTCTCTCGCACTCTCTCCTCTTTCTAATCTCTTCATTATAACATATCAACACGATTGATACAGATTATCATTTGAACTGTGAAAATAATACTTAAGCTTCTTCACGATCCAAGGGCTTAATCTCAGGGACATCAACATCCTCCATAATAGTTGCCATAATCTTACCAGTAACAAGGTATGGATCAGCATTAGAACTTGGCCGACGATCCTCGAAGTAACCACATCCCTCGGACTCAGTATCACGTCCAATACGAACAGATGCACCACGGTTTGCAACGCCAAAGGAGAATTGATCAATACTAGCGGTCTCGAACTTTCCGGTCAATCGTAGTTCGTTACCCTCGCCATAAACAGCTACATGTTCTTGATGCTTGGCTCCCAACTTGTAAATTGCCTTCTTGATAATATCCAATCCACCAGGTTCACGCATACTCTTAGTAGAAACATTGGTATGCATGCCAGCTCCGTTCCAATCACCCTCAACGATAGGTTTGGGGTGTAATGTGCAGTAAACTTGGAACTCTTCACATACACGCTGGAGGATGTAACGAGACATGTATAATTGATCACCGGCATCAATGCCGACACATGGTCCAACTTGATATTCCTGCTGTCCTGGCATAACTTCTCCATTGGTACCTGAGATTTCAATTCCGGCATACAAACAAGCACGGTAGACGGCATCAACTACAGCACGTCCATATGAGTTCTCGGGTCCTGCAGAGCAGTAGTATGGGCCCTGGGGACGGTTTGGTACACCATTCTTTGGCCAGCCAAGTGGTGTGCGTTGATCGAGGTTGAAGAGGGTGAATTCCTGTTCAAGACCGAACCAAGTTTCTTCATCGTCTTTACCCTCGAAGGCTTCAGCGGCTGTTTATTTATTGGGAAAATTGGTATGTAGTATTGATTAGATTGTGTGGTAAGTAACATACTTTCTTATCTAATATAAGAACATATAATGTTATGCACATATGATATGCACAAAAAATACTAAAAAAACTTACCAATTGCCCTAGTATTAGTAGGTAAGGCCTCTCCCGCTGGAGTGTATGTATCACACATAACTAAAATGTTATCAGCACCATCATCACGTGGTCGGAATGGATCCTTGAAGATTCTGCATGGACGTAAAATAACTTCAGAATCATCGCCTGGTGCTTGATCAGTTGATGAACCCTTTTAAAAGCAAAATTTTATTGCAATGAAAATTATAGAAGATTTATCATTAGAATGGTTTGCAAACTATTATGCGCATTTTCATCTAAGAACAACTAAGCATACATGCATGATACTACTCATATTTGCAAGTATATAGTATATGTTTGGTGGTATAATGCACGTTTGCCAATGACATGTGTACTACTTACATCGAAATTCCATCGTGGTAAAGTATCAACAGCCTTAGCCCTACTAGCAGGCAAGGTACGTGTCTTCGATCGACACTCACCCTTGGCATCAACCCAAACATATTCAGCTAAAATCTTCTCCGATGGGTATGGCAAACTATTAAATCGATCAATAACTGCTGGGTCTAATTGGGAGACACCTGTTTGAACTGATAATTGTTCAACATTAAGTGATGTTGTGGTACGTCCTACATTGATGGGAGCAAAGGCCGATGTGGCTGATAGAGTTGTTAGTAGTGCAGCGATTGAGAGCTTCATGGTTGCTTAATAGTTGTATTGTCTCCTCCTATGAAGAAAAATGACTCACTATGTATGCTACTAAGCAATAAAAAATTAAAATGTGTGGCCGGAAGATGTGAAAACTTCCAGAGGATGAATGAGACTCAGTTTCTCAAAAGTAAGAAACATCCGAATGTTTTCTATCTATTGGACTCTCTCTACATACTACCTACTCATCTCTCAGTAAAAGAAGATCCCGATATTGTTATCCAATATATTTGGATAATGATACTGAGTACAGTAATTATTTAGTTCCTTGCATTGCAATTAATAGCAATGCTCTCAATGTGGGGGGAGTCTGCCAGTACATTGGGTATGCAATCATCCATGATTCTATTCCAAAGAGCATAACACTTGCATCTTCTCATTTCGATCAAGTATGATACACAACAAAGAGCATAGTTGAGTTCATTGGCATTTGAATTATTACATTAGCTCTCACAATAGACCTGCCTTCCACACGCCTTATTGCCTATTTGTTGCTCTCAGCTGAGACATTACTCTACTGCTGCATTACAGCATTGTAATTTTTTATATTGAATCATATTCATTTATTTTTTTATCTAGTCACTACACTAAGTATTCGTGTTCTCTAAACTAAAGGGTTAGGACACATATTAAATCAGAGACCCAAACTCTCTCGGTTGATTGAATATGCCAAAACTCAAAACTCTTGGCTTAGTTGCTGCATTATTTGTGAAGCTCTAAGTATTAAGCACACTACTTTGATGAACTATATTGCTCCATGTCTTCAAATGACCACAATCCACCCACCTACCACAAGAAGAGAGAGTGATCTATCCAGCCTGTTGATCCAACTTATGTATACAGATCACATCAAGTGCAAATATCCTGCTATTGTATGGTATGTTATGTTATGTGCGGCACAGGGTGGGCAATCTAATGTAGCTTTGATTGGCCACTTGATCTGTCCAGCCTGTCCCATCTCGTAGGGCTTAAGTAAAATGGGGGCTGCTATAATTTGAAGAAAAGATTATGGACACTGGCATTGAATAACTAGCCCTTTTTTGTTGTGAAAATAGTGCATTGCAAAGCGGCTGCTATAGTATCACCACAGCAATTTCATAAACAACAACAATCATGCTACCTCCTCAGCACATACAGCTCTCACTTTCCCAAACCATTGATCCATATCTAATAGATCAACTCTCTCATCTTTCCAACCAGGAAAAAGATGAATTGTATCAATGCACAGACTATCTCCAACTACTACACTCATCATCCATCAACGACAAGTCTATTTCATCTAGTATGGTAACCTCCGCCGATCGTAGAACAATGTGCAATTGGTCTTATGACATCGTAGATGCATGCCAAATTGATAGAGAGGTGGCTGTTATTGGTATGAACTACTTTGATCGTTACATGTCACTTTCTACCACTGCTGCCGCCGCCGCTGCCTCTCGACGACAACATTGCAGCTCTGCCATCTCATCGACAAGTTGTCCAAGGGGGGTGCCAACAACACGTAAAGCATTCCAACTAACATATATAACATGTCTAATCATCGCATTGAAATGTCGTGGTGGACTCCAGGTTGATTCTAACTTCGTTTCAACGACGATATGTCAAGGGATCTATCAACCTAGTGAAATCATTAATATGGAAATTGAAATATTAAAAGTGCTTGGTTGGAAATTGAATAATGGTAGTGTCCATGATTTTATTAATGGTATGTTAGAGTTGATACCGCCACCTACTACTACTGATGGCTCAGTAGGTGATGATGATATTAGTAGAGAGAAGTTGAAGGCTGAATTGAAGTGTAGCGCTGTGCAAATTGTTGAAAAGCAAATGTTAGATTATACAATGGTATACAATACTTCACCAAGTGTCATGGCATATGCTGCACTACTTGTTGCTCTATCGTCATCGTCGACATTGTCATCAAGAAATAGAAGAAGAGAAAGAAGACTCCTCAATCCTCAAGATAGACGAAGATGGTTGGACAATATTAACATCGTACTTGGTATTAAAAGTACAGATTGCAATGTCCAATGTATATATGATACAATGATGATGGGATGTGAAGATAGAAGTAGCAGTAGTTGTAGCAATATTGTTGAGATATCTTCTTCTTCTCCAATGTCAACGACAACTCCTTCTTCAAGATACAATAGTGTTCCTCCAACACCAACACCATCAAGATGCTATACCTATTGTACACCCATTTCTTCCGCTTCTTCCTCGCCCAGCATTCCACCTCGAATGAATTGCAATAATGGTGTTCGAGTAGAAGAAGAAGACGACAACGAGGGAGGAAAGACTACATCAAAATCAAGATCATCAAGTTTGGCATCATCAGAGTATGCCGATGTGGTTTCACTCTATACCTATGGAGCTGAGCATTTATATTTGGATATGTTAAGTATGACTAGTGGAAGTGGTACTGATGATGATGACGACGACGATGTTGGGTGGTAAAAGAAGATGAGAGTGTTTCCCCCAACATGGTCACAATATAATAGGATTGTAACCTTTAGCACCCAACTGTTATTGAATTTCCAATACTCAATACTCAAGCTTTCGTATTGACCAATCATATAATCATAATATTAGCCCGTCATCTCAGCAGTCATTTAAATCGTTTAAATAATCATAATATAGCGAGCCGTCATCTCAACCGACCAAATAATCATAATATAGCCAATCGTCATCTCAGCAGTCATCTCGACAGAGATAGCGAGTATGCCAAACCAAATATAGAGTGAAGAATCGCTTTAGCTTTAACTATTATCACGCCTCTTAACTTTTTTCCAGATTTATCAAACTCCACACACTATCATCGAGATTGTTTGATTAAAGATAAACTGAAACTGATGGACTCTTTAAACCTACATTCCCAAATCTTCAATGATATACCCATATCGATCCTACTCTACAACACTACCTCCCTACACCTGCAGCATCGGCCGCTCTCTTCTGCCGTAACGCTTGATCTTCAGCGAATCGTAACCCAACACGCTGGAAGATGAATTTCACAGTTCATGATGATGTATAAGATAGAGAGATAGTAACTTTTGTTAATATGTGGCTTGTAAAGATGATCAAATATAGGTAAACTAAGATCATATAAAGTGGCCAAATCACTGTGATATCACATTGAGCACACGAAATCACATGATAAAACAGTACTAACGCGCACTTTCCTGAGTCATTTTGATATATCGTTCAGCACAGTTCTCAACACAGGATGTTTCATGTTTATCTAATGACTTTGACCGAAAAGAAGATATGCAAGTTTGGAAACATCGTTCTGTTAATGTATTGTACATGCTGTATTTTTGTAGTATGGATTGAGGATAGATATATATTATGAGTAAGTTGAAAATATGTATCAGAAACATATTATTGACGACGACAATGCACTTGCAAAACAATATAGATTGGAAACAGCGTACATTAAACTATCTTTGATCTGCATCTGTTCAAGATTTTTCATGAACTCCCCCTGTAAATGGGGTGGTAGATTTTGTACACCATCCATGATTATTTTTGTGGTGGTATAATGTTATGTCCTTGGTATAATATTATGAGTTATGAGTTGCAAGCAAATTACTGAAATGTTGAGATATGTATTATTAATGAACCTACAGTGGTGGCAGTAAGAGTGGAGAGAGTTATGGGAGCGTAGTGGATGGTTGAGGTGCTACCATATGTTAAAGTAGTTATTGTTTCCGTTTTATCGCTTTCTAGTTCATACACTCTTTGGAATGCGGAATGAGTACGATATGCCGGCCGTATGCCGTCATCTCAACTAAATAATCATTATCCAGCCGTCATCTCAGCCGTCATCTAAACCAATCATATAATCATAATATAGCCTGCTTATTTTAAAATATTGATATATCATGTTAAATCATCGGTGGTTACTCGCGATGATATCTGCTGCAATATTATCCTCCTTACAAACAGCAGTATGTTTCACTTCGCCACATCATGGTACAACTGCAACAACCACTCCAAACAATCATCATCATCACCAAGTCGTAATTAATGGTGTTGTATTTCCATCAGTAGTGAAGAAGACAACAGAGTTGCAATCTTCCTCCACAACACAATCATCTACAGAAACAACAACGAATACAGCAACTATATCATCAATAACTAATGATCAGATATTTGATGCTACACAAACATTACTAAACTATGATCAATCACAGCAATCCTTCATCCAAACAGATGGTAGTCAAGGTATGGGTGGAGGTCTTTCAGCACTACGTTATATCCAATCTCTTGATAGTAACAAAATAATAGAATTGCAAAGTTCAATCAAAACATTAATACATGTTGCACATTCCGAAAGAGCTATAAACTCTGCAAAAGGTCGGATAATGTTGGGGTTTTGTTCATCGAATGCTCCCGAGGCATTAGCTGGACTAAAATCATGGGTAACCAACTTAGACTTGCCACGGGGTATGTTACATGGTATGGATGTTGATGGTGTACCAATACCAGTGGAAGAATTGGGTTCAGTCTATGTTAAGTATAGTACAGGTGGAGCGATGACTTTTAGCGATATGCGAAAGTCAGGTAAGGGCTTTGATGCGCTTTGGCGTCCAGGTGATGCATTGTTAGAGACATATGATGGGGATTTTAGAGGTGTATACTTAAATGTAGAGTTGAGTGATGGAGTATTTAGGCAGTTCGGTGTGCTCCCCACAGACTTATTTATGGAAGAGGAGGAATGGTAGCAAGGATAAATATTTGACAATAATGTGGCTCTAGTATATATTTATAAGTATGCCAACTACTCCAAATCTTTATGCCTCTATCGTCGAAAATGTTGATGTTAAGTTTGTATCCAACATTTCTATCTGCTTGCTCTGTTTTGCTTTTCTTTCTATATACACATCCGCCCTCATTTGACGATTAAATTGGTCAAGTCACGGTTTGCTCATTTAAATGCATCAGGGTATAACAAAGGTCCGACAGCAGTTTGTAGAGCATCCATCATAAATACAGCACACACCATCCTTCCATACCTAAAAGTTGCACCCCTGTAGAACGCAGTGATACCATCTTTAGCTAATTCTTTGGCAGTTTGTGAGAACGTATCAAATGTCTTTCTTTCAATATCTCCCTGCATACAAGTCTTGACCGTATCGAATGGTTGTGTTAAGTAACATGCAAACAGTCCACCCAATAATGCAGCAGGAATACGAGCTTTATTATCACTATCAAACGTCTCTGGGTACATATCCCTTAAATTACGCCTCACAATTGGAGGAATTGACAAATATCCACACGTCCACAATCCTTCACGAACTGCCGCACCTATAAATCCTCGTAGTACATTCTTTGGCGTTGCAATGTTTTTAATTGTTTCTACTGTACCCCCTCCTTTCCTTTGTTGTTGAATCATAATGAGTTCTAGTGGACTTCCCACTAAAGCAGATGTAACCCCCGCAGCAATACCTGTCCCCATCTCCTCATGGGTTTTTAACTGACGCTTCTCGCCACCTAATACTATTATAGATATAATGTAGATGCAATGTAAAGACAAGTAGGATGTCAAAAGGTACATTGATGTATCATAATAAATAAGACGGTGTCAGATAGAAGAGAGGGGGAAGGTACTTGATGTGTCATTATAAATAGCACACAGCACATGATATGTTTCAAATTATTCCTTACCAAGTTTCTTGAGTGAACCTCCGACGGCGAATTGAATCATGGTACATGAACCCATATTCACAGCATTGGCGCCCACACCACGGTATAATTTACGAGGATCAGCAGAGAGAGGTTGACCCTGTTGCATCATATTCTTGCAATAGTTGAAAGGCTGAAGACAGAGTACCTCAATTACACCCACTGTCATCCCAACAGTCGCATTTTGTAGTTCATTTAGTTTAGTAGACATTTTATATAATATAGTATGAGAATGATAGAACACACTATGGAGAATAATACTTATAAAGCCGATAGTCGACAGATGCTTTTGTTCCGATCGAGAGAGTAAAGGTTTGTCGGATTGTCAAGAGAGTCATCTGCTTTTAGTACAAAAGTACGCAATACGGATACTTATCGGATACAAATATGGATATTGTACCCATATATATGTCATTTATATCCAATTTGGTTGGCCACTGAAATACTGCCAAAGAGCCTCTAGTGGTCAGGCGTTGGCGCTAGTTGCTAGCTAGCTAGCAAAATTATTGTACTATTCCTACGTAGATTTCTACGTGCTAGCCAGCTTGCTAGCCAGGAGATTGCCATTTTACTAAGTAAATTGTACGTAGCTAGCTAGCCGCTCAACTAGCTCGAGCCGAGTTCGATCCTCGATGGTCATTTGCAAAAAAATGTTGTTACATGCTACTTTATAATGCTTTAAAATACTAGTTAATCATCTAGAAATACCGCCATATAGATAATCCGATATCTTGAATATGTATATTAAGCGCCGATGTGCTCACTTTTGCACTAGGGAACTTTTATGATAACAGAAAAACTCACTGAAATTTTGCTAGCGAGCACGCTAGCTAGACAGCTCGCTAGCTAGCGCCAACTACTGACCACTAGAGTCTCTATGTAGGCATTTGGCATTAGTTGATGCTCATGAGTTATAGGCCTGTGTAAACTGTAATACTAACTGCGAGAGGAGTATGTCTATATAGGTTTTATGCCTTGCGATAATAACAGAATCTATCTATTGCAATTCAGCCATTAAGTATTAAGAGGGTTGTATCTCCACAAACCTAAGGTTCGGAATTCTAGATAAAAAATAGAAAAGTAATAAATATTTCAATATAAGTTAATATCTTGAACTTTGAAAATAATAATGGTAGTGTTTGAACAAGATAATGATATTGAACTAAATGCGACAATTAATGATATTCAAGAAGATTCTATGTGTGAGATCATATCTCATTTTGCACTGCAAGAATTGGATGAGATAAGGAAAGTATCATCTACTTTTCAACAGGCATGCAATAAACGTAAAGCATATATCTTCTCCTTATTAAAAGTTGATAAAGCTGTTGAGATTATTGGGCTAACATCCAAAAAGGGTATGCAATTAAACCATCGTCTTGCTGTAATCGACGGTAGATTAAATGCTGGAAGATATGCAACAAAAATACTACATCTAACGGGAGAGGTTGAGAGAATTGGATTGCGGCCTCAATGTTTAAATCCCTTCCTATCTCAAGATCAAGAGATTGAAGAAAAGTCAAGACTCAGTTTCATCAACTACAGTTCCGATGCTAGATTAAGAGAAGGGCATGGAAGATTGATCGATCAAGTTCTGATGCTTTTGAGATATTGTGTCAATGTAGCATATAATCATGCTTACTATCAAGGTGGCTTTCGTGAATTCTTCAGTCTAAGTCGTTCTGATCGCGTGGTATCCCAGTTGAACTCTCAAATATTCAGTCTTTATCGAGTGATTCCTTCGACTATCGGATTAGACTCCCCTCAAGCCGAGCATGAGGACTACAGTGTATTAGATAATACTATCCGAGCAATGATTAGTATGATCCCATACGAAGAATATGGAAAGATGGCAAACTACGAGAGGGATGGTAACAATGGAGAGCTAATACTAAGAAACTTTATTCGGTTCATGAACTGTTGGGATACAGAACGAATAAATGGGCATTTTTGGATAAGCAAAATAGTTTCAAGTGGTACATTGGTGGTCCAAGATTGTGATGGTAAACTAGGCAATGTTTATTTGGTTAAGGGCATCGGTTCTCAAGTGGGTGAAGATGTAGAGGATTATTTTCCGTTTTTGATTAGTACTACACTACTTCCTTTATACAATATGTTTGTATATGATGGTATTCTATCAGGAGGTAAAAAAACAGCTGGAAGAAGGCAAAGAGAACAGATTCAATCTCACATTTCAAAGGCTGTCAGAGAACAATCTGTCGTCTACTGTTGTAATAGTGCAGAAAAAGGATTATGGGATGATGAGCCGCCACAGCTGCCCACATTTGAAGATGTGCCAAAAGAAGAGGCTGAAGATGAAGAAGAGGAAGGTGCATATTATAATCCAACGGAATATGAACTTAAATTGGCGTCACTTCTTATGACTTATGCGAAAGAGATTAAATTTGAAAGTGCCGAAGAAGGGAATCGTCTGCTTGTTCGACGCTTTGGTTGGACAAAGAGGGAAAATCCTGATCAAAAAGTTGGATTGTTATTTACAGATAACTCACACCCCGAAGCGTTGTATCACTTCTGCTTCAATCAGTGGCCGTGTTATACACTTGAGGAGCTCCTTTCTGAGGCATTGAAAAAGTGCATGAAAGATAATGAGGTACCGTGCATCTTTTGGATAGACGAGTTGTCTTTAGTACCACAGTTAAAGAGGGTGTTAAAGCTAGCCTGCCAATCAATTGATTTTGATCAAATTCCAGGAGTTGAGTATTATCCTCCTCCTTCTGAGGAGGAACGTGCCTATGTTGCAGAAAATGATCGCTATGATTATTAAGTCTTAAGAAGAATTAAAGTAGAGATTATTTTAGTTGTAGAAGTAGCTTTATTTGATCCTCTCTTACATCCGCTTCTATTCTTTCATCCTCATAAATTCTTGACTCCATTCTCTGTCCGTAAGTGCAGGCTCCTCGTTGCTTATCATAGAAACTATACCATACGAATAGATTGTGCAAATAGAATGACAAGGTGTTAGTGATAACTAAAACAATAAAACAAGCATGGTTTATACAAAGAAAGACTTTTGCAACATATATTTTCACTCACATTCAATATCATTACATTCAGTATTTTCTAGACACTGAACAACAGCCTCGGCTGTAACATCTCGTTTGCAATCACCTAATAAGGTATCTCCACTCTCGACTGCCACCCCATTAGATGCTCCTCCTTCTACTTTGAACAACTTTGCAAGGTCGAGGTTAGTGTAGGGGCCACCTACCAACCTCCCCGGTCTAATGATTGAATAACTAAACCCACTTGATGTAGCAGCAGCTTTTACTGCATCCTCGCCTGCCCTCTTAGCGTCTAGCACACCAAAGAGATTGAGTATTAGGAAGGGAAACTCATTTGTCCTGCTTACTCCCACTGATGTTAGTAATACCATCCTTCGAAGTGTTGGTATATCACAAGCAATCTTGGCAATCCTTGAAACTGCCTCTTCATCAATAGCCTGTGGATTGTTTCCCCCTTGCCATCTCTTTGTTGGAAATGCTGGAAGAGCAATAACTTTTGTTAGTACATATGGTTTGCAAAGACAATCACATAAAGGCAAACTAAGTTAAAATGAAGTTGAATGACCGAGTCTTCATATTGAACACACCATAACACACAACAAAACAGCACAAACGCGGACTTTCCTGTAGTCCCTACAGAAATAACTATACCGGTACAACCCTCCATTGCCGATTGCAATTCATCATCAGTAGCTTTTGCATCACCAACCAAATTGAGCTCTATAACATCGATATCATCAACTGATAATATTTCTCTTGCTTTAACTGCATCCCGTGCAACTACACAAACATTATAATTGTTATCTCGGGCTCTTAGTTTTCTTGTTACTAACTGTCCAACACCTCCGGTACCACCAAATACTAATATTTTGTCATTTGCTTGAATTGGTGATTTGCTTGAGGTAGTAGTTGTTGAAGGTGTGGTATCCCAAGGCATCTTTGGTAATGCAAACCCATGACAAGCTTTTGCATTAAATATTATTAAACATATCGCTACTAGAACAAATAGGTTAGGGTAGCGGTAGTTCTTCATAATGCTTTATCAAACTACTACGATATTTATTATGTACGAGCTTCTTAAGAAGCTAGAGCTATAGCAGGGAAAGAGCAACAAAAACGAATAACGGTATCCACAACGGTATCCATTTTTCTATGCAAATTTTTTTTCAAATTTACTTTCATAAGTGCCAACGATCATTGTATTGTACGATTACGACGGAAATACGGTACAAAATACAATGAAACATAGTATTGTAATCTGATACAAAATTATTTGCCCACTAATTAATAGGGCTTTTACACAAGACTGTGTAATTCCCCTACTTTCTTTAGCTCATCTCATAATATATGCCATTCCTTGCATAAATTCGATGGCCAAGGCAACCCACAAAGTGTCAAAGGGAAGGAGTTTGCTCTTAAATTTAAATTATAGAACTGAGTGAGCTATATGTCATATGTTATTTTATGTTTCTCA
>Ga0214478_100441_pt1 | contig 24600 bp, 21 predicted proteins | sample M1_20Mar14CPVII9_2_FD_178001 | JGI IMG/M metagenome (GOLD analysis project Ga0214478, IMG submission 178001) | Marine eukaryotic communities from Monterey Bay, California, United States - M1_20Mar14CPVII9sort6BwellD7 | ecosystem: Environmental > Aquatic > Marine > Unclassified | place: USA...
CTCACGCCTACCCAACACTGGACCATTATTGGAGTCCTTAACAGGCTGGTACAGCTCATTCTCCTCAAACTGTAAAGACTCGGCTCTTCTCCAGGATGCACTTCGTATACTATTTACAAAGTTTGCGTCAATCGAACCGTGGGTAGATTTTGACGATGAGGAGGATGACTGAGAGCTTGAAGATTGGCTACTCGGAGGCGTAGGTTTGCTTTTAGAGATCGGATAGCTTCTTGGTATAGACTTCGAATGCTTCTTTTGTCTTTGTTTGTTAGACAATCCAATCTGACTATCGAGCGATTTCTCGAGAGGCTTGGTACCTTGTTGCTTTAGAATCTGATATACATCTTGACTCTCAAGACTACTACTTGGACTCGTACCAGTTGGATCGGGCCTCATTGGAACATCATGTTGTCTAGGTTGCTGATGTTGATACTCAAAGTTTGTTCTGGGTGGTCGAACAGTTGTTGGCCTTTGCCCATGGAAGTCAATTGTCAAGTTGCCATCATCTTCATAGTAATACGTAGTGCATCCTGGAGAAGAGCCGAGTCTTTACAGTTTGAGGAGAATGAGCTGTACCAGCCTGTTAAGGACTCCAATAATGGTCCAGTGTTGGGTAGGCGTGAGAGCCTTGTATCTGACCCCGAAGTGAATCTTCTTATCAAAACTCTTAAGTCTGAGAGAGGGGTATGCGAAGCCTCAGACAAATCGGTCGATGGATCCGATCAAGACGATGACTCGTCGAGCAATGTTTCATATCTACCTCACAACAACGAGGGCACTGACTCGATTGAAGATACAACTAACACACAAACAGTAACTCCGAAGTTGATATCTACTAAGTTCTCCAAAGAAGGGAGTAAAGACACAGAACCAACAGCAGCTAGTACTGTATGCAGTACTACTATGTGCTCGATATCTGCCCTCGATACAAGCGCTTCTACTAGAGATACAGGGATCAGCGCTGGTCCTCTAACTGTTGCCAGTAGTTGTAGTCCAATCACAGAAGATGGTAGCATCGAGATGTTCTTCAAGAAAAGAGAGAAGCAACGTAAAAGTATCAAGAAGAACAAGAAGAAGGTACAACGACCGGATGAAGACGACATGTCTGATATAAGCGACGAAAGCAATGGTCAGAAACTAGTTGATCAACTGTTAGCTCAAGCACAACAAAAACGACGGAAGCCTAAGTCTAAACGCGGAGAGAAGAGAGTTAATGAGGTATTGAAGCAAGCAGAACTCCGGGCACATCATATGGTGTACAGTTAAATTAGTCATGTGCATTATACAGTAACTTCATGGTCTATAGGTGTTATTCTTTTACACTAGCACCACAACAAAGTGTACATACAGAGGGATATAAAATATAGTGTCAATCTCTAACACGAAAACACGGCTGTTACACACTTTGATCATCCTCTCTAAGCTCTATTGGTTCATTGCTCTTCATGTGAGCACGTTCTATTGCCCATTTTGCTGCGTCAGCTGCGCCTTCATCTTTTCCACCTCCTTGAGGCTTGGATTGATCAGCAATCTCCTGCCACATGGAAGCTGAGGCTAGGGCATCTTTCTCCTCTTGTGTTTTGGGTCCAGTATCTCCTACACCGGAATCATCCATAGCCTGATACGTGCCAGCGGCGGCTACTATCCCTGCCCAATCTCCTTTTGCAATGAGTTTGTCGAGACGGTTTACTCGTTCTGCCTTGCTTGATTCTTCTATGGATGAATTGAAAGAACTACTGCCAGAATCATCTTGTATAATTAGATCGCCTCCATCACCACCACCCATCATAGCTGCGGCCTCACCTACTGCTCGCCAATCTCCCTTCTCTATTGCCAATTCTAATGATGACTGGGTTGTTTTTCTCGAACCAGATCTTGATTCCTCACTCGTCATTAGTGAAGACCCCAAGTCCGAGACGCTTGAATCAGTAAGTGAACTCGAGTCTTCGCCGCCAGTCGAGTAGGAATCGTCTTGGTAATCACTCACACTTGAGTTGGAAGCACTTCCACCATAATGTGATAGGCTTGAGGAAGATACAGAACCATCCGATCTATTTGATAATGCAGCCTTTGTTTTGGCTTCAAGCTTGGCAGTCTTTTGAACGGCAGCACGAGCTCGTTGGGCAACTGAACGCTCTTGCATAGTTCTTAAAGTCTCTACAAGCTCAGGCTCACGTCCTTCGAACTGCAGCATCATTTCATCTATATTGTCAATCTCATCTGGCACCACTCTACGTACCAATCTCTCTACTTCTGCTCGAATAGCTTCGTTATCTTCTGTGGAAGGACTTGAACTAGAATCAACATTTGATGAAAATTGTGTATCTTCGTCTTGTGGTGATGCACCCTCAAACTGAGCAGCGGCCAGGACGACGCCTTCCCAGTTCCCTGCTTCAACCATTCTATCAAGCTCTTCGGCTCGGTGGTTGGATTCACTAGTTTCTGTTTGGAAAGACTCACTTGTTTGTATTGAGGGTTGGAGTCCTTGCTCAGATTCGGACATTGACGACGAGTGGTCTGTATCGGCAAGAAGAGCAGCAGTCGCACCAACAACAGCCCAATCACCAGCTTCGATAGCAGCGTTTAGATCATCTCTAGTGACCTTTGGTTGCGCTGGTGGTTGTGATGGATGATCAGAGTGTATAGCCATTGCTGATTGCATTGGCATGTTTTCATCATAACTCATATCGGAATCCTCTAATGAATTGTCAGTGGGTATGAATGAAGGCCTGGCTCCGATTGTTGCCATTAGCCTATCTGGATTTCTATCTGGACTGCCTGGTAATGGTAAGAACGATCCATCATCTGTCATCGAACCTGCATCAAATGATGCCGTATTCAACGAACTTAACCCGGCACTACTACTCCAACCAGACTCTCCAGCACTTGATGAATCATCGTAGGAAGAAGTTGTTTCTTTGCCAACTTTCGACCGTTTAGGCGAGGGTGGTACACCGGAAATGAGAGGAACTTCAGTTGACGAGGGAGAACGAGCCTCTGCGGGTATATAGTCAGATGCATCGTATGATTCTGTAGTCTCCAACATAGGTGGGGTTTCCCCACCGAGACCGGTCTTCTTGTCTTGGGTAGGTTCATTATCACCACCGCCGCCGCCATCATCTCCTTCTATTACTCCAGCTTCTAAATCATCCAAATCTTTATTCCTAACTTCTCGTAGATCGGGATCATCAACATCATCACGCCGTCTCTTCTTGGCATATACATATGCAGCAGAATAAGCAACAAAGGCTGACGCAATCACAATTCCTGCAATTCCTCCAGCTGATATTGTATCAGAAGATTCTTCCGTCTCTCTATCATCACCACCGGGTGTTTCTACACTGTCGGGGTTTCCGCCACCTGAAGAAGTGGGTGGAGTGATAATGTCATCAGTATCAGTTGTTGGAGGGACGACAGCTGCCTCACTTGAAGAAGGTTTAGATGAGACAGTGGGTGATTCTGTCATCCGGATTAACGAGTTGACAGGTGTTGGTGCACTAGTAGTTGGAACAGGCTCACTCGTTGGCCTTAGGGAAAAGATTGGACCTACAACTGGTTGCCGTGTGGGTGAATCAGTAACAAGTACAGGTTCTTCTATTGGTTGTTTTGTTGGCAAATTTGTAACAGGCATTACCGTGGTTGGTGCCGCGATTGGAGAAAGAGATGGAGATAATGTTGTCGGGCTCAACGTAGGTGCCAGTGATGTGGGTTTTGAGGAAGGAGTTTGGGTTGGTTCTTTCGTTGTTGGAGATATACTTGGTGGATTTGTGGCCTGTATGAAGGTAAAATTATGATGAAATAATGTGAGCATGGATTTATACACAACAAAATACTACACCAATAAACACTTACAATCTTTGTTGGTTGAGCTGAAGGGGCTTGAGTAACACCCACCGTTGGACTTGACGTCGTTACTACTGTTGGACTACTAGTCAATTCATCCACAGCATAATCAATAGCACCTTGAGTCTCACTACAAACTGTTATCAAATATGCCTCCTCTAATTCACTCGGTGTTTCATTCGGATTAGAACCCGCAACGAATATCCCACCATCGGCACCTGTACAACAATCACTATTACTACCCTCCATTATAGTACATAAACAACTTAAATAAACAAAGTTCACTTTTAATACAAATGGTAAATCAATATAATTTGTTTCATTGAAGGTACCCTCACTTAATTCAGAAACGAAGGTTGTATATTCATCATTCGTTACTATACCATTACCATCAATATCTGATTCATATAGTTTAGTAAAACATGATTCCGATGGATTATTTGGATCATATATTCGTGAGATGTATGGTTCGACTAATTCTGGAAATGATATACTCGTTGTAATTGTTGGTAGTAGAGTAATGAGGAGAAATGAGAGTAGAATTGACGTTCTTGCGGATTGTATTATTATACATCCTCCTCCTTGTCTACCTCTATGTTTTCGTATTCTTGTCATTTTTCTATTGTGTAATGTGTGCGTATCTATTGTATTGTTGCATTTATCTGGTCAGGTTTGTTGTGAGTGTTTTACTATCTGTTTTGAGTTTTATATCGATTGATCATTGCAGAGGCCACATAGAAGAGTTTAGTTGCAATCAAGGGAAAACAGTAAAGGGAGAGAAAAGTTATGTGAGTGATTATTTGAGTTGCAATGAGATGGATTTATACAGATAAGCAACCCCGTGATAATAGCATAAACCAAACAAAAATGAACCAGCAACAATCCCCTGGCATTACTTATCGATAACACATCATATGCACCTTATCTCGAGCTTTATCACCTGCACCTTTACAAAATGGATAGCCATCTCATTTAAGCTGTAATCATGCCAATGCTCATGATTGAGTTTCTAGTTTCTCATTCAATTTAATCTCAATCATGGTACTCCTCCGATAAATTGCATTTATGTGTACCTACCACCATACATAAACCTCCGAGAAATAGGAGTGTACAATATACACACCGACCACTATTTCGATATTATCTAGCATAACATATTGATGATGTACCTTGCCATATCACAACATATCCAACTTGTAAATTATTAATACCTCAACACTTACCATAGATGACTACACTAAACCAAATGTAGCCTTTTAGATTACAGCCGACTAACCATATTTCCATCTCAATCACTCTAATCACAAACGCCCTCTAGATATGTCTCTACTAAATCGGCGAATGCTTTCCTCCTCAGATAGTGCACCCTATCATTGCAGTGTATAGTAGCTCACTGTATTGATGATAAGAATAAAAATGCGAAGTGTCTTCCAACTTTTCTCGTTATCGTAGCTAAACGATTGCCCCTGGACGTTTTGCCCATTAGAATCCACTCCTCTTCCCTATTCCCAAGCACAGCTATTCACTTAGACGCACACCGCACAAGGCCACAGAGAAGGTATTATTCAACACTTGGATGTACTGCTAAGATATATGTTCACTTATAGGCTTAACTATTATATACAACAGTTCAATACTCATTCTTCTCTAGATACTAAGTTTTTGTACTCAGCTGACTTGAACCAATCCTCCAACTCTGCAACTCTCTTAACAGGCAGAGGATGTGTCCTTTGTTGCATTTTTATCGAGTTTCTAACTAGTGGATTTGCATCTTTTAATAACTGTTCATATTCTCTAGATTGAGCAATAAATGCCTGTGTATTGGTAGCTCGTGATGTTCCGCCAAAGAGCTTTAACATGGCACCAGCTACTACATTTACATCCTGAGCAACTAGTAATGCAGCACGATCACAGGAATATTCAGCTGCCAATCGCCATTGTTGACTGTGTAGTAGAAGAAAAGAGTTTGTCAGATACTTGAAAATAAGATTGAACATATTTATGAACATATGATATGAACAAGTGATATGAACATATGATATAGACATATGATATAGACATATGATATAGACATATGATATGCACATATTATATGAATACCATAGATATGTACACATGATATGAACTTACAGAAGCTGTTCAGTTTGAGATCCCAACACTGGTATTCCACGCAATGGAGCCGAAGCAAGTCCTCCCAATGTCAAGTAGAGTGAGTGTGAACACTTCAAATGTCCCAGTTCATGGCCGATGATTGCTTCAACTTCCTCATCAGAACATCTATCAAGTAATGCCGATCAATTGGTTTCGTTTCTTTCTGTGATAATGCCAATGTATATGCATTTGCTTGTGAACTAGACTGAACATATAACTCAGGAGTAATGTCTATATCTAACAATCTCGAAGCTTCTTCCATTGCTTTGTATAATGTTGGCAATTGTTGTTCTGATACTTTAACTGACGAGCCTAGTAGATCAATTCTAGTTCCCTGTTCCACTAATGATAGAGATCTTCTTATGCCCCCTTCCACAATACTCGAGAATGGTGCCTTTTGTATAAATGAAGTAAGATCTCGATCTAATGGATGACGAAATTGTGATGCTTCAATACCCTTTAACGGTACCCTGGATCTGGAAATCGGCACAGCTGGTTCAGCTGAGAAACCATGCACAACTACACCACTGAGTTGCAATGCAAGGATGACTAATAACTTCATCATAATATTATTGTTGTACTTCTGTTGATACTGGAAGAAGAAAAATTAGGGGATAAAAATGATATAGTATCCGCCAAAACAAAGCAGTCTATTTGCCACCATAGTAGACCCAACTTACCTATTAACCCTGCCGAGTATTAGAAGCATAATACACGCTGAATTCTGAGCATAGTGGTGCAGCTGTGCTGAATCATTTTTACCTTGCAATTGATGAAAATTACTGGTGGTCCTGTAACTCGGTATCCCTCATTTTTTCGAATTTCACTACCTTTACTATTATTGCGTTTAGTCGCCATACTAAGTGATTGACCTCCAACATGCCTTGTTTGAGATCTGGGGCGCAGGTCAATAATAACAAAGTTACTGCTGTTAATAACAGCGGCGGTGGCGTTGTTGTTGAGGCTACAAATAATGAGGGATCACCGGTGCAACAAGTTTCACCTTCGGAGGCGCAGAATTCATCGAGAACGAGTATCAACGATATTCAGAACAATGGTCGTTGTTCGAACTCAGGTATATCCATCACTGCCAATACAACAGCCAATACCCTCTCATCGTTACATAATAATAATAAGGATGTAAATTCCAATGCCAACCAATCAATAACAGTTAAAACAACAGGTATAAAAAATAAAAATAATGACGGTACACCCACTTTTGATAGTAAACTGTCTGCTAAACAGGGGACTTGTATTGACGATGCCGATAGTATACAATCATACGTGTCATCTCTAGTTCAAAGTATTTATAATAAAACTGCTGATGGGGATATTATATGGAAGGAGCTATTGCAATTCCCACAGCGTCAATTTAATGAAATACTTCGAGAAGTGGATGTTGTGGATAGTTTGGAAGACCTTGCACTTGTTATTTATGGTGAGAATGGTTATGTAACAACACGTGGTGGCTATGCCCAGGGAATGGATGGATTCTATGATCCAGTTATTAAATTATTGGGCCAGTTTGAAACTAGTTATAAGCGGGATAACGGTTTGATTGATTATGAGGAAGATGAAGATATGGAAGAGGATGGTGAAGATACAGAAGAGAGTGGTGAAGATGTAGAAGAGGACAGTGAAGAGATGGATGAGGATGAGTTGGATGGTAATGATAATGGTAAGTATGTTTTGTTTAATAAGTAATTATTTCTTATTTTGTTTAATTAATATATTTATCTGATATACCTATCTGCACTTTTAATCATACATTAATCATTTGGAAGGTGATGTGGACTTTACAAATAGCGGAGGGGATATAGATATGGATGATACCAATATGGATAATGCCAACATGAATGTTGAGAATGCATTGGATGCATCTCAACATCAAAATTATACAGCTATGGAAGAAGGTTTATCTCGTGTTGAGGGTAATTCTTCGGAAATGGTGGGTGCAGATGAATTGGAGGATAGTAATGAACAGGAGTTAGTGGATAGATTAAACGGCCATCTTTACCCAGCTCTAGATGTCGAGAAGAGTGATGCCGCGGGTGCCGATGTTGATATGGATTGTGTGAATGACAAAGAGAGGGATATTGTTAGTGGCAGTGCATTCATCCAGAAGTGCTCTAAGTTGGCTCCTACAGATTTTTATCATGCACTTAGTAGTAGAAACAAAGACGGGAGAAACCTTGGTTTAATATTCGAAGCAATCCGAGGTCGAAACAAGTTGTTTAATGAGGAGGAGATTGAACTTGTTGCAAGGTCAGATTCTCGTAGTGTATCTCGGAGTCCAGGAGGGAAGGTTACAATTGAGGTTTCTCGGGCCAATAGTTATGACGGTGAGACTTATTATCTTTCTGTTGAATTAGTGTGGTGAAGATTTTGATATGATACTCACTCACCTTCATTATAACATTTGGTACACATTTGTAAACATAGAGGTGAAAGTCCCACGAAAGAGGAAGTTGGACAATAGCAACCTTGATGAGAACACAGAGAGGAAGAAAGAGCAGAAACAACAGCAACAGTTGCCGCAAGCAGCTGTATTACCTCCACCCACTCCTCTAGAGGTGGCAGCAGCGGCATACAATGCAAGTCCTATTCAACTCCAGGGAAACAACATTGTATTCGCCGATCGACCTCTATACCGTGTCGATGTTACAATGCCATCCACAATAGATGGGAACATCGGGCTTAATGTGCAGACTAATCACGTTTTTGCTCGGCCGCAAATAAATAGCATTTGTAACTCATCCTGCCTCTTTGACCAAATACCACCTGTCTTCCAAAAAGGCTTTTTGATTGTTGCTACACAAGCTCATGACGAACCATGCCAATCAATAACACCCAAAAAGCTTGCTGCTAAGCTCAAGGAAGCGTGCGGCACATCAGAAAGAACTGCGTCGCTAGTATTGGCGAAACCTTTCATCCATACATTACAAGAGGCTAAAATTCAATTGGAAGAGAAGTTGAAGCTAGACATCAATGCACCCGACTTTCAAGGCGAGGTTGCTCAAGTATTTCGTGATTTTCTGGTTCATGTTTACACCCACATGGATTCTTCATGCAAGAGATTCTTCTTTGACAACCCAGAGATATTTCCAACATTTGAAGAGGCTAAAAAGGATGCCGATGGCGGAGGGGTTTACATTAGCATTCTCGAGTTCTGTCTTCATCTCAAGTTCGGCACTTCATTGACAAACTGCAATAATCGAAAGGAGAAACAAGATTTGAAGAAGGCTTGGATGTTCTGCACCTTGGAAGAGGCACTCAATATTGTTCCATCAATCTTTATCGATCGTCTCGAGGCAATAGATATTCCAAGTCTGAGGCCTGATTCATCCAAAGCCGTGACTAAGCGGCAGTATTGTGCCATTCTCCTCATTGAAGGTACTCTTGCAAGTACTCGTCCAACCGTCACAAATAATGTCGGAGACCGAATGTTACATGTGCCACCGCCCAGTGCATTAGAAATAACCAATCCACACGTTCCTCAATCAAAAACTGATGAGCTAAGTGATGGGGGTTATCTCAAGTCGGGTGACAAGGCTCATGTTGTCACCTCTTGGGCTACATTTCCAAGCAACATGTATTCTCTCCGTGATGGCTCTCTCGACCTGCCCGAGTTATTCAGATTTGCCAATGATGTTCTACTACAACATAATCTACCAGAAGGTACCGACTTCCTAACTCTCTTCCTTTACAAGGGTATCTTTGGTCGAGCTTTTAATGGGTTCACTGACTGTGTCAAGATATCTCCATGGATGACTCGAGTGATCAAAGTTGTGAAGAAGATGATCGATATCATCAGTGAAGGTGATGTATTATCTCAATATGAGCAGCATGGAACTGTCGACAGTGAAACCAAATCAAAGCTTGAGGAATGTTTGGCCGACATGATTGAGTTTGCCAAGGAGAAAAAGGAATACCAACCAGCATCTGACAAAGAGGTAGCCGCAGGTTGTGTTGAAGTACTTGAGGATCTTATTAACAAACTCTCTCTTGATACAGTCATCTACATTGAAACATCCACATATGAAGCTCTCAAGCGTCACAAGCGACGCTTTTACAACAAGTTCTTCAAGGGATACAAGAGTGTTGTTGAAGTGTTGGAAGGCAACAGACTAAAGTTTATGAAGCATAAAACTCAAAAACGGCATCGATTTGTAGTAGTGGGTACGCCTTTTGTTGCGTTTACTATACCAAAGGCAGCAACTCTTGAGGCTCGAGGCACATCATTGCAATCACAGAATGCACTTCTGAAAGTACTTGTGTCTCTGGGAATGACAGATAAAGATGATGCTGAGAAGATTCTACGCCGCAATGAATCATTTTTCAACTTTATGGACTGGAGTAGTAAAGATGGTGATGTAGGAGAAGGCACAGTTCATTTGGCTCTAAATCTTCATCTACCTCCTGGTATGTGCCGAGGATATGTCCCAGCTGGCTTTCAGTGTTTACAACGCCTACTACCACTTCCATATCGAACATTATTACTCTTCCGTCTCATGATGGGATCATTAAAGCTCAAGCTAGTATTAGATGCTCGTGGTGGCAAGCTTGGTCCTACTGGTTCTTTGCCAATTGAAGTAAACGGCAAGACTTGCAACGGTGTACCGGCTATTGGTCGCTTTGCAGCTTCACCATGTACTTGCAAGAGGGGTGGAGCTCAAATGAGTATGATCAAAGCAAAAGATTCCACATCAGCTTTATATGGATACATTGGTTGCAAGCACTGTTTAACATTATCACACGGTCGACTGAATACCATAACTACTGAAGCATTGAATTTGATTAAGCATCAACCTCAAATATCCACCATCATTAATACATTTGCAACTGAAACTCTTGTGCCGACTTTTAAAGTGATGCAAAGAACAATGAGTCATAATGGATTTGTTAAGGGTGACGTAGACAATATGAAACTTGTTAATCTTCTAATTCAGTGGGTGGTTCAATTCAAACGACATGGATTGACCTGCCAGACATTACGTCATATTCAATTACGACTTGAGCAGGGGATGGCATTTGATATCATACTTGTTCGCGGTACTAAGTCGATTGACCTTAAAGACAAATCAAAACTTGGCATCGACTTGTGTAAAGATCAAGATGGAAGAGTGTTTTTTGGAGATATCACACCTGACTCTAAAGCCGATCGAGCAGGTATCATCTCAGGTGATGTTCCTTTAGTGAATGGGATGCCCATTGAATATGATACTTTTCTATCCATGGCTGCAAAAAGACTATTGGTTTTTGACGTCAAACGGTATGCATATCAGCAATTCTATACCAAGTCTTCTCCAGCCTACATACATCGACAATACTTGACATTGTTTAATGTTGGTGAGCTCAAGGAAATGTTGAAGATCAAGGCAGGTATTGATGACAAAGCCTTGAAAAAGATTCAAAAGCCTGAACTAATTAATAGAATTGGTACATACATTGATTGAAGACTCTAGCGATACAGTTGGTTAATATGACCTACCTGCACGCATACCCAACTTATGAGTTAGAGTACATGTAGCTCTAACATAAAATAATCTAGGTACTAATCATAATCCGTATCTCTTGAGAGATCGTACTGAGTACAATAAATGAGAGACAAAAGTTCGACAACTAACATGGACAACTACAGGAGGAGGAGGAGTCTAGTATATTACTTCTAGAGCCTATTATATACTTAAGAGTGCATACCGTTGGTTTACTCCGTGTTATTTGCAGTCATCAATCGATAGAAGATACCCAAAACTTAAAAAATGAAATCATTTGCAAAACTATCATTTTTCTTTGTGATATCATCAGTGGCATCGTCACAACATCTTCGAATGAATATGTATTTGAAGAAGACATGAATAGAGAGCTTAGCAGTGAGTGTGGTCTTGGCTCTACATATTCTCAACCCCTTTTGGACTTTGGAGCTCAATGGCAGTAAGATGGCCTATTTACGGGTACTATCGGGGATATACGGGACAAAATACGTGCCAATTGACCAAGTGTCACAACAAAAGGCATTCATGTCATATCCTCATTTATATAGTGTGATGTGCATGAGATGTAGTACTTCGATATGGCATAAACTTAAAACTGGCCGCTGCGGCGGTCGGTAGTAGTTACTTAGCTATGAACGCAAAAATGGTACCTTTGGTATCTTTTGTTCCCGTTGGCATTTTTATTTCACTATACACTCTTCACTTTATTTTCACCATTCTGCTCTAGAGAGGTGATACCATCCTCTACGCCATATTAAGAAGACGAATCGTGATATTAATGTTTTCTGTGTGGAGATTACGTTGTTTACGTGGTGTTGGTACAACGTGTCGCAATTATTAGCTGTCCACTGTTTCAATTTAGAAAGTAGATTCTCCAACTCTCCGATTTCACTCCAACTCTCCAATTATATATCGAATAAATAAAACAAGCAACAAATAAACGATATATACACGGAAACACGTAAACAATATTACCAACGTTTTGATTATCATTGTCGTGTCGGGATAGCGCAGGTAAATAATGAACAAAATACCAACAAAAAATAATGAAGGGGCACGTTTTGCTCCCAATGGTAGACGTAATAATGATGATGGAATATCGTTGTGCGTTAGTACTAAATTCAATCCTATGGCACGTGCTAGTTCCGGTTTATCTAGTATGCCAATACCAGGTCCTAGTGCATTCGCTAGGGCATCAGTTTCAGCCGGGTTGGGAAAGAAATTCCAACGTCCAATGTTGAAGAATAGGGTTATCAGTTCGTACAATAATAATAATAATAATAATAATAAGGATGGCGAACAGAAATCATCAAAAACATCGACATTAGGTCAGAAACGTAGATTTGATGGTATGTCTAAATTGATGGCATGTGCTAGAAAGGGTGTGGGGCATAAAAAGAAGGAGCAGAGGGGGGATTCTACGTCCAAAGAGAACCAAGGGGTGGAGAAGAACACATCCCATACTAATAATGATGTGAGAGTAGATGGTGCTGCTACTGTTTCTGCCGCGTCATCTATGGAACTTGAGGTGGGTAGTAAAGGTTCTGTGGAGAAAGGGTCTGTGGAGATGGAGCAGGAGACGGGGCGTAGCAGTCTCAATCGGGAGGGTGATAGTAGACACAGCAACGGGGCAGAATTGGCAGCAGTCTCTCAAGAAGTTGTTATTGAACAGTTGACTCATTCGTCACCAGCCGATGGGAAGCGTACATCTCCTCAACAGCAACGTGATGATAATGATGGAGAGGATAGTCCACCCAAGGAGGTAAGCTTGACTTATGGGAGGATTAGTTTTGTATTCACATTATACGCCTTCTCCGTCTCATGTTTAATCTTCTTCATCATATCATATTTAGTCTCGTAATAAGGTACAAGAAACACAAGTACCTTCCGTCCCCGCTTCTGGTGCATCTTCTTCTCCTTTGGAGAATTTCAATATATGGCAGTCTAGATACAAAAATGCAAGCTCTAATGAAGAACTTGAATCCTTTCTTCTTGAAGATGGTCTACCACAAGAGGACGTAGACAAGATTATGCACTGTCAAAAGAATGATTGCATCCAAGAAGTATTCACCAACACATCCGAGTGGCAACAACTTGAACAGATTTATCATGACTTGCCAGAAGATTATAATGCTTATCTTGGAGGCTTGCAACCTTTTGATGGATTAGCACCGCATCACACCTGGGCCAAGCTACGTTTAGCTGGAAACTTTGCCCCTCTGCTTGAGGGTCGTCTATATGAAATTGACGAGAACGGAAAGTTAACCATATGCTGGCAAACCATTCTTGACTTGTCCTCCAGGATTCTTCACAAGGGATATGATATTCAACCAGAGGTTGGTGAAACCCTTTGCTTGAATACTATGATGTCGACCAATCTACTGGTATTTGGAGCCGTATCCGATCTGTTATCAAACCCCGACACCAAGTACATCTATGAATACCTTCTGAGTGAAACAGAAGGTATCATGACTGAGTTAGAAACGAAAATGCCAACGTTACTACCCGGAGTGAAATCAGTGGTTACCTTTGGGAAGAATCCATATGAAGCCCAAGGTAGAATGATGGAGAAACATCCGGAATTGAAAAGCAGTGGTATATATCATCAATCGGATCGTATTAGTCATATGACAGTGTTAATTATGGGTTGGGGGAGTATTGATGAAGTCATGTTCGCTATCAATGAACTTAGTCATGCATTTAGCACCATTCTAGGTGTGCCGTATTACGAGTTTGATGAAGAGGAGTGTAAAGAAATATATAGACGCTATGTGAGAAACCAAGAAAAGTTGAAACAAAAGTTGACACAGATTTCCCGAGAAAAAGTACGTTCTTTGATTGAAACAACTATTGAAGAGTTGAAAGACATCGATCCAGTAGCAGCTCTTCAGTTACAATGCATTGCACAGAGTCCTTTTGCAGAGCATACTATTTGTAACATGTCGAGGAATCAAGCCATTGCACACAAACTATCTTTACAGCATGCTATTGACAATGGCATGGCACATACAATTGCCGAGCGAAAGTGTAAACTATGTGATAATCAGAAAATCTGTGCATTCAACACATTATGTGCTCGTGCCCGTGATAATGATAGTCGATGTAGAGGACGATGCCAAGATCGGGTTATTCGAGAGGCTGAAGAACCCTTCAATGTACTTTCTTTCCAGTCAGAGCTGGTGTTTGGAATTTGCGACAACTGTGGATTTGTTGGTATGCAAAAGCAAGCATGTACCAACCAAAAGCAACTCGGGTGCAGTAGTCTCAACAATACCATTTCACTAACAGAGCTCCAATCAAGGACAAGCATGCCAAAAGGACAAGTCACTGATACTACCACTCAATATTTCATGAATGAAGCGCCATGTGATATGGTCGATAATGATACCAATCTTCGTATTGATGAGGAAGTATTCTACAAGAATACAGATGCAGCCAGACGTGTCTTGGAGGTTAGAGCAAATCCAACAGTACTAGACCTAGGTGGTCCTTCAAGCATCCCACCAGTATTGGATATCGGGACTAAGAATTACATAAGTGATCGTATTTCAATCCTTCTATGGAACAATGGAAGTTATGATGGCGAGATCGACTTTGGAAACTTCCGTCTCAGAGGACTTGGCATTGGAAAACATAGAGACCCCAACCAATGGAGTAATGGTTGTGGGAGTGATCAACGAAAACGCCCCGCCAGCATTCTTACCCGATACCAAGAAGGAGAACGTTGAGTTGATATGTATTGGTGAAGACCAGTAAGTTCGTAGTAGGTGTCAGCACATCTATCTTGGCGATTGATGTAGCGAGACTAGTAATTTGAATAGTTATGAATGATTATGTGAATACCATTTCTACAAGCATCCTATAGTACGTTTCCAATCCAAATCTCCCTTATCATAAACATCTTGACTATAGCCATCACCTTCCCCTCCTTAGGAGGGCTGCTTCGAAGATCGATTAAAGGATCGAGCTTTGCCATATCAAGTCAATGGACAAGATCATAGTCCAGAAGATTGTGAAGCTGCATGCAAAAGTGAGGGATATACAGTATTTGGTCGACAATGGAAAGGGCAATGCTTCTGTGGTAATGCAGGGGATAGTCATGATAAACATGGCGAAGCAAATAACTGTGATTGGTAAGTTTTATGCTAGAAGGTTTGCCTCAAGTGAGGATTCTTCATACTCTTTTATGTATAGTATGAAGAATCCGATCATACATATGTCTCAACAATCATATTCGATTCAATATCTCTCTAGCTGTGATGATAATGTTGGGGGAAGAAAAATGTGTGTATGGATGACTGCTAACTATCTAGGCTGCTACAAGAATAAGAATAAAGATAGAGCATTGCCATACAAGGTAGATGGGCGTAGACATACAACAGGAGAATGCCAAGCTGCTTGTGCTGAACAGGGATTGAGGTACTTCGCTAGAGAATGGATGGGGCAGTGCTTTTGCAGTGACGATGATGATTACGATAAGCATGGCAAGGCATCAGGTTGTGATTGTGAAGCAAAGAATGTCGGTGCAAACAAAATGTGTGTATACTCTACTTAGATTATACGGGATGTAAGAAACAGTATTATTGGTATCTTGTAAGTAAGGAGATCATCTAAAAGTTACGATGTAGCAAGCTCATCAAAGAAAGTAAGTGCAGCCTGCTCAAAGACATTTATTATCTTCTTTCCAACAGCTCTAGCAGCAGACTTAGGTAGAGGCAGCCATACTAATACCTCGCCGTCTAATATCATTTTTACTTTTGTATTGTCTTTGCTATTTTGATTTGAAATTGCTACCGATGAAAAGTAGCATATAACTTTAGAACAATCTACCCACTTTGATCCATTATGATACTGTGATATACATTCTACAGTAGATGACTGGCCATCGGGAGATATTGACAGTATTCTTATTGTTTCACGAAATCTCATACCTTTCGATTTATTTGATAGAAACCACAAACTTGCTTTATATTCTGTTATTGTTTCATGAGATGATGATGTATGATTGTCTATTGATGGTGTTGATGTCGTTGGCAAGAAATCGTTATCATTTGATGAAGATCTATCACCAAACATCATCCACTTTGAGATACCCCAAGTATTGCTAATTACATGCCGATTCTGATCGGAATTAGAAGATGATAACTTTTGGGTATATGTTTTAACATCTTTACTACCTTTTTCACCAACCAGTAGATTTATAAATCTCTCGCTGTTGATTGCAGTAGCTGCATCAAGAGGGCTAGAAACCAGCATTTTTTTAGATGTATGCAATCTAGATCTGTTTGATGTTGCAATAAATGTCTCAGTTGTTGATGTTTTAGCCAATATAGTTTGTTTAGTTATCACTATTACTATCAATAGTGCGTGTATTATCGAGAAGAACATATTGTATATCATTATATCCTTGAAATTATAAGGTGATGGACAACTCTTTTCCTTGGGTATCTTTAAGGTTTGTGCGAGTCTATTTCAATATAAATTTATATATTGGGTAATACCACAGCTACAAGATCTTATATATTTATGGAGATATGTTATTGTTCAGCTCTCCTACCATCTGTTGCGTCCAACGCCACAAGAAGAGAGGTTGCTTGATTGACACAAGATATCCGAGTACGGTTTAAATAATTTATTCCCCTAAGCAAGTCAGAGTGAGTATTGGTCTCGATGGATCGGAGTTGATGGCATAGACAGGCGAATACAATAAAGGGGTGGATATGTAGAGCTAAGGTATGGTATTGCAAATATGACGATACAGTGTCGACATATATGTCTGGATAGGCTAGCTCTGTATGTGTCGGCTCATCAACAAACTGGATATTGCTGACATGGTACTTGAGATGATGTATTGGAGAAAGTTTGTTTGTATGTTTGGAAGTATGGTACATCAAGCGAGGAATATGATGCATTAACTCATGAAAATGAATGCATTGACTCCAGAGATCTATCACACAAAACATTTGGTAGTGCAGTATCTATCCACAAATTACAGTGTTGTCACATCAATTCAATTAGTAACAAAAAGAAATGATAGAGGGGATATACACGAGAGATCGGTGATGGTATGGTTGTTATGATTTCAAATCAACTACCAAGTAATCTCTTTCAGCACTGGAAAGTTCCTGTTGATATGCAACCGCAAGGTGCGACTAACGCAAAAATCAACATTTTTTTCGCAAAACAAAGAGCACATAAATAAACTACAATCACCACAACCAAGGAAGTTACAACTACAACAACAATAAACAAGATGGCTAAATCAACCACTACAAAATCCCCTGCTATGGAGAAACTCACGGAATCAGTAGGAGAGCTGAAAGTGTTTCAACTTGGAACAAAAGGGCAGACTCCTGACAAAGGAACCGCCACTAACAAACGATCACCGAAAAAATCTACCAAGCGTGGAAGCCTCAAATCTCCTACACATGACGATCGTAACAGCCGACGTACTACCAGGGCAAACGATCAAAAGATGGCGAAGAAGGCACGTCACAAGAAGAACCGGACTCCTGTCAAGCAAGATAAAAACGTAGAAGACAAGAAGAAGAAAAGCCGTGAAGAAGTTGTTGATTTCAGCGAAGTCGATGCAGTTGTGTCAAAAGGAGATTACAAGGATTTCCTAGGCAAAAGGGTTACCGATGAAGCGGATGCCACCACCATCAAGGTTAAACTCTTGATTAACTCAAGGAAGACAGTCATGAAGGTACCTTTTACTATTGATGTAAAGGCTACAGATATCCGTGTGCCAGACAGTGATGACATGATTGCTTCCATTGACCTCGTAAACGATGAAACTGAAGATAAGGACCTAATCAAGCATGAGAATGAGACCTGGGAATGTCCTAAATGTAACCAAGAGAACAAGAACGATGCAGGATACTGTGCCAATATCATTGATGATAAGTTGTGCGGAGGTACAAAGAAGGCTGAGAAGATTCTAGATTGGAGCGGCTGTTTTGGACCTACTACCAAGATGTGGAAGTGTGATGCTTGTTTGGTGAAGAATGAGGAGAGTGCCGATATCTGTGCTGCATGTGAGAAGAAGCGTCCTTAATGATATAGGAGATGATATAAACTTTGTACTTGGGGTATTGGGTGTTTGTGAGATGCGATCAGCTAGTCAGATCAGTTGTTAAGAAGTAATTGAAGTAAATTTAATCATCAGAACTTAGACTATTTAAGTTCTACTTAAGTTGATCCTAGCAAGTAGGCTATGTTATATGGCATCTCTTCTCTCCCGATCAAATATATGATACCCAGAGACTAACAATATCACACAAATATACAGAATGCATACCCAGCTCTTTAGACATACTGGCAGACGCCTTAAGCCTATATTTCACATCTCAACATATGACTTCTTCTCAATCACCTATCGGAGAAATAGCAATCTCATTAATGCTAAAGAAATCTTCATCAACATGGAGATTTTTGCTTGGTGTGTTAGTCTCGAATGCTTCCCTTTCATCACTAGGACAATACTGATCATCCTCATCCTCATTGTGAGCAGAAGCAGCAGCATTCTCCTTGAGTACACCTGCTAGCAGTCTCTTAATTGCATGCGATCCACCTGATTTAGAGCTTTCCAAGGCCTCCATCAACTTATCCTTCTTCAACTTGGCCTCGGCCACATTCTTCTGTCTAAGCTTGAGCAAAGACTCTTTCTTTTGTTTCATGTCTTGACAACGTCTATCATCTTCATCAGCCTTCCGAAGTAGTTCTCGTTGACGATATTCCTGTGCTCGTTTGATTCTATCAAGATTATCCTTCTTCATTTGTAGTTGTAAATCCCTTTCAGCCTTAATAAGCATTTGCTCTTTTCTCCTATGAGCTGCAAGTTCCCTGAGATGTTGCTCTTCTTGCTCAATCTTACTACGAACAGTTTTCTTTATCTCCTCTTCTTCCTTCTTTGTTTTGTTCAACTGTGCTCTTCTCTTACTATCCATGACTTCATTAAGCTGCTTCCTTTCAGCAATCTCAGCCTCTTTTTCTCTTGCAATTTGATCCATGAATTCCTCATGACGTTGTTGCTTAAGAAGCAATTCATTGCGCTTTGATTCCTGTGCCTGTCTTGCAGCCTTCAAGTTGGACTCGATACGTTGCTGAGTCTCTTTCCGTTTCTGCTCTGCTGCCTGAGCATCAACAAGTCTCCGTAACTCGAGCTTTTCATTTTTCTCACGTTCCTTAGCTTCCCTTTCCCTCATCTTGTTAGCAGTCTCTAAACGTTGCTGTTTATATATGTTTTGTGTCTGTATATTAAAGCAATCATGTATGAGTATTGGTTAGCACATATGATACATTACATGTGAAAATGAGCACTTATATGAGCACATGTATGTGCTCACACATATACTCACTTGGCGCATATGTTCCTCTTTGCGTTTGATACGTTCTTGCTCTTCAATCAAAGCTCTCTTCTTGATCTCACGTTCTTCACGAAGCTTCTTCTCACGGATAACTCTATCCCGTTCAAACTGTTCTTGCATCTTCATTCTTTGCACAGCAACCTCTGCATCCTCTCTAGCTTTTCTCCTAAGTTCACGAAGTCTGGCCTCCTCAGCTGCCTGCAAATCTCGTTTTCTTTTCTCCTTCTTTTGTTGCAATTCCTTTCTCTTTTGCTCCTCTGTTTTTGCTCTCATCTTATCCTGTGTGGTAATGGGTGTAGGAGGGGGGAATGTTTAAGATTTTAGCATACATAAAATATCTATAATACAAGCCCGGCACTACGACTACTACTACTTACCATAATCTCCTTGCTCTTCTGCTCAAACGACAGCATGCGCATTAGTTCCTTTTGTTGTCTATTGGCAACCTTTTCTAGTCTACGCTTTTCATTCTCAATTAATGTTGATATCTCACGCTCTTTTCTGTCAAGACTTGAATTAGCCATTGAGTAAGTTTTACTATACGGCGTTGACACAGACTCGTTGGTTGAAGTAAAGGAATCATCCTTCGCCCTAGCCGAAAGTAACTTTTGTCGTTCTTCCGAGGCTATATTGTACAATTTATCTCTTGTTCTAGTATACATTTCATACTTCATTGTTGTTATCTCGGGGTCCTGCCCTGCAGAACAGAATGATGCATATTCCCTTTGAATTAGAGCTTTAGGATCTATACCGTGTACAAGACATGCCTTCTTCGACAGTGGAGTTAGCCTCAATTTATCTTGTCCTGCAATAGGAGTTTGAGACTTTGACACAAATACTTCATCGAGATTCATGTTTGTCGTCGATTCACAAGAATGTTCCATCTCTCTCTATTGTACTACTATTATGACGGAAGTAGTATTGTTCGATTGCAATTATGAGAACAGATTGTTGGGCACTCGACGGTTGCGACTAGTTGATGGACACTGGCAGTTGCGACTGAGATGTTCGAGACTGCGATATCATATTTAAAATTTTAAATTCTCATGGGACCCGAGGTATCTTTGCCCAAGGTATATATTTCGGCCTCGGCCTCCCCGATTTATATTATCTGCTTGACCATTCGTAATGACAATGCCTTGAGATCATCTTGGATATCAGTATCAACAAACCCCATGTCATTTATCTCATTGTTATTACTGTCGTTCCAAAATTGTTGCATAGTACGAATTGATGTGTGTATGCCACCATCTTCTTCAACAGCCAACCTTTCGTCACTATCAACATGAACTACCGTACAGGGTAAATCTAATCGAATAGTACTAAACTTCTTCTCGGTACCAATATCTGATGTTGTAAACTCAATTTTCAATGATATAGAGACTTCCACCAAGTCAGTCTTGACTGTGACCGGGCAATCTATTGGGAGTAGTAAACCCATTGTTATAGCTTCAGTATACCCACTCTCCACTAATACATATGTCGAATCAAAGACATATGACCGTGTCTTTACTCGTTTCTTAACTCCTTTATTCGGTTGATTGTCTGCCCCAGTCGATTGATCTGATCCTTCAAAGATTGCATACTCTTCACCAACTAATGCACAGCAAACTCGATGGCAGGGAATAATATCAGCACCATTACAGCATTCATCATTCTCATCAATTGGAAATCTAACACGAATACCCAGCCTCGTCCCAGGAAGTAAAGGACCTCCGACACCAACAAGTGTCATCAATCCACAGAAGGATCCCTTTCCATCAACTATACGATGTGTACTCGTTCGTTTCTCAGCTGTACGACGAGATACTATATCACAAGAAGGAGGATTGGCATTGACAGTAAGTTGTGTTGGTGTTGCATCTGAAGCTTCAGTACTTGTAATATAAGTTGGCAGACCAGCAGAGTGGGCAATAGCATGCAAATCTCCAACATGAACTCGTGTCAAAGAAGTTTTATTTGATTGTGATTGACTCGATGTAGGTTGTTGTGAGTTGGATGTGCTAAGCACTGTGTAGGGACATTGAGTAACAATAAGCTACGTCAAGTGGGTATATGTTAGAGACATGGGGTATCACTTAGTGTAACAGACATTGGCAATAAAGATTACACTCACCTCTCCATCTGAAGTGGTAACTACTAGAACTGATGAATAAAAGTACTTGACACACTCAGCAGACATTGTCGGTGGTACATCTGATGGAAGATTTGTACGAAAGGAGAATGCCAACTGAGTATGCTCAAGAGGTGTTGCTTCTGATTCTTCGTCTTCTGCATTATTGCTTTTGTTTGCAGATGCAACAATTCGCTCCCATGCAGATGGTTTTTCCTTGTCTTCTTGTTTATATTCTCCTTTGTCATCAATCTCCTTTATACAAACATCTTTCACTACATTTAAATCTGGCAATTGCAATGGTTTGTAGGGATTCATATCACCATGAAATTTGCCTCGTCCAGTAGATCTGCTATTCTCCTCCACAATACTCATTGAACTTGCTGCAGCAGAAGATGTATTGCACGTTTCATGTCTTTCAGGTATATCAATCAATTCCAATACATTAGTCATCCAAAAACATACTGTATTATTCTCATGCGGAGTTGGTAATTGAGAGTAATCATTACCCTCATTGGCATTTGTTTTGTTTGATGGGTGTAAGTAAGTTTCTACTTCCAATCGTTCGGCCTGTTCAATATGTGCCACTTTTGGTGGTGATATTGCCCTGTTAAATAATGTTTTGTTAGAAGCTGTACGCATATCGTTATCAATGCCATCTTCATTTGGTATATCACTCCTCCATTCATTGCTCCACTTAGATTTCTCCTCAATCTTTGCTAATGTCAAACATGCATGCTCCGCTCCGTATATCTTTTTCAATTGATAAATTTCTTGCAGTGATCTCCATCGACTACCTTTACCTGTGCGTGTATTACCCCCGATATGTGCTCGACCTGCAAGGTATAGACGAGCTGATACTATATCATTTCTAATTGGATATTGAGTAGATTTAGCATTGTTTTTAGTTGTTGTATTTTCGGGGTTTGTTATCCTCACTGATCCAATGATCGGCGTACCAGTTTGATAGCTGGATCGAGATAGTATTAATTCAGCTTTTACCATGCTCCTTACGTCTATTGCTTATATCGGTATATTTCATATAGCACTACCTCTCTAGAGAGACCGTACCGCCCGAGAGACTCAAGGAAAAAAATAAATGTGAAAGTCACCGAATAAAGTAGGATACCCTGGGGTATCCTTACTGCGTGATAAACGGACTGGAAGCGAAGAGAGTAAATTGTACCTGGTATTGCCGGGTTGTGGTTGTTTTCCATTAAGCTTTGGTTCCTCTAGATATTCTTTTATTATGACAAGATTTGTAAGTTTAAGCAGATACTGAATCTGTCAAGAATGACCAATAATTTTTAAAATAACCCCCTAAACAAACATAATTTACAATTCACGAACCAAGAAGATAGCCTTGCATTGCATCCAATACCTCTCTTAAGTTGGCACCTCTTCAGACTAACACTTTTCAACTTGGCAAATCAAAACACACAGCATGGACAAGAACAAGACACACAGGCTCCTATATTACATTGATAGGATACCCTTTTCACATTTATTCTCCAAACTTATGCATCATAAAACTTCTTCCCTGCCTCTGCCAAATGACTTAAGCTATCTCCCCACTATCCACAGTTGCCAACTTATCTAAACTCCCCAGAGCACCTCCACTCTTTTCACTAGCAGTCGGGGAACTCACAGTTGCTACGAGATTGCTAGCTGCTCCCATGGCGGCCAGGGCACTACCCGGTGTAGCCTCCTTAACCTCTGCAACAGATAACATTACCGAATCATCTTCTTTATCACTATCTGACCAAACACTTGGTGCAGAACTTTCATCATCATCCTCGGGTGCATCGGCTGGTTCAGGCTCTTCCAAGTAAATGTAATCAACTGAAACTAGAGTAACAAATCTCTCGGATATACTACACGAGATGCCCAATCATATGTGATGGTAATGGAGACTTTTCAAATCAACCACTAAGTAATATCTTTAGCATTGGAAATTGCCTCCAGAAAGAGGAACTTTCAGCAATGATATGCGACTAACACAAAAATCAACATTTTTTGGCACATAAACAAAGAGCACATAAATAAACTACAATCACCTACAACCAAGGAAATTACAACTACAACGAACAATAAACAATAGAGATGGCTAAATCAACCACTACAAAATCCCCTGCTATGGAGAAACTCACGGAATCAGTAGGAGAGATGAAAGTGTTTCAACTTGGAACAAAAGGGCAAACTCCTGACACTGGAACTGCCACCAAGCAACGACGTGGAGGAGGTAATAAACGATCACCTACCAAGCGTGGTAGCCTCAAATCTCCCAACCTTGATGGTCGTAACAGCCGACGTACTACCAGGGCAAACGATCAAAAGATGGCGAAGAAGGCACGTCACAAGAAGAACCGGACTCCTGTCAAGAGTGATTCTGCTAAGACTGATGTAGCTTCCAAGGTCAAGGTTCATGACAAAAACGTGGCACATGGAGAAGAGAAGACAGTTGAATCGAAACTCAAGGAAGGCAAGAGTGGAGACAGTGAAGTAGAAGACAAGAAGAAGAAAAGCCGTGAAGAAGTTGTTGATTTCAGCGAAGTCGATGCAGTTGTGTCAAAAGGAGATTACAAGGATTTCCTAGGCAAAAGGGTTACCGATGAAGCGGATGCCACCA
>Ga0214478_100442_pt1 | contig 24575 bp, 16 predicted proteins | sample M1_20Mar14CPVII9_2_FD_178001 | JGI IMG/M metagenome (GOLD analysis project Ga0214478, IMG submission 178001) | Marine eukaryotic communities from Monterey Bay, California, United States - M1_20Mar14CPVII9sort6BwellD7 | ecosystem: Environmental > Aquatic > Marine > Unclassified | place: USA...
TGAAAGAGAATAAGAAGCTGGCAAGAAATAATGTCATATTGGCAATGCCATACTCATCCCCTGCTACTGCTGCCTCACGACCATCTTACTCGTCACCACCACCACCGAACAAGAAACAACGATCTGAGGAACCTCCAGTTGATAAACCACCACCTACTTCGGCATCATCAAATGTTCAACCTCCTGCTGCGGCAGCAGCTGCCGCAGCCACAGCTGCAACAACATCAGTTGTTGAACCTCCTGTAGCAACGGCGGCAACGGCTGCTGCAGCCACATTACCAGTACCCAAACCACCAACTACGAATATGAACCCACCCGGCAGTGCATTAGCCCTTTTGTCTGGGGTACCCCTTCCAGAACCAGATCCATCGGGGGTTACAATACAGATAGAATTGGAGAGACTATGTAATGGTGGCATTATCAAGAGCAAAGCCACATCAGCGGTGAAAGCAGGTACAACTCTTAAAAAGAGTGCACTTTATGATAAGAATTACCATCTCAAGTGTGGATTCAATCGCAACTTTACAGATGGTAAAAAGAGTGAAGTGCCAAGGTATGTGCTAGCAATGAAGGTGGTTGCAATTGCAATCACCAACGATCAGTGGAAAGTTCTGTGTGATGGTGAGATTGATCATCCCCCGAGTAATCCATCTATGAGGAGGCTTACCTCGGCAGTATCCAAGCAGACTATGGACTTGCTAACTGACCTCGAGATTCAGCACTGTGATAGGAAGAAAGCACCAACCACGGCTAAACCAACTCTCCGTGCTATTGCTGATAGATTCAAAAAGGTATGGAATAATGTGAAAGCGTCAGGTAATAAGTCCGATGAGGATATGAAAGTATGGTTCAATGAAAAGCTCGGCATGTCTGAAGGTCAGCAGACTATGACATCGTATATGGCCTCCAACAACACCACACCTGTTTAGATTATATGTTTTTGGAATAGAATACTAAGTTTAAATGGATATGAATGTTATTTTTGAACCCCCTTAGAGGAGGCATATATCACTCGCTACTAAAAGAAAGGGGAGAGGTACCTTCTAAGATACCTTAATCCCAATAGATGTGGACTCCCAATTAAACTCATTGTCGCGAGTTGAAGGATACCACAGACCTCGCGAGAGTTTTGTTTTTTCGCGAGTTGGCTGAATTCTCACCAACAAGGTCAACAATATGTACGGCGTCGATCATCGTCATCGCGCAGAGCCAGTGGCGATAGTCAAACACAACGTCGCCGATCAACAGTCGATAGTTTACCAATGTCAATAGATTCCCCTGCCAGCACTTCAACAGCCCGGCAAATCTTATCACGAAATGTTAGTTCCATCTCCTCTTCAAGTGGTGGTAGACAAAGATCAGATCCATTATTTAGACCACCCATTGAACCTTTAGACTCTCAACAGCAACAACTCCGATCGGCATCCGAACATACCATCCGATCATCCTCATCACCAAATAATGCACCCTCTTCTAACTCATCCCTACAAACAACAGACACCGGGGGAGGAGGAGGGGGAGGGCCAATCCGCCGTACATCAATGTCAGACATAGAACAGGCATCATGCCGTACCCAAATTAAAGAAATTATGAAGGATGGTCGATTATCCCAATTAGAAAAACGACGTTCTATTCAATATTTAATGGATGGACGTCGTAGGAGTACCATGGATGGTACCAATCCCTACCTACAAGCCAAGGCTGCCGCTGCGGCGAAAGAACATCGGGAGAGTATTCGACGTTCTAGTTCATTTGATAATGATACTACTGATGGTAACACTAATGAATTAAATGAACCAGAGAGCGTGGAAAGTTTACGAAATAGTTTTAAAAGTCAAGAAGGTCCCTTGGATATGAGTACTACTGATGAATTTGCCTATGGCGGTTATAAAGATGACGAGGAAGATGATTGTTTAGACATGTCAGTAAGTATGGGAGATAATAATAATACACCAGCCGCGGCAGCAGTTGCCGCATGGCGTGCATTCCATGGTGAGAATAATAATCAAAAGGAAGACCCTGATGATCTTATTGAAGTTCCCAATCATGATCCTCAGGCAGCCGCGGCTATCGCGCGTGCACATCAAGATACTACCACTGAATATTATACGGCTAAACACCCGTATAACGCAACATGTACCAAGGTCCCGGCAGTTGCCGCACAAGATCCAAAGATGAATAATAAAAAAATGAAGGATAAGTTACGTACGATGCAATTGAATAAACGTGCAATTGAAACGGCACCACCATGTACACATTATGAACGGAATTGTCATATTGTTAGTCCATGCTGTGGGGCTACATTTGGTTGTCGTATCTGTCATGATGATTGTCCAATATTACCACCCATGTTGGTGAATAAACCAGAAATGATGGAAATGGGTGGAGGAGATAATAAGGAAAAGGGTATTCCCCGACGTGCTACGTTGCCTTCATCGTTTGAGGCAAGTTTAGCACCGCCGGAACATCATAATGTGGATAGATTTGCTATTAAGGAGATTATTTGTCGGGAGTGCTTTACTAAGCAGAGTAGCAAGACGTGAGTGTTATTGTTGACATTTATTTTGTGTGCATATCTTATGCACCTCTTTGCACCTAACTGTTTGACTGTTTGAACCCTGATACTTACCCATTCTCCCAACGCTTTACTTCCCCACTAATTTAAACCACAGTAACAAATGCATCAACTGCCACATCCAACTTGGCGAGTATCACTGTGCCATTTGTAACCTGTGGATGTCCAACGAGGAACGTCCCTACCACTGTCCTGATTGTGGTTTCTGCCGCGTCGGTGGGGGTGAGAACTTTCGTCACTGCCAAGATTGTGGAATGTGTATCGACAAGCAACTCTTCGCTGGGCATAACTGCAAGGTTGGCAAGTATATGAGTAACTGTCCCGTATGCCAGGAAGATCTCTTCTCAAGTCGTGATGCAAGTCATGAATTGCCATGTGGTCACGCTATCCATTGGCATTGCTTCCGTGAGTTGGCAAGTCATGACTCTCGTTGTCCCATGTGTAAAAAGACTGCCGAGACACATGAGCGTATGAAACCGACATGGGATGCAATGGCAATGGGGATTGCACTACAGCCTGTACCACCCGAGCTATGCAAGGTGGTAACTATCAAGTGTAATGATTGTGAGAAGGTTCAGCCAAATCGTAGTTGGCACTTCTTGGGCGTGCAGTGCCAAGACTGTGAGAGTTTTAATACAGTCGTAGAGAGTATTGAATTTATTGGTCAAGAAGCACATGAGTTCTTGTTGCGACAAGACCCTACCGCTGCAGCTCAGCAGCATGCTGTTGCAAGCAATAATGCTAGCGAAAGGTCGGGACAGAGTGCCCAAAGTGGTGGCAGCTCTTCTAGGTCAAGACAAAGGCCCAGGAGGAGAAGGGCATCAATGGCAGCTGTCCCTGGTGAGAACCCTCCACCACCTTTTGCAAGAAGATAGATGTGTTTGAATGTTGAATGTGTATGAATTTTGAGAATAGACTAGAGATAGATGCTTGCTTGTTTTTGCTTAGAGGATAGATTGTTTAGTGGGGAGGATAGAGTTAACTTAAAACACTGCCCCTTTCAATGAAGTCTTTGAATTAGCTTTGTACTTTCTTTACCTAGGTATCATTCTCTGGTAGGGGGTACCTTGGGTATCTTAAATTTTGCATGCAAAACTTCAAACTCTCATGAAAATTGAAAAATAGGCAAGCCTTATTTCAAAGTACCAGATAGTACCTCTCTCTGGAGGCCTACTATTGCAATTATATAGCACCGAGGGCAGGCAACACATTATACGGGAGTGTAGACCTTTCTGTAGTAGCTGTAGAGTTTATTTTGCGCAACAGAGATCAAATACTTTGATATTGAGCACGAGTCATTATCATCAGACATAAAAAAACACATTGTATTGTTGTAGTAATATCGGATGAGTGACTCTCCAGATATAGCAGCAGGACGGATGACATCAAAAACTATAGATGATGAAGAAGGAGGGTTAGAAAATAATCATGTAGAAGGTTCCGATTTAGCAGATGCGAGTGACTTGGGAGGGGTAAGTTTTTATTGCAAAAGTCCATAATTTTATATACTATTTTCTGCTTATGTTGACACGGAGTATCTCACTAAACCGCATTCATACCTCAATATATCTTATTGTATTAATACTTGCAGTCGGTAGTAGTGGAACCATCGCATAGAGGGAGTGTTGACTTAAATAACTCCGAAGCTATTATTATAGAAGAGGAGACTCCTGCAAATGAGGAAACAGCTGATGTAAAAGAAGAAGAATCTACTACTGTTTCTCCTGACAGTGTTATTCCTCCAACTCCAGAAACTGACGGCGTCGCCGCACATGTTATGAATAAATTCTATGTACCAAAATCCAAAAAGGGTACAAACCGACGAGCTTCGGATGAATCCTCACCATCGTTGGAACAAGCTATGAAGAATGAATTAGATTCTTCTGTTGGTATTGATGTTTCGCCTGAATTGCCCAAGAAGGAGAATGTTGCTGTAAAGGAAAAGGCTAAGGAAGAGACAAAGAAGGAAGATAATCAGGAGAAACGAGTCTCCTGGGATGTAGATTTAGAGGACGGGGAAGAAGTTACATTACCAAATGAGATTGACGAACAACAGACCCAAAAAGATGATGATCAACAGCCAATATTCAAATTCAACTATCATCCATCACCACACGAGAAGGAATATTATGAAAAGTTATGTACCTATGCCAAAAACCATAACTCACCTGATATTACTAACGATATCGTATCACCGGGAGCTGCAGCTAAATTATTCATAACAAGTGGTATACCATCAGATCGATTGCGTATGATATGGAATATGTCCGTGTTACCTGCTGTACCATACCCCCCTGGTATAGTACCGCCGCCGGCCATGACTAGTGGACAATTCTACGCAAGTGTAAGGTTAATACAGCTATTTCAGAATCGCATCACAGCAAAGGATGAAATGTTAAGGGTTGACGAGGGTGTGGATATGAGTCCGGCATACTTTGCTGGGGTTAGTGGTGTTTTAATACCATTGCCCGATGAGGATGCAATGCTACCTTCGGATTTTGGTGAGGGTGTGCCCCCTACTACGGTAGTGCCTTCTGATAACGAGGCCGCCGCTACCCCTCAAGTATCAAATAAAAAAGAGCAAAACGGCATGGGTAATGAAGGAATAAAGGAGGAGGAACCTCCCAAGAAGAGGGTTAGTGGTGCCCTTCGGAACTCCAATAAAATGCGGAACTCTGTCGCTGGGGAGGAAAAGATGAGGAGGAATAGCACAATCAACGAGAGATCACATCAGGCACGCAGGGCGACTGATCCCGATAGTGTTGATCCCAAGTCGTCAGTATCACGATCTATAACGGGGGCACTTGCATCTGTGGTAGAGGATGATGCAGATAAGGTCAATACTCCGTCGGCTGAGAATGCACCTCCACAGAGTCAAAAGGAGAAAGACCAAGAATATAATAACAAGGTACGACGACGACGATCTTCTCTCGGTGATGAGAATGAAAAGATTATATGGACAAGAGCCATGAAGCGTATGAGTTCAATTGGAGCCGGGTCTGTCACTGCAACTTCTGCTAGTGACGAAGCTATGCGTCGACGATCTTCTGCATTTCCTCCGATTATGTCGGTCGGGGTACAAGCAATGCAAGATGAATCAGTGATTGCCTATGATGGTGCCGAGAATGAGTATTTCATGTCTCAGGGAGAGTACTTAACGTATCAGGGTACCTTTTCTCGACATTGTGTAACCGAAGTTGTTGGTGATCATGCCGAGCAGTATGTCTATGTTGAGGCCGCTTTAGCTTTATTTGAAAAAAGTGGCTTAAATCGAGATACAATTGGAAAGTTATGGGATGTTGTTGTACTAAATCCTGATGCAGGAAAGTTGAATGAGGTCGAGTTTGTCCTATTGACTCACTTGATTGTATGTTGCACAAGAAAGAATCTCAAGGAACCAACTGAGTTGCCAGTACCGTTACGCCTTTGGAGAGAGAACCAGGTCACTCCTGAGCAGAAAGAAGAAGAGGTCAAACAGAATAATACTGTGCCATCGAGAGTAGAAGTTGAAGCAAGTGAAGAAGCATCATATGTACCAACAAATACAGCAGTGCCAACAACTAGACTTGAAGTCGAAGCTAGTGAAGAAGTTTCATATGTTCCACCACCGCCAACCAATATCCCAACAAGAAATACAGTTCATATTGAACCAAGTGAAGAAGTGTCACATGTTTCTCCAAATACTGGTGTTCGTTATCAGTACAAGTCCAAAACAAGCTCAAACTCAAACAAAAGCTTGACTAATGAAGATAACCGGTATAAACGAATGGAAAGGGAGATTCGATCACTAGCAACATTGGTTGGTAGTTTAACGACTGAGATCCATGATCTGAAAGGAATGATGCATCGGAAAACTTCACCTATTTCTGTGGCTAGAATGACCTCATCTCATCAACAACACAATGGTATGAAGAATGGTGTCAAACGCACCTCGAGAGGAAGAGCGGCACCACAAGCTGCTATCTCAGTTCCAGCGAGAAAACCCAAGCCATATGAGATTGATGAGAATGCTCCAAATGAAGAGGTGGAAATGTATTGGGGCGATAAGAATGATGATACAAATGATCTTGATCGCTCTGAACGAAGTGCTAAATCCAACGTTAGCACGAAGAAGTGGAAATGTGATGTTGGGTGTGATGCGGTATTTGATGATTATAACATATGCTTGGCTCATGAACGCACATGTCAAGGAGGAAATAGATCTCGTCCTATTTCACCACTTGGTGACACTGATCCATACTCACAACCTGCTGCTCCTCCAAAACGTCTGACTGCTTCAGAGAGGCTGAGAATCTCCAGAGAGAAGAAAGAAGAAACAAAGAGAAACCTCCGCTTGAGTCGTAATGTTCCATCGTTCCACCCTTCTTCACTACCGAGTTCAAGTGCACCTCGATCTCAGATGAACCGCAGTATGCCACAATCACGAGTTGATATGGCAAGAGATGCAGGAAATGGGGTAGCAAGGTCGATGATGATAAACGGTGCACCTCAACAACACCAGAGATCGACAACTAGAGAGTCAATGATGCGAAACTTGCGTCAGGGTAGCAACAATGCATCCTTTAGGCCTGCCAAGCTTCAACCAATACCGAAGAATAACAGGCAACCAGGTCTAGAGGATATATCAGAGAGATCATCAGAACAAGAACAGTCGCCTGTTCCAGCTGGGATATTGAAAGGTGGGAAGAATTATCTCGATGTATCAGAAAGGAGTGCAACATCTCGTACTTCTTACTCTAGATCAATGCCTGTGAATAATACAAGCCCATCTTCTTCTGGTATGCCTCCAAGACCTCAGCAGATGAATAGAAGTATGCCAAATCCAGGTGCTAGCCAGACAATGTCAGACATTGAACATCGTCGTTTGCTTGCAGAGCAATTTATAGCCCCACAGCAAACAGAACCTGGAAATCTAGCCTCACAGATGCAACAAGTACAACGTGAAGAGCAATTTGATAATCTCATGCAAACTACATTAAACAGATTTGGAAGTGACAGTGTCACTGGAAGCATCACTTCAGGTAGTGCAGCACCGTCTATGAACAGAGGTCCAAATCGTCATCAGCAGAATGATCTTAATGCATCCTTCAAGCCTGTTCAACTCAATCGCAGCAGACAACTAAGGCAACAAAAGAATTTAGGTGCAAGTGTAAGACATGTATACAGAAGAAAAAGTGGTACGACAGAAGCATACAAAACAACTGCCAGGAAGAGCACAATGGCTTTAGATTTGCCTCCTCTTAGCTAAAGAGGACTTTAATCAAGTGTGTGTGACTTTGTAATAGAAACTTAAATATGTGTAAAAGATGGTGTACAGGTACTTATATCTTTTTGTACAATACAGATCTTCTTATATTACATCTAGCTACCAATACAACCAGCAAAGCTTATACACTAAAACATTTCAACTCCAGTCGCTGATGGCCTCCCCTCAGACTCTTCTTCGGCATTATCAGGGAATAATTTGTAGCCAAGGGGTATATATTGATTCAAATGTGCCAACTCATTCCTCAATGATATTACATAGAACAGTAATCCAAAGAAAACAAGTCCACATGACACCAGCGCTGCTTTTTGCCATCCCCTGGTTACTGTTGTTGTACTAGTATATTGTGGTTTCTGCTGATACGGATCGTTATTGTTACCATTCTGCAGTTGTCGATGTCGCAAGTTGTTCGTCCCTCCTGACATTGTACTCATTATTGCATTATATTCATCTTCATCCCATTGACGTAGATTTGTAATATCTCCTATACCGAGATCAGATATCTTGTGTACTTTTCTATCTCGCTTTTCTAACTTGTAGTATCCTTTGTTTGTATTGATATTCTTGGTTGGTGATGCATCTACTACTGTCGTCAGCTGAATGATATATGCAAAGAAGACTACAAAGAGAGTCCAATACTTCATCGTTGTTTTATATACTTATGTGTGTGGATATAAAATAGCAATGTAGTACAATGATGACAATATGATGAGAGTATAAGTCTGGTACTATCAAGCGATTGCACCGACCATCTATTTAAACCAAAGCAATCAATGATGATGTCAATGAAGAGGGGTAGGTGAGATGATATGAACGGCTGGAGAGGGAGTTAGAATAGAGGCCGACCAAGTAGTCAAAAGTACCACTCAATCTCAAACGGAAGTTCGTCGGGCATAAGCGGTATCCTTTTATTCACACCGGCCCACCGTAGCGAGTGTCATTGTGTTAGGTAGTCATTATGATGTTGCTACTTGGTTGTAGTTTGTTATGTATCATCATATTAAATCTAATATATACTCTTCATAATGCCGGTGAGAGTATCATCTAGACAAATGAGTGGCGGTAGGGGTGATGCCGCCTCGACTTCAACTTGGAGAGGTGTATCCTCCTCTTCATACACGAGTTCGTCGAACAATAATATGTCGTCATCGTTACCATCTCATACAAATCAGATTATGGATGCATTTTTAATAAATAATAAAAGTCAGATATCTTCAAGATATGAGCAGCGGAAACATGCTGAGCAACAGAAAGCAATACTATCATCATTGAAAAGACCGCAGATTACAAATAATCACGAAGAGATACAATCATTTTGGCCGGCTAATATAAATGATACAAATAGTAGTTTAGGTAGTGAACAGCATTATACTACAAATCAATTCAATCCAACTAGAAATGTGAGGCAATCAAGTCAAAATACTACAACTGCAAATCATAGAGCAATACATCCACAACAAGAAGAAATGCAGCCACTCGTTCAAAGTAGACAATCATCTCCTCAATTAAGACAAAATAGTCCAATAACGCAAAGCAATACAAATTGTAGAAGTGATATTGGTAGAGCGTGGTCTAATCACAGAAGTCCTCCTCATCAATCCGCTCCATCTAAATCAAAAGCAAATTATCAACCATTTTATACTCAAACAACTATAGACGAAGAAGATGATATATGTTGTGATTGTACCAGTTCCGACGGACATTGGCGTGAGGGTACAAAGAATATATGCACAATATCCCTATGGGCACTAATTGCATTCGCCATATTGAATAGATTGTTTGTGCATATGAATTTGAGCATGGCGCATCACAAGTTAGCTTCCAATGTCTCTCCTAAAGATGTTGCGATTGTACCTGCTAATGCAGTGCCAGAAACAGCACAGGTAGTATTTGATGAGCAAAAGGTAGCCGAAACAACACAATCTGATACTAGAGTGATAGACGGAAAGGGGGATACAGATTCAAATAACAGAGTGATAGACGGCAAGGGAGGTACAGATTCCAATAACATATTATCAAATCAAATCCCCCCTATAGATGCCAATGTTGAAGTAGCACCGGAAAGAACAGTTGATGATGGAAAGAGAATAGTTGAAACAGTACAAAGAGTGGTAGATGGTAAAGAAGAGAAACAGGATTCTTCTGGTGCTATATCAAATCAACAGAGACCTAAGCTTCGAATTTGGGACAACTAAGATAAAACCATTAAACGTAGAAATACACTGGAGAAGTGCTAGCTCAATAAAGTCTACTAAATTGCATTGGTTTGCTGCAGTTTGATAGAGTTTGATCTCTAGAGGTCTAACTCTTTACACTCTATCATCTTGAGGGTATCTTGATAGGATACCTTTTTGCTGACTGCCATAAACAAGAGAGACTTTGAGCTGGTCTGAAATTGTGTGCTAAGTTTAGGAGCTATCTAAACGGGACACACGAGCTAAACGGCTTCTACAGGACATGTGTCTTCACGCTGCGACACTCATGAAACATGGTACCACCTTGCACTGTACCGTGTTTATGACCCACAAAAACAAGTGGCGAAGAACACAGTGAACGAGCCAAAAGAGCAGCAGTGAAGTGATCTAAGGCAAAGGAATGTCGTCAATGCGGAAGCTTGAATGAGTCTCAAGGTCAATAGTTGAACCACCGTCTGTATACTGCAAGTCCCAAATGCAATCTCTGCATTGGCAAAAAATCGAGCTCAATCATTGGCATCAAGCTTGTCATAAAGGACAGAGGCTCCCCAGTGGAAAGATGAAGGGAATGTGGGTCGTTAGGCACGTGTCTTTAGGGGAAGAACCACCCCTCGTGCAATTTATAAAGGTTCCACTTGATTCAAACGATACCCGTTATTCAATGCACAATTTCTGCGCAGTTGGCACGCCAACAACAACATTAAGAGCCGCTCGTGGTCAATCACAGTCAATTCCAGCAAAGGCCTAGGTTGCAGATTACAACCAAGCTATATCATATCCCATACGCAATGAAATTAGAATCATTACTTGAATGGCAATAATGATTCGCATGTGGGGACGGCCACCCAAAGGTAAAGTACTGTCTGTATAAACAAGTACATGAACAAACCCAACTTATGTTTCCCTTTTGGAATATTAAGCAACGTGTTTGGAATCACGAAGGGAAAAAGTAAAAAAAATGGGGTGTTCACCGGACATTGTCCTAGTGTGGGGTGAGCTTCACACTTAGATGGTGGTCTGAATGCGTAACTCTTGCCTATCAGCAGAGGGGATATAATAGCCTTTTGCTAGAATAACTCGTAACTTGGCAATAAAGGGGTGACAACTTCAATCATGATAACGACCTAACTGAGTTGGAGGAGATGGATTACTCTGTCAGTCGCCGAGAGAAGTGTCGGAAGTCAAATTGAGTTAGCGTCTTACGAGAGACACAGATTGATCTCAAAGTAAATTGTGCACTATTATTAAAATGATTATCTCTATGGCAGCCAGAAGACAACCAAGTAAGGCAAGGGACCACTCAATCATGGGGCTAGAGGCATAATTGCATAGCACTTAAGGCAACCATGTTATGTCTTGATCGAGTTTGAATACTGGCAATGAAGCAGCTTTTTGTATGAATACCACAGTAGATTGAAGAATCTTCTACTGGGAATATGATGGACACGCCATGATGATGGGTCACCATTGGAACCGGGTCGACAGGCAAGATCTAGAAGCATCTGCCTAAGCCAGAGTCAACCGACGAGATCTGAAGCATCTCTGCTTGACATCCCATGCCAGTAAATTGCTCACATAACATAAAATAAGTATGCCTAACAGAGTTAGAACATAGATACTTCCATGACTTGAGGGTACAACCTTATCCAATAAAGTATTGTAGGTAGGTAGGTAGATTAGGGAGACATGATCGGAGAGCACGCGGCAACAGCTAAAGGGTTGATACCCTGATACATGATATGCCGTCCCCAAAGAAGGGGAAGCACCTCCATAAAGATCAGTCAATCCACAGGTCTCATTGAATTGGATTATTTGAAGATCAATATCGAGGGTGATAGGAGATATCATCCAGCTCGAAAAGAGATAGATCGAGGGTAATAGGAGGTATCACACAACTCGAGGGTGATAGGAGATATCATCCAGCTCGAAAAGAGATAGATCGAGGGTAATAGGAGGTATCACACAACTCGACAACAAAAGATGTGGGTGAGTGATTTTGTTTCAAATATACAAGCAGAAACTTGGCAATCAGAAGGATATTGATATACCAGATCCACTCGAGAATAAGACAAAATGCATCCTCATCAAACGAATGAATGGATATTGCCAAACGGCAAAGACAATAACAGATACTCAGCTCAGAGCCAACATCGAATCGTATACATGCTAACCAACTTAAATAGAAGGTCCAGCTGATGAACTAGCGGTGTACGGAGTACCATCTAGTATAGAACTGTCGGCATCTATTATCAATCGATATTATTGACGAGCAGTGATGGGTGGTGGGTGGGATAAAGTAACTATCCAATAACCAAACAATTGTAGAACTTCCTTATCTCAACTCGACAAAGAGAATAGGATGCAACAACCGAAGAATAATAATGGAAGAACTCCATCAATAACAACATGCGAGATGCGCATATTATATGCGTTAGATTATACGTCGGCGGATGGATAGCACAACAAAATCATAACGGGAGGGTTGGCGGATGAAAACATGTGTTCTCCATTAGAACAATTCATGAGAACATATGCATCAACGATGATCAATGATTGCATAGTTCACACCCGAATCGTGACGAATCGATGGCATCTAACGGAGTGGCACAACGATATCATAGGATGAGTGGTGGAGACTATAGGATATAGTCGAATCACACCAAGGAACATGTGATGTGTTCGTATTATTATTGCAATAGATTGCAATATTTGATAGCTCGAGGCACCGATGAAGCAGGCGACCATCGAAATAATGCGGAAGAGCATCATATATAGAAGGTGATGATCATCGAGGCATACGGGAGGGTTGCATACGATGATATCATGGAGGATGGAGGGTGGAGAACACCAGACTTGAAGTTAATGTCATCAACATAAAAATTGTTGAGACTAAATAACTAGACGGCGCCTGAAGGATCGGCGACCATCAAAATGATACTTGACGCATAGGCAATCAATTTATCCAATCGGCGTATACTGGATGGGCTCAATTGGGTGGGTATAGCGGCAGAAAGGGAGCAACATACTAGCTCACCTCGCCATGATGAAATTGTTGAAAACACCAATCGGCGATAAAATCAATCAACAAAAGATGTCTTTAACGGAGGAATTGGTACTAAGCAGGATACCTTGAAGTGAATCCTCGCTAAAAAGCATCAAATCTCATTCACGTCCTGTGAAAAGGTTATGTTCACAGGACAAGCGGAGCGGTTGTTTCACCAGTGATCGGTGAGGGATGGCAGCTATCTAAAGATGAAAAGACGATATCTCTCTCCTATACATTACCAGAGAGGATGGAGAGAAGAGACGTCTATATTGAAGCTGGTACTGAATTAGTGTTGACTGGTAGAGTGTATACTCAAAAGGAAATGGATAGACTAAACAAAGAATACTATGAAGCACGAGAAGAGTTGTGGAAGGCAGGAAAGGAGATATCAGAGATCTATGACAGACAAAATGCAAGTAAGAAGTGGGATGAAGAGTCCAATTCATGGGTGAAGAGATACAAGGATGAGAACCCATTCAGAATAGCACAGAAGGAAATACAATATAAAATGGCCGAGGCTGTGCAAGGTCAAAAGATGGCACAGAGACCCGATCTAAATGAATTATCTAATCGAGGATCCTTCCCTGGAATAGTTACTGGAGTTTACTTTGAAAAGAAGGGAGCTGTTCGTGCTGGAAAGAATGGACCAGTTTGTGGTACATGGTCGGCTGAGCCAATCACTAATGCCCCAGTTTCCTACAGATCATAGATTGGATATGCAAATCATATGTAGAGTAGTGTAAGAAATAGCAATGGTATTAATAATCAACTGGTATAACTTGTATTGTCAATAGTTTGCTTTAACTTATCTCCTAATACAAGCAATCTACCACATACATATCTTTACAACACATATTGCTTCTCTCATTAGCAAGATAGAGCACAATCCGCACTGTAATTTTAGAGGATACCGCTGAAGAAGAAGAATCACATCACAACTTTTTATTGGCTCCTCTCCTACTACTACTCAAAGAAGCCAGCCTACAAGCATGTAATAATATTCAGTATGATCCCTCCTTATCCTAATATATTTACTGTACTATTTATTATGGTGGCGGCTAATAGGAATGAGGTAGCCGATGCATTTAATGTTCAAGATTATCCTCATCCTTATCTGTCATTGGTGTCGACATTATATTCAACAATAGAATCTACTACGAATGATGAGACTGCAATTGATAACAATATTGATGACACTTATTGGAGTGAATCAATATCATCTCCAATGAAAGATTCGGGTATTGATAGTTACATGGAATCAATTGGTATGAGAGGAAGAAGTAGTAAACAGCAAGAACAATCTCCCCGTCCAATAGCACAGAGAACTAGATATCAAGCCCTATTGGCCTTATTAGCCATCATTACTGCATCCGACAATGGTCTTGAATTTCAATCGATGCCAGTAGCAGAAACACTTTTATCATTGATAGTTAGTATTGTGATTGTCAGCGGATTTACAGATGCATTAGAGCGTATGACATCTCAAGATGTTCCATTATATAGTATCAACGGAGAACGATATGATCAGAATACATTTATAGGAAGATTCTGCAAAATGTTACTTGTATGTGATCCTAGACTACTACTTTATACAGAATTAGAAATAGAACAATACAGAGCAATGGCATACGATGGTTGGGAAGATATATTGAGTCAAAATGGTAGCACTATTGAAACAAATAGATTACTATGGGAAAGTAAACGAAAAGCAGACTCGGCATTACAGACTGATACAAATGAGTGGATACCACGTCCATTTCGAATGAGCGGTTACTTGCCATTCAATGGACCGATTTGCATTGCAATGGTTGCAAGTACTTCTACTCTCCCTTTACTAATTTGGAGTTTCTTCAATCAATCACAAAATGCACTTATAAATCATTTCAATGGCCCCAAATCTGTCAAAGATGACGCAAATGACCAAATAGATGATGGAAGCCAGCTGATGAAAAGCTATTCTGTGGCTGTCATATCAGCCTTGTCAGTCGCATTTGGCTTGTCTATATATGTACAAACAAACTACTCTGGAGAAGAAGCTACACAACTTTTAAGATTTGTGTCATTTCCATCGGCAGTTATAGCATCATCACTCAATTGTTTCATAGTGAGGCAACCTGAAATTGAAGCAGGAGTGCCACTTTTGAATTCTAAGATGGAGAATGTACTGCCCGGAGAAACGTCTTCGTTGGCCGCAAAGAGTGGTGTGCTGTTCACAACAGCGACGAGAGCGGTGCTGCAAACACCGACTTACTTTATACCTCCTCTGTTGCTTGAGACTATCACACCACTCAAGTCTTTCATGGCGGAGAATCCAATTATGATCGTACCAATAACAACGTTTCTCCTACTGATTAGTTTCGGTATTGGATTGCCCTGTACAGTAGGGTTGTTTCCACAAATATCAAGAATCAAGACTGAGGATGTCGAGGAAAAGTATCAAGGTCTCGGTTATGATGAGCTTTACTACAACAAGGGTCTATAGATTATACAAACAGATAAATATAGAAATGGAGAAACACTTCAACAGTGAGTATTTGGTATCTTTAAGGATACACAGAACTAACTTATGTTAGCTCCACTTATGTATATCTAAGTTTGACTCAACTTATCTCTTCATACAATTGTTGTTATCTTTACAACACATACTGTACATCGCCAAACAAAAGAAATGTTATCATTCCTCTATTCTTTCTTTTCTTTTCTTCAACTTTATCATCATCCTCCTTCTCTTCGGGAGGATACCAAGCGGATAACAAAGCAGTCCATACAACAGAAGTCAACAGTACCACATTAAGTTGATGCCTAACTGGTACAAATTGAAAGTTTAATAACTGTACAGGGATCCAGAAACTCCACTGAGCAACTTGTGTATCCCACAATACATCAGCAATACGATCATAAGTCTGTTGAAAGTTCATACCGTTCATTATTCCCATGGCACCATGATATAAACTATTCGATATCCAAGACCAATACACAAATTGCTCCATTACAGTTTTGAACACTAACAGATATAACAGATAAGCGTTTCAAAGTTTGTAATGATGAAGAGAGATGATAGTAACTTCTGTTAGTACATGCGGTTCGAAAAGGCAATCAACTAAGGCAAACCAAGTTCAAATGAAATCAACAAGACTTCATATTGAACATTTGAATTCATATCGTAAAGGAATACCAACGCAGACTTTCCTGGAATTGTTAAACCTTGTAATCCACTCTTAACTGTCATCCATTCTAAGAAATTGAAATGTAAATGACTCAATGGCGCATGTAATGCAAATCCGAAGAGTACTGCCTTGCCTGTTCTTGGGAAATCATATTTGAACTCCTTCTTTGTTGTTGTTACAGATTCGTCTACATTCTTATTACTAGTGGTATCGTCGTCGGCAAAGTAGGTGGGTACAACTTGTGCAACAATATCACCTAATCCCCATAGTATTGAACCTGTAATTGCTTTTGTTGTTACAGGGCGAGCTTGTAAATGACCTTCGTACCATTGTACAAATCCTTTACTCTTTGATGATATGGATGATGATGATACAGTACTGTTTTCTACTTCTTTTGGTATAGTTGATAGTAATCGTCTTTGATGATATCCAATTCTTGTACATATGGCTGTCGAGTAGTAGTTACTCTTAGCAATATATCCAGTTAATTGTTTGGTAGCAAGTTGATTAGTTGTCATCGATGTGCATCTACTTGTATTACCAGTAAGTATCGATGCCGCCGCCCCACCCGCTGGTAGAACGGCTAGTTTGCTTGCTCTTTGATATAATGCCATGGCTAATATATGAGAAGAGGTTGGCAACAAATGATTGGACGTACCAGCGTTTCTTGTATTGCAAGTGCAAAATTGAGATTCGACCTTGGCGTCGTTGTATATGGTACTCACAACTCACAACTTCCATCTGCTGGTTGATGGCAAAATGGCAATCAAATAAGGAAGCGAGCAAGTAGAACTACGGTAGCGAGGTGAGTTATGGAAGAGGTGAGTTATGTATGTGTGATTAGGTTTATGCGGTGATAATGTGCCGTGTGATTGCTGTTGAAGGGGTATATGATAGTCAACGAAGATACATGACAAATCAACTCCATACGGTATCGTGGACCAAGGCCAAGGCCAAGGTTGGGTGTTGTTGTTGATTGCAGAATTCTCTTCAAGGATATTGGTATTATACTCACATATAGCTAATATACATTTTTCTCCTTCATGTATTGCAATACACAGACTGTCATAACATACTATCAACTATTCTAAACAACAAGCATCTACAGAATACAGAAAACTATCAAAATGCATACCTATACGAGCATAATAACACTACTAGCTATTGCTTTATCATTAAGCAGTAGTATCTCAGAAGTATCATCCTTTGTCAACAACCCGACTTCTTATCGGGCTGTTACTCATTTAAACCTGGAGGATCATATTGCTGAGATGTAAGTATATTGCAATTCTAAAACTGCACATACATATGTCTAATCTTCTGACATCTCTCTTACTAACTTATTCTAATTCTACAACTACACCACCATAGGATTGACAATGAAGTTGAAAGACTACACCACTTTAAAGACTGGAAGAGGAAGAAAGACGAGAAGTTAAGAAAAGACAGAGAGGAATATGTAGAAAAGGGTTTTGATTTCAACTCTGTTACTAATTTCCAGCCTGATCCAAGCGCTGCGAAAAAGATACAAATGCGCAAGGATAAGCGTATGGCACGTACAGATCCAATGAAGTATTGTGCTGACCGATGTGTAGCCACTGGAAGTTGCGAGGTCTGGGAAGACATGTTTAATATGAAAGCTGATGAGGTACAAAAGTTTTGCAACGAGTGTGTGCTTAGTGAGGATGAAGAACCTTGTGAAGTGCCTGAAAAGTTTATCGAGAATGCAGGCTTGAATCCCTGGGATCTACATCCGTAGGATGGAGTCAAAGATGCTGATAGGATATTGTATTGTGTTGTTTAGAATAAAAGACACCTATCTGCTCAGACTGCTAATAAAGATTGGGAGGTGAAAATGTATTGAATTGCTAGAGTAGAAGGCTGTCGAGATTAGATGTACAGATAAATATTGCATGAGAGGCTGACCTTTACTCAACTTCTCACTTCTAAAGAGTATAAGAGTTGTGACGAGTAGAACATTAAGATAGGAAACTAGTTGTATCATAAATCATATAGCAAAATACAAAGTAGCATTAAATAGTACTTGATATGATTCCATTGATCACATTTACTATATGCAGACTGATATATATCCCACTACCCCCCGATTACAACCCAATTGAAATCATCTTTCTCTTCATATTTACTTTGGCAACATTGGTTTCATTTCCACATCAGACTTGGACTTTTTATATTCCTGACTACCACCCCCACACGCTGCGGGCAATTCATTCGAGAAGAAGTATACACTCACAAGTATCATAAGCGCTCCGATACCAAATTGAACAGTAAGTGTAGTACCAAACAAGAATGTCGAGGCGAAGGTACCTGTTGCAACTGACACACCCGTGGCCATACCCTTCAAAACATTATCTGCATACTTGATAACAGCTGCAACTAACAAACCACCCGCCGCTTGAAGTGCCACAATCACCCAAGCCCAGGCAGTAAATCCATGTAAGAAAGGTTTAATAATCTGTTCATTACTTTCATCCATCTCGCCGGTAAATCCTCTTTCCCCGTACTCGCGATACATATTAATCAATGCAATACAAATAGAAAAGAATGCCATTTGTACATTACGCATCCACATTGATACAGGTGCACGTGCCTGTCCTCCATCATTCGTTGGACGTTTGAGTACCTTTTCAAAGTAAACACCCGCAAATGCTGAACATAAACATGCCACTGTCACGGCCATTAATCCAACAAATAGATTCTGTGCATTGGCAGTATCAGATTCATCCTTCACTTCATCTTTTTTACCCTGTGCACCCAGTACAACAATTGCAACACCAATACCTAATACAGTTAAACAAATCCATTGTTTCATAGTATATCTCCTTTGCAACATTACCACACTAACAATTGCAGTTGTTAATAATTTACATTGATATGTAACCTGAAACATTGGTGCAGTTAAGTTACTAATTGCAATATACAATACTGAATTCTGTACCAAATATAACAAACTTGGTATTAATATACGTAAGAAATCAAGTGGCCGATCAAATATATTTTCTTTAATACTACTAATCAGCCCTCCATTGGTATGATTATATTCCAAAGCGGCAGCTAATACCAATTTTCCTACTTCAGTAATCATTACTAAATCATTAATAACGTATAAATCTTCCGGTGCCACGCCTGCACGTGTATAGCGTGATACTAATACTACACTTGAATTTTGTGCAGTCATCATGAAGAGGAGGAAAAGTCGAAATGACGAGGAGGCAGTGGAATCGGAGTTTGCCGATGCTCCGGCGGTTGCCACTGGCTTTGACATATTAGTTTGTTCTTCTTCGTTTTGTAATGGTTCTGCTTGAGTATTATTATCGACCATTGGCGGCTTCTTCCTTAGCATATCTATCGGCCCTTAGTTTGTTGTACTGAGGTCATTGAAAACACTAAGAAAATTTTGATGGGTTGTATAAATATCAACGTTTAGCGATAAGCGAAAGCCGCCAATACAAATAAATTACACTTTGGCCTTGGGTTGACTATTGCCTGGCGAATATTAGCGCTCATTTATCATCTCTCATTGGAAAGATTCGTCATCGACGTGTACTTATCATATTTTATATTATACTTCTGACATCTTTGGTGTCAACTATTGTATTAGTAATAGATGCATGGATAATACCACAATACACATCAACAAATATGTTTACTATCAATACATCGATAAACAACTCTGCTAGTAGCAATCATCGTGATGTATTGCAATCTCGATCTTCACATCGTCATCATCGTAAGATCAACTCCAGCGGTAAACATAATAATCACAATGTTGTATTGCAATCGCATCAATCTTCTCATTCTCGGCGTGAGGCGTTAAAGAAGGCATTCTACTTAGCACCCGTCATCGAGGTTGCTATACAACCCGTCGAAACTGCCAATGCCCTACCACAGTGCAATCCAAAACTGCATAATTGTATTGACGTGATTTGGAAACCGCCATCATCTCTTACTAAACCATCAGAGGTAGCAACTGCTATTAGAGACGTATTGAGCACATACCCACAAGATGGTCAAGCCGGCGTGGATTGCAATGGTTGGATGGTAGTTCAAGACAATCTGGATGATGATGCAGGTACGATAAGTTTGGAATTCAAGTCATGTGTAGGACCGGCAGCCATTGGCTTCAATTTAGGCAAACCTTTCATTGATGATGTTAAGCTAGAGTTGAATAAGAATACCAATGGGGGTGTAGTTGTTGCTGTCAAGAGTCAAAGTCGCATGGGCAGTTCAGATCTCTATGTCAATAGAAAGAGATTAGAGTATTTGGGAGATAAGTTGTATGCACAAGGGTGGACTATCCCATATCCAATGTATGCTAATGAGAAAGCTGGGCGGCTATAGAGACTGCTGTGTAGAGAGACAGGTAGGAGAGCGCGTTAATTTAGAAGCACATGAAAGGTAAAGTAGAAGTAGAGAGCATTGCTTATGCTATATAAAATACATTGTACAGAGTCTACTTTACACTAGTAACACATGCTATCACCTCTTAGCTCTAATCAACAACTCCGACTTCTTCTTCTATATCTGCATACCTGTGCATTCTCATTGCTCGTCCTTCTCGTATCTCACCGTCTATTGAGTCGACATATCTAAATTTATATGATCCATGTAGCTCAAATCCATTTCGAGCAGAACCTTGCATAAACTCAATGATCGTTACAGACTTGTATGTATCCTTCTGTACTTCATAAAAAGCTTGTGTATTCTCGGAATAGACAGTATATGTTTGAAATTGGTCTCTCCTCAAACCTTCTACCAAAGTGCTTAGCTCTAACTTGACACAATTGAAGGTACCATCACTATTTATCTCATTGAGAATACCCGGTCGTAGCGCTATCTTACCTCCTTCTTCATACTCAATCAATTCAATCGGGTGACCAGGTTGTAAATCTTCTTGTTGTCCCCTCAGCTTTGGTTTTGTTTGTTTATTATCTGACATCTTCTCATGAGCTAGGCTAAGCTCCTTGGCTGCATTTGCTAGTTTGATCTTCAAATTGGCATTCTCTTTTTGCTTATTATATAATTCCATTGCTGATCTTTGTGCTTTTTGTGCAAACTCAGATGTTTGCTTTGTAGTATCTTTAATTATTTCTCGTTCATGTAATATAGTCTTTGTTAAACTATCATGCATCTCTTTCTGTATCTTCTTTTCTTCATCTACATGTTGTGTTTTCCAGGCAAGCTCTATTTCCTTTTCTTCAATAGTCTTTTGCAATGTTTGTATACTATTCTCATTTTCCTCTTCAAGTGCCTTTAGTTGTTTATTGAGTTGTATGACTTGATTAGATAGTTCCTTCACATTGGCTGAATGCTGTGATGATAGTCTGATGATTGCAAATAGTATTATTGATATGAAAGATATACAAATGAGTATCCGAGATATAGATGATGATGATGTTGTTCTAATTTTGCTATTATCATCGTTATCAAATGAGTTGCCATGGATGTATATCAACTTTAGTATGAGATTCTTTATAGTTTGTGACTTCCTTGTGAGAGCGCCGCCTACGCCGAGTGGTAGTATCATTCTTTGTCACTGTGCACATAGTTTGCTTTTCATTGATTTCAAGTAGTTGTGTAGGTATTATGTTGAACTAATAACAAATCTCAATGTATCATATTATCATGTGTTCGTTTGATGAAAGAAGTTCGATATGTATATCATGTTGTTCTTTGTTCATCAGCTAAACAGTACCGAAGACCATACGACGATGGAATAGACAACCAAAGCTTCGATTGCATGCTAACACCAACGCCGCCCTCCCATCTATCAACACTAGGATGCTATCAACATCATCACAGTCACAATTTTTCTTTCTTCAAAAACATTCTCACATTGGGGGGGGGATTAGTGTCCTTTATTGCATCATATCAGATACTTTACAGCGAAGGTAGATCAGCAACATATAATCATACAAACATATTGCCATCATCACAACGACAACCCATATTAATATTATAACAAGAGATTATTACCTATAACACCATAAACAAACAACTACAATTCTGATACATACCATACTTTTCTGACCGCAGTAGATCAACAACATATAACATACACACTTCTTAAATCAATCTATGCGACATAGATACATTCACTGCAAAACAGTTCACTAATATAATATCATAATTATTATATACTATAAACATTGATACTTAAGATGATACGGAACAACTTGGGTGCAGCAAAGCGACTACGAAAGGAATTGCAAAGTTTGGAAAAAGCATCCCGATCTGGTGACGCAGATACAGATATATACCTCCGTCCAACTTCTTCGTCATCATTATTACATTGGACAGCATTAATCAAAGGACCGATTGATACACCCTACGAGGGCGGGGTGTTCAAATTATCAATAAGATGTGGCACAGATTATCCATTAGCACCACCCACGATTGTATTTGAAACTCGAGTATTCCATCCCAATGTTCATTTTGGTAAAGGTGATGTATGTCTAGATATATTAAAGAAGGAATGGAGTCCAGCATGGGGATTACAGGCTGCATGTCGAGCTGTCTTAGCTTTGTTATCTGATCCGGACGCTGAGTCTCCATTGAATTGTGATGCTGGTAATATGGTTAGAGGAAATGATAAATTGGCATATTGGACTACTGCCGAGATGTATACTAAAGAGAATGCCTTCTTTATTGAATGGCCTAAAGAGGAGGGGAAGAGAATTGTGGTTGAAAGACCAGTCAAATTTTACTTTGAATAGAGATTATTGGATTTGAGTGAGATGGGATGGGAAAGACTACCTATGATATGTAAAAGGAGAGATAAGACATACTTTGTGATCACATAAACGCTAACTCTCTCTGGCAATTTTACCAGATGTAAGATTAATCCTAAACACGAGACCAAACAAAACAAAGTAGAGTATCCTATTTAAACATTGCAACTCTTGCCATGTACTTTTAATATACTACCACTCAGTAAATAATTATAGATGGTCGGCGTACTGACTGACTTAGACTTAGACACCTTTAGGCACAATGCAATTGCGGGTCTATCTTTTATACATAATGCCACAAGGCCTGTCAGTTCTAGATAGCAGATTCGTAGTACTCGTAATCATTCTTGAATGCAGCAGCTTCGTCCCTCTGATCACTCTTAATCTCGCCTAGATATTCTTGATATGAGCGTAATACTTTAGCATAATCATCTTTTGTTGCATGCCCACTCATGTACATTGCTCGGATTCCCTGAAGAGATTCTGAGTCCCCATCCCTCGTTGCAATCATGAGGTGCTTCAATGCCCTATCATAATTGCCTGCTCGGCACTCCTTTACACCAAGATTGCGCCTTGCTTGCGCATTACCTCCCATAGCTGCTAACTCAAAATAATGAACAGCCTTCTTTTCATCCACGTCTACACCGTCACCATTCTTATAAGTATACCCGATAAAACAGTAAGCTCCAGCATCACCTAGCTCTGCTGCCCGACGATAAAGTTCCAATGCCTTAGCACGATTCTGTAGCAAGCCATTTTCCCCATTTCTATACATGAACCCCAGATCACGCATTCCTATTGTGTCATCTTGCTCTACACGTTTCTTATATCGTCTGATCATCTCCATATAAGAATTTGCTGCTTGAGTTCTACAAAATGGACATATATAATCTTCTTTTTTGGCAGCCCTTGATTCAACTGTATGGGTACATCCTCGACATATACGTTTCCCACAGCAATTCATATAAACTGATCCTGACTCCAGCGACGGCACTCGTAGGAAGCATATCGGGCAATCTTCTAATGGCGGAGGTTGTGCAAATAACTTTTCATCATGTAATTCTGCTACTCGTCTTGCACACTCCTTCTTGTGCTTATGTCGGTGCTTCTTCTTACATGCGGCATTGCAATACATCACTGACTTGCACTTGTTGCATGTATTCGTAACGTCAGTACCTTTCTTGCCACAATTAGCGCATACTAATGTAGTTTCTGATGATATTGTGTTATTCATACTTGCATACTCTCTTAGGTATCACCCTGCTTACCTAACTGACTTAAACAGCACACAGACTAAACAATAGTAGGCGCGTTAACAAAATGTGACGTAATTCCTATATTGTTACGCGGCAGCTGCAGGCTTCTTATACCATCTATCAGATACCTTATTTAACAACACCGAATGAATACTGAACAAACATTGAACAATCTTTAAACATCCTCCCCCATCAACTCATCATATTGACATAAAAGTGATACTTAGGTTTAACATATCGTCGTCTAGCTAGTCGACCAAGTGGAGGGAAGTTAAAGACTTCCATCCGATGGTATCTTAACAAGACTCTAAACATCGA
>Ga0214478_100443_pt1 | contig 24563 bp, 20 predicted proteins | sample M1_20Mar14CPVII9_2_FD_178001 | JGI IMG/M metagenome (GOLD analysis project Ga0214478, IMG submission 178001) | Marine eukaryotic communities from Monterey Bay, California, United States - M1_20Mar14CPVII9sort6BwellD7 | ecosystem: Environmental > Aquatic > Marine > Unclassified | place: USA...
ATATATAGTCGCTGCTGACCATACCATTAAAACAGAAGCACACGAGGAATATGCCCGATCCCTCTCCGCTGGACGTCATAAGATTCAACACGCATGGACTGATGAAGAGCATCCTGCCTGTCAAATATCTGGCTTTCTCTTGGTTGATAGGGCTCCGGGTAACTTTCACATTCAAGCTCAATCAAAAGGACACGACCTCGCCGCACATATGACGAATGTTTCTCATATCATTAATCACTTGAGTTTTGGTAAACCCTTCTCAAAGTATTTTATTAAGGAAGGGCTTAAGAATACACCTAAAGGTTTCTTAGAAACTACACGACCATTCGATGGGAATGTTTATGTCACATCTAATGTCCACGAGGCGCATCACCATTATTTGAAGGTTATTACCACGGACTTTGATGCTGAGAAGAATAAGAAGAAGGCGGTAAACAAGAACTTTTACAAGCCACAAGAACCAAATAGGGCATATCAAATCTTACAAAGTAGTCAGTTGAGTTTATACAAGGCTGATATTGTTCCTGGTAAGTTTGTGTGTGTGTGTGTGTGTCTTGGCTGTCTGTTATCGGTCATATGTTCATTACTCACATTATATAATTCTCTTTATCTCAACAGAGGCCAAGTTTACATATGATTTATCACCAATTGCTGTGTCCTACAATAAGAAGTCCAGAGCCTGGTATGATTATTTTACATCAGTTATGGCCATTGTTGGGGGTACTTTCACAGGAAAGTGCGCGTTTGTGTTGTTTACTATGCATATGTAATTTGAATGAAATTTGCCTTCATCTGCCTCCTTTGATTTCCTTTGTAACCCACATTCACTAACATATGTTACAATCATCTCCCTTTTGTCTTAATAAATGCATCTTCCAGTGGTCGGCATGTTAGAGTCAGGCATTCATTCTGCTACTGGCAAGAAGAGACGCTAGAGTAATAAATATATGTTACACGCGACAACAATGTCGGGAGAAAATTGGGGGTATAATGACTGGGGACTATCAATATGGGGAGGAATGAAGAGAGAGCACTACTGTCTACATTGTATGTTAGTGATAACTCTCCTTTACTAAGTATTTTATGTTTTGGTAAATTATGTATTTGTATCTGTTTCACTACCGAAAGGCCTGCATGTAGATTATACCTCTTCTGATATGAATTCTTGCCATGGTTCGTTATCGTAGTCTCGCCTATTTCCATAATAGTCGTAGACAAGTTTAAACGAATGTTTTGCTCGTCGTCCTCCACGATGGATAAACTCAAAGCACGCTGTACAAAAGAACTCAGAACAGTCCTTACATTCTACTTCGGCTAATAGTGGGGATGTAGCTGAACAATTGGAGCAAATCGGCTTTGGCTCGAGGTCTAATAAAACTTGAGGCTTATTCCAAGTCGTCTGACCTGTATCTTGATTGTAATAGAATGCTCGCTGTTCGTTCTCGTCAAACATTGCCTTCCACCGATGAGCTCGCACAACAATACATGCCTTGGCTGTATCTCGTCCTAGTTTGCCTCGCCAACAAGCAGCGATCTTTGTGCTTGCCCATATCTTCAAAACTAATGCTCTTCTAATCTCATCATCAAAATCCAGCCTTCGTTTCTGGACACGAACCTTTGCTATACATAATCGTCCCCATCGACAAAGGGTTGTTGCACTTTGGCCACGAAGAGCAATAAGTTCATCTCGCTTCTGTCGAAGAGCCAAGAGTTGAAGATAGGCAAATCGCCTACGGATATTTCTCTGAATCATTTCAGATGCACAAAGTCTCGATGCAGCTAATTCCTTTGCTGCCAGTTCAGCTGCCAATATACGAGCCTTCTCGTTTCTGTACCACTGTTGAATGGTCAGAGTGCCTTCTAGACGTTTTCTGGTTCGTTCTACACGCCGTTTGATGACACTACGGAAGAGAAGGGTCTGATATGTACTCTGAATACGTGCTGCCGCGACCCTCTCAAGTCTTTGCTGTTCAACAAACTCTGCCTTCAGTACTTTCAAGGCTTGTTTCCCTAAATGCATTCTATACACGCTTTGAATCTTGATTGATGAGCGGAGTCGATTCAACTCCAAGGTTAGCTTTTGGCGTAGCAACTCAAGCTTGATCTGTTTAGCTTTCAACATTCTACACCAAGACTGGATGCATACACTAGCTTCCACTTTTCGTAGGTGTAATATTCTCTTCTCCGATCTCTTGATGTCAGCTTGACGTCTTCCAAGAACACCTCTCCATCGGCGCTGTATGGCAACTGATGAGATGGGAGCGATGGTAAGCCATCTTTTCTCCTTCTGACGGCCCAATCTCTTTCGGGCTATACGGCATCTAAAGGCACATTGCAGACTTAATGAGCTAATCAACGATTCCTTTTTTCTCCTCTTCAACTCTCTGAAGAGTCTACGAGCTGCCCTGCCTCGAAAGACAGCCCCAACAAGGATGGCTACTCGTTTTCTACAGTATTGTTCTCTTGCTAGTCGGAGAGTATCTCGTTCTTTCATTGTTCGTACACGGGCTTGGATGGTGGCAGCTGACGTTGATCGTTTGTGGTATTTATTAATGATCTTTCGATCACTTACTCGTGTCAAAGGCCAAAAGCCAAGGAAAGAAGAGTTCCTTTTCAATACTGAGTAGGGAAATCTGTCTTGAAGTCCTCGCAAAGCATTTGCAGTCACCTTGGTACCCTTTAACGATAAAGTTTCAAGTGATACACATCCATCCAACGTTTGCTTGAGACCGTCAGTAATCCAAGACAATGAAGTGTCTCCAATCTTACTACACTGAGCTAGGAAGAGATGACGCAAGCCTGGGCTATAGTCGCCTTCACTTAAATGAAGTATAGCTTGATCTGTCAAACCAATACAGCCAGTCAAGTCTAGCCGTTGCAGTTGGGTGCATGATGACAGTGCTTTCATACTTCTCTCTCCTACCTTTGTGCAAAATTGTAAGTTCACTGTGCTTAGCATGTCTAGATTTGAAACTAATGCTTCCACTATCGCGTTGCTTATACAATCACCACAAATGGCAAGAGATAGAACTCTTATTTTTGTGCACGATTTACCAATATGCTTAGCTCCGGCAAGAGTGAGTTTGTTGCAACCAGATAAATCTAACGTCTCGAGGTTGGAAAAGTTTGCAATGGCTTTCATTGAAAGAGTACTGATCAAAGCACATCCGTGCAAGTTGAGGTGCTTTATGGTTGTAGAGCAATCGGATGCACCAAGTGCTTGTATGCCTTCAAGCCCAAATGATCGATCAACACCATCACTCAGCATGCATAAGCCAGAGCCATTTAAGGCCTCAAGATGTTGACATGCAGCTATACATCTAATGCCAACATCTGATACTCGTTTGAGATTCAATAATACAATTGATCTCAACTTGGTACATCCTTCTCCTAAATGCCTTATTCCTGCATTTGTTAGCTTGCTGCAGTTCGACAAGTCGATGTGACGAATCTCCTTACTCCATTGTGATAACCAAGATAAACCTGTATCGGATATCATTTCACAGCCATGTAGATTCAACGAAAGTAACGATTTGCATGCTTGGCCAAGCTGTAGTAGTGCAACGTCGGTTATACGAAAGGGTAGTTCACTTCGTCTCAGATTTAGTTCTGATAGCTGATCACAACCTTGAGAAAGATATGACAACCCGACATCTGATATGAGCTTACAATCTCGCAGGTTTAATTTCTTCAGTCCGGATGCACATTCCGATAGTACTTTGATTTCTTGATCTGTCATCAATGAGCAAAACGATATATCTAAAGTTTGTAACTGCTTGCAACTCTCAAAGATCTTGTTAAATGCCCAAGGATTTACTTGGGGATCAGGAATAGGGGGTTATATTTGCTTGTAAAAATGCAAAACTCTATTGTCACAATTAACTTCTGCTTACCTTGTCTACACCCTGATAGCTTTAGATCTATCAACTCACGACAATGAGACAATATACCAAATCCTGCACCGTCAATTCCTAAACAACCAGATAAAGAAATCTCAGTTAATCTTTGGCAGTTCTTTGTTATATTTGCCAATCCAACACTGGATATTCTATATGCATTGTCTAGATTGATAGATTGTAGATTGGATATGCTGGATGAGTTTGATAATGTTTGCAGACCAACATCTGTAACTTTCTCGGCACCGGATAGATTCAGTAATACTATTTCCTTTGACGATTGTTCAGCAATAACTCGGAGGCAATTATCTGTTGCTAACAACGACCAATTTCTCAGATCCAATTGTGATTGTTCATCACCAATAATCATTTCAGCCGGTATGTTTTCGTATGGTAAATCATTTCTTATTGTCTTTTCTATAGCTTTCAATGCCGATGGTACTAAATCTTGCAGGCTCTTTACCTTGTGTTTCTTGGATGATGGCATTTTGGTGTATGGTTGACGGTTGAATTTATTGTTGATATAATATATTGATAATATAAATTATCCTCGTCGCCTACATCATTGTAACATTGATGATAATTAATTGTTGGTATATAAGTATTAATAGGTCTACATCTCGCGGTAGCATGCGAGGTAGAGTCGGCATTGAATAGTATGATGAGCAGGAAAAATGTCATTTCATTTCAACCTTGAAGTCGGCGAGTCAACGAATCGTACGTGATATTAGCTTTGCCCTTGAAGCTAGTATGTGCAGAGTATCGTTGAGTATAGCATATCGGCCTATTATATAATTGTATTTTACAATAGTGACTTAGCTCTAATGCTGACATATAGGTCATACCCAAATCTCTACTAAACTATTGCTTTCAGTAGTAGTAGGTACTCTTCTTTGTTGATAGACTCGAGATACTTCTATCCATCAAGCCAACAACTGTAAATGCCCCTCCTACAATGGCCATTATTGATGTCAAATAATCATACCAGTGTCTTGATTCCTCACCAAAAGATACTGATAAAGGACTAAGATCATATGAGAATTCAGCTTTCGGTACTATGTGTTCTCGATAAGTTGATAGCTGACTATTGTGTAGGATTCTATATACTCTCAATACCCTCTCTCGAGCGAGGTTGAATAGCTTGCCTCTAAAGTCTGTCGCAATTACTCTCAAATGATGATGATATGCTTGATGTAACTCTCCCGTTACATATACATTTTCATCCATTGGGTGAAGAGACTTGGCTGTACCTTTTGGTAGACTCGACAGTGCTTTGATACTATCTTGAGCGATAGAGTCTCCAAAAGAGAAATGATGAACTATATGTGATAGATTCGTCATGTGTGCAGCCATATCATGCCCATATGACTCAGAGTGTACTACAAATTTGCCTGGAGCTTTATCAACCATGATATGACCAATCAGTTGACAACTAGGATGACGAGTAACATTCCACGAGCCCCAAGGTGATCGATAAATCGTTAATGCGTCGTTCCAGTCTCTTTCATCTCGATTACGAACAGTCCTTTCGTTTGCAACTGCATTGATGTGGACAGGGTGAACACGAAAGATGAGTATATGATATAAGCACAAAAGGGAGAAACAGTGTAACAATCAAACAATACTTACATTGAAATACCTTTCGCATCCTAAGTTCTCTAGGTTCTCTATACTCAGCTTCAATATGGCTTAGCCAGTGTACAATCTCAAGCACAGTTCGATGTCCATTGTAGTCACCCTTTGCCTCGCCATCGACAAAAACACGCATGGTAGGATACACTCGGATATCCTGTGTGTTGCAAATACTAGGATATAAACTGCAGTTCAGTTTGGTAACCAACACTGGAGCCATAGCATTAACTGCAGACTCATACTCGTCATCAGCATACTGATTACTTGCCATTTCTTGACTTTCCATATGTTCATCAACTATATTCATAGCCGTGTCAGTAATAACTTCACCCAACGCCTCCCATGTTGGAGCAAGATCATTGCAATTGGTACAATCGTCAGAATAAAACTTGACGAATAAATATGGGAATTGTTTCAGTGCATAAGGGAATGATTCAACATCTAAACTAATAGCATCTTCTCCATCCTTATGTAAATCTTCAATCCTTTCAGGAACGGCAGGATCCCATAACTCGACATCATCTTGATGCCAATTCCTTGCTTCATATTGTTGTCGTACTCCATCTTCATCGATAGGATACTTCCTTATATTCTTCGTAACATTCTTTTCATATCCTACTGTAGAGAATACATCGACAGTTGCCTGTTCACATGGCATATCCATCATTGTTATATCAAAGTTTAGTTGCACTTGTGGTTCTTCGATATCATTAGTTGGGTTGTGTAGTAGTAAATCTGTTTCAAGTGTTGTGGAGAAGTAGGCTTTTGTTTCAAGGAGGAATAAAGTACTGATGGATATCGCTGCAACCACTGACATTATCTTCCCACGGAGAGTCGACTCGGTCAGATCTATCGGCGCTCGTTGATACATGCTCATATTAGGGTTGTTGTTTTGCTTGATTATTAGATATGACAAATGATTTGCAAGGATTTAATGATACCAATGCTGATTACAACTTATGTCAACAAACAAACTCTAATGATGCTACTCTAAATACTCTCCTTCACCTTGTGAAGTGGACATGCGCCTTCCATTCCTGGGTCTTAGTAAGGATAGTGGCCCCTTTTATTGAACGATTATTGAGCGGTGTTGCGCCATTTTGGAGAGGGAGAGCATTGTACGAGCTTCTTAAGAAGCTAGAGCTATAGCAGGGAAAGAGCCACAAAAAAGAATAACGGTATCCATAACGGTATCCATAACGGTATCCATTTTTTTTTCCAACTTTTTTTTGCAAATTTACTTTCACCAGTGCCCACGATCATTGTAATGTACGATTATTGACTGAAATACGGTACAAAATACAAAAGAAGATCTAGTATGTAATCTAATACGAAATTATTCGCCCATTACTTAATAGGACTTTTACACAAGACTGTGTAATTCCCCTACTATTTCGGTATCCGAGAACAAGGCTCATGAAATAGCTCATAAAATACCAAAGTGTCAGAAATTCAGCGATGCATTCTCAGGATACCATGGATAGTAGGATATTTGTACAAGGTTGTGTAAATACCCTACTATCCACTGAGAGGTATCCTTGTCTCATTCTTGACATGTATTTTATGATCAAGTGGTTTATGTTTATATCAACTCCGCAATGTCTAGTTTTCGTGAAAAGAAAAAGAGCATGGACTTGCTTAAGCGACACCTCAATCTACGTCCATCACAATTGTGGGGGATGAATCCAAATGAGATATTAGCAACAGTAGATTCGAGTAGTCGTCAAATTGTTCTAAGGTTAAAGTTGCCTCCTGTTCCTCGTAATAGCGCTGGCAAAGAGAACATTTGCAACAATACCAAATACATCAAGTTAAATTTGAAAACACTGTTAAGGGATGGTGATAGAACGGCTTCGGCGAGCTTTGTAGATAAGCATAATGTTTCTCCTACTGGTAGGTGCTGTGTTTGCTGGGAAAACTGTATTGATTGTGCATTTGCTTGCGGTCATGTGGTTACCTGTCTCGATTGTGCAGAAGTATTGTATGTAAAACGAAACGGAAAGTGCCCATTGTGCCGTGAACTCATTTCGACAAGGCCTAGGAGGATGTTTATGGGCTCTGGTCGTTAGATCGACACACTATAATAGAATGTATATAAAAGATAGATAGAGATAAAAATAGATAGGGATATAGATTGGTGGAAATGGAAGGTGAGCGGTATAGAGAGGTGGATGGGATAGAGATATGAATATATAGCTGTGAGAGGGAATATTCGTAGGATGGGGATTTTTGGATATACGATCTTAATTATTATAATTAATAAGGTTGATATTACTACCCCACACGATATATTCGGCAATCCCTTCCTTTCTTTGTGATCTCTCTTTCACCGGCAATCCGCTGCGGGGAGATAGTGCCAACTTATTTATTTTAGTGCGGTCATTCCCCATCCTCATGCTTTGTTCGCTGGTGCAGTGAACTTCACACAATCTTTTTTTGTCTTATAAATTACAATAGGACGAGCTTAACCCGACATAAAGCATGCTTACAAGTGACAAAGCCGAACGATTAGTGTCGGCTGCTCCTTCTCTATCTGATTCTGAGAAGAACTGTTATGTAGAAATATGATTTCCAATCTGATATGATGTGCTTCTTACATTTGATAATGCCATAAAGTTGTACTGCAATGAAAAGTGGAAGCACTGCGATGGAAAGTGTCATCAAATGGCCGAGGAGTTGAAGGATTAGTTTAAGGATGAAGTCGATGTCATGCTCCAGTAACAGGGAGGATTGGCGGAAAATAGTGATGTATTATCGTCACTAAATAGTATGTGCATGTCGTGTGCATGAGCTGTTTGTTTGTGGTGTGTACTATCCACGTCGATGCTAAATACTACGATTATCTGTTATTATATAGTATACCACACAAAGACAAGTGGACGCTATGGTTTGGGTTTTGTTGACAAAGTTACTTCATATGACTTTGTCCCCTCCCTAGCCTCCCTATCGTCGTCCTGTCTATACCTGGGGACTTTGACCTAAGAAATTTCCCCTTGATCTACCTTCTACCCCTTTTTGTTAGAGTGCTAGATCGCATGTTGGTAAGATTACACCCCCGGCAGTGGTGTTATTCCCGGAAAATACCCTTGGGATACAAAGGTCATCGCTTTGCAAATTGCAAATTGCATACTACAATATTGTACTCTAGGTACTTACTAACGGCATTATGTATCAATTACATATTGCTTGGCATCATTAATGGCATTACATACCCCGAGCGCATCCAGAGTCCAGACCACGATGGATTAGCAGGGACACCCCTCTAATAACTAGGTACAACCCCACATTCATTTGGCGACTGAACGTTTTTGAACGTTCTAAAAAGAAAAATTGAAATGCTCCTCTCACTTTCTCACCACTACAAAGCAGCTCCTTATTATTATATATAATGCTTGATATATCTGCTGCTTTAGTTATTATATCTTCGTATGCTATTAAATAAATTTGTTCCCTGATCTGCGATGTGAGGTGTTTTCTTCGACCGGCAAGGACCACAGATGCTATTCTTGTTAACAATCATCATCGGCCATTGTCGGCATAGACCATTGGATTTTGTCAGGAATGTTCTTGTGACTTAATCCATATGAATGGTGTCAAATTAAGATAGTAGGGCTTTTTCACAGCTGTGTGTAAATATCCTATTATCGAGTGAGACGTATCTAGTATTCCCAAGATGAACCATAAAATACAAGAACCAGATTATTTTATTATTGCAATGCCTACTATACAATGGCGGATTGTGAAACAGGAAACGGGCATTCGATTCATCTGTCTTTTCTTGTTCTTGTTGCAGTGAACGTTGAGGTAAATGAATCACAAGATGGTGGAATAATCGTTAGTTTATGTTGTGGTAATGCACATAGATTGAATGACAAATATGTCAACGATACCATGGTTAACTTATTGGGGGGTGATATTAGTTGTTTATCGACATTGGATACTGTGAAGGCATTATCTTACAGTCCATGTATGACGTGGGACGGTTCGTGTAGGTGTGATGGTGATTCATATAAAAGCCATAGTGTTCCATCGGTTTTTAGTCATTTGGAAGATTACAAGAGACGATGGGGTTCTGTCAATGTGTGTGATAAATACTTTATTGGTGTGAATTACTTCATCCAGAATTACCAAGAAGCATGCCTGAGTGATGGCATAACAAGTATTGAGGCTATAAATGAGTTTCGTACTGTCTTCGATATGGCTCCAAGTGGTATTGAATTGGGCGCACCCTACCATGATCATTATTGGAAGTTGTATATAGACTTTCGTCAACAGTATTGGTATTTGAACCTGGCTATAATAGATGACTATCAGTACATGACTGTTATTGCTCTGTTCCATTTGTTGGTTAATGCGCGTGCTGATATGATTCATAGACCGCAATTTACGATAGGCTCGCTGGCGGTTAATGAACCTTCGGTAGGAGAGGAAGCTATTGGACAATTGGCACACCCTTTCAGTAATCATGTTCTTAGGCACGTGTCCAAGCACCCGTCAACCAAACTCTTTGCTGATGAGCCAGAGTCTAAAAACCTTTTGGGCAAGGTTGGTCAACATGCAGAGGGAGCACAGCGGATTCAGAAGGAGAAGGCGCGGCTAAGGAATCCATTTGACGGTTTGTCGGCAGTTATGAGGTTTTTGCTTGTTAATAGAGATCCGAGCAATGTTGAAGTCATGTTAGACCTTGAGTGTATCCTTGAACCTAAGGATGAACTTGCAATGTTCTTTACTGATAAGGATCGTATCCCGAGTATGTGTTTCGATGATGATGGTAATGCCGACGTGAACAAGCTGGATGAACTGATCCAGGAGGGTCTGGTGCTTGATGATGAATACAAAGCTATGTTCTGGTTGTATATTCGTGGTGGTCCATCGTCGGAGAAGAGGGAGTGGTTCCTTTCCTATCTAAAGAAACGATATCAAGTGGGCTTCCCATGTAAGCTGACCACAGAGAATGTGTTGGAAGTCGACGCCGGGTCGAGGGAGATGAGTCAATTGCTTTGTGATTTGATACTTCCGTTGATCGTCTACCATGCGTTTGAGGAATATTACCATCCATGGAATCGTGGTGAAAAATGCAGAGATGGTGAAGGCCCGGACGCGTTGTTGAAGTTTCTCCTTTGCCATTATTCGCCTGTTGGGATAAAACTTATACCGAAAAGTGGAAGATATGGCAATTTACCGTTCATTGATACCGTGTATCGTAATATATATGATATCAGCCACCCGATTGTTGGTTATTGTCTTGCTGTTATGTGTCTAACAACCACAGCCATGTCTAAAGACGGTCTGTTGGGGAATCTTAATCAATGTTTTGCATTGATGGGGGGGGTGGGCGAACATGTGTATCCACAAAAAGCAATGTGTACTTTGTGTAAGTCTCTTGGAGTTGTCTCTGTTGCTTATTTTGTTGCTTTTCTCACTTTGCATACTTCATTATCTAGCAATAATGTTTCTTTTATTGGATGATTTGTCGAGGTATATTGCAGAGAAAGTCCATGCTCGTGCTGTACAGAATGTAAACAGTCATGCTAAAAAGCCTCGTGAATCGGTCTTGTATTATCAAATCAGGCAAATCTTCTGTGAGCAATTGATGAACTTTCTTATCTCGTTCTCGCTCAACCCTACTGCACTGATAGGCGACCGCCTACCTGACGAGTCGTCACCTGACGAGTATATCGGTTCACCTTCTGATTTACCCAAAGAGTTCAATATTGTTCTTATGCATTTGCTGGGGAATAATCAAAATGAGAAGGTGGTAAAGAGTATCGTTGATTCCGTTAGTTTAGTATGTTGCGATCCAGCTCTTCGCTATATGGCGGCTCCGTTGTATGCAAAGTTGGGTCTCTTGGCATCACCGGTTAATTATTATCCTGCTCCCGTGTGGGCTGTGTTATATTATTCTGCTTATACGAGGCTTCATATTGATCAGATGATTGGAAATGGAGGGAATATCAGTTACATATTGTTTGGTGAATCGTTGATAGGGGTGATGGGTAGAAATACTAGAAACGGGTATTGCCCTATCCTTGACTCTGTCACTGCTCGACCTGTCCCTCGTCGAAAGAAGAAACGCAAAACGAATGCTACAGAAGGAGGGGACAAGGGATCTGAGGCTGTAGATCACGGGGAGATAGGAGGTCGGGATAAGCCGTTCTCAACACGGCAGTTCAAGAAACAGACGAAGTGGTTACGTTTTGAACCTAGTGTGTTGAAACTAGAAGAGGTTTCATCATTTATATTTCGATCGCAGACTTCTGATTGCGATCCAGGTGAAATTGAGGGTCTTCTTGACAAGATTGGTGAACTTAAGAGTATCTCTGCTGGGATTGTAAAGGTTGCAAAGGGTGAGTTTGATAACATTTGGTGATTCTACGCTTTTCTACTTGGCTCACCACACAGTTCTATGTCATGTCTCGTTATCCAATTAGGTAAACGGGCTTCTCGTGGTGCCAAGAGAGGTAAGTGTGCCGCTCATGCTCGCATTGAACAGTTGGAGAAACGAATTGAAGATTTGCAGGCTAGAAATGAGTCGCTTGAAGCTGGGAACGAATTGCTTGAGGCTTATTGTTGCCGATCACGTGACATGTCATCGTCAAGAGATGAGGGAGTCGCTGCCGGTAATGACATGCCATCGTCGAGTGAGAGAGTCGCTACTGATAATGACACGTCGTCGTCGAAAGATAAGGGATTCGCTTCCTTTTTCAGTATGGCTAGGCGGAGAGTGGCGAATGCCTGTATGTGCCTAGGAGGAAGGAAGAGGAACGCCAAGGAAGCTTGTCTGACTCAGGAAGATGATTAAGGGGGTACATCTGTTCATGCGAGGTAGCTTCATTGCTCTATATTAGTATTCACCATTGCTAACTCCTTGTCTTCTCTCATTCTATGACATTCGTCGTTAGATGAATTCGAGCGCTTTGAAAAAAGCTTGTCTGACCCTAACGATGACAATAACATTATGTTAGCGGAAATGGTGAAAAACAAAGTGGCGGAAGACGTGCAATTGCCAAATAATGCCGCTGTTCATCAAGCAGCTCCTGTGGATACGGATGGGGTTTCAGCGGGGAGTCAGACTCTAGTACCTCAGGGAGTGGCGGATCAGTCGATGATGGTTGTGGAGAAGCCTCTAGGTCCGGCACCGGTGGAGAATCCTGCTACAGATGGCACTGCAATGGAAGAAGAGACTGTCAATCCTGCTGTCAATCCTGCTAATGCTGAGACTGCTGCTAGTGCTCGTAAGGCAACTGAAGATGAGGCTTGTCACAATGAATTAGCAGATAAAGCCGCCGCCGGACATTTGACAAATAATGCCGCTGTTCATCAAGCAGCTCCTGTGGATACGGATGGGGTTTCAGCGGGGAGTCAGACTCTAGCACCTCAGGGAGGAGTGGCGGATCAGTCGATGATGGTTGTGGAGAAGCCTCTAGGTCCGGCACCGGTGGAAAATCCTGCTACAGATGGCACTGCAATGGAAGAAGAGACTGTCAATCCTGCTGTCAATCCTGCTAATGCTGAGACTGCTGCTAGTGCTCGTAAGGCAACTGAAGATGAGGCTTGTCACAATGAATTAGCAGATAAAGCCGCCGCCGGACATTTGACAAATAATGCCGCTGTTCATCAAGCAGCTCCTGTGGATACGGATGGGGTTTCAGCGGGGAGCCAGACTCTAGCACCTCAGGGAGGAGTGGCGGATCAGTCGATGATGGTTGTGGAGAAGCCTCTAGGTCCGGCACCGGTGGAGAATCCTCTTCCTGATGATTGGGTAGATCCTCTTACCCAATCTCTGCTAGAGCAGGAGAAGAAGCGATGTGACAGGATTAGGATTCTTGCCAATGAAATAATTGGACGGTGTAAAGCCGAAGATCATCAGATAAAAGGTCGCGCGAATGAGATTATTGGTCTATTGTAGATGGTCTTGGTAAGCTCAATGAGAAATGTGATAAATTGATAGTGTAATCTTGGAATATTAGTGTTTCGATAGTAAGGTGAGTCTCTATAATGTTTGTGTAAGTTGACTCTAACTCGATCTAACAAAGATATACCGGTATGACTTTTCTTTCTAAATTTAGCGCGTCCACTACATGTAACCTATATCCAGATGGTATCTTTTCTTTATTATCTCTCATTAGTAGGGCTTTTACACAAGACTGTGTAATTCCCCTACTATCCAGATCTCATGTATCACTGTGCTCATAATATCTCATCGTGGGTGAGTGGGTGTGTTGTGTATGGTATATCATTTCAGCATTCTCGGGATACCATGGATAGTAGGATATTTGTACAAGGTTGTGTAAATACCCTACTATCCAGATCTCATATATCATTATGCTCATAAATTTCATGTAGATCTCATTATGGCGAGAGTCAAGAATAACAATGTTAAACGAGGAGTGAATGGTGTAATTGCATTAGCGGGGATAAACTCCTTCCCACTAAACGCCGCCGTTTGGAGACAGCTGTTGGAGCCAAGCAAAAGAAGAAGTACTTCACGTCTTTCTACTTTCATTCTACTCGTTATCTCTTTCTTAGTTACTCGATTACCATAGGACTTTTCTTTCTAACTTAGCGCGTCCACTACATGTAACCTGTATCCAGATGGTATCTTTTCTTTATTATCTCTCGTTAGTAGGGCTTTTACACAAGACTGTGTAATTCCCCTACTATCCAGATCTCATACATTACTGTGCTCATAATATCTCATCGTGGGTGAGTGTGTATGTTGTGTATGGTATATCTCATTTCAGCATTCTCAGGATACCATGGATAGTCGGGAGGATACCATGGATAGTAGGATATTTGTACAAGGTTGTGTAAATACCCTACTATCCAGATCTCATATATCATTATGCTCATAAATTTCATGTAGATCTCATTATGGCGAGAGTCAAGAATAACAATGTTAAACGAGGAGTGAATGGTGTAATTGCATTAGCAGGGAAGAAACTTCTTCCCACTAAACGCCGCCGTTTGGAGACAGCTGTTGGAGCCAAGCAAAAGAAGAAGAGACGTTACAAACCAGGAACGTTGGCATTAAAAGAGATTCGTAAATATCAAGGCATGAGCAAAACACGTAAGTACTTCACGTCTTTCTACTTTCATTCTACTCATTATCTTCTCCATCTTTCTTAGTGATTACTAAAGCATCGTTCCAGAGGTTTCTTCGTGGAATCTGTCTCAACAACAAAGTATGGAGGGAGTTTCGTTGGGCGTCTAATGCTGTACTAGCTCTACAAGAGGCGTCTGAGTCGTACATAGTTGGTCTGTTTGAGGATGTTAACATGTTGGCCATCCATGCCAATCGTAGTACGATCAGGGTTGTTGATTTGAAACTGGCTCAAAGGATACGTGGAGATGTGCGGGCAATCGACACAGATTATTACAACGATATCAAGTCAAAAAGCTTGGCCAAAAGGGTTCGTGGGCCTCAGAGGGAGTAGGAGTACGGTTTGTGTGCTAGGTTGTATGCTTGGTGGCAACGGGCATAGATAGTTGAGAAATTTGAGTAGTAAATATGAATTGTATGAAGGTATTTTCCCAATGTGTTATATGTTCATATTGGTTATGTGGTGTGGTCTCATAAAACTAAATGAAGACTGAAGGTGAACTGCAAGCCGATGACACAAGCGTAGTCCTTTTCACGACCGACAGACAAGGTGACAACGAGGATTATGTAGCTATTATTAGAGCTATGCTTGTGCGGGAGAAACTGTATAAGAGTACTCGCGTCAAGATTCCAGTTGTAACATATTTACGCAAGCAGGTGTACAAATGGATGTTGAGTGTTGTAGATTTTCATCGCTTAGAAAGAGAAACGGCTACAATAGCTATTTCGTATTTAGACAGATATGTGAACCGCCATATAAAAGGAGCCGCTTGCAATGATGCCGTTAGGTATCGTTTCCTTGGCATGGTTAGTCTGTACATTGCCGCGAAGATCAACGAACCCATTCCATTTAGTGCTCGGTCTATCAGCGTGCTATCAAAGCGGAGGTATAGTGTTGATGATGTCGTTGCTTGTGAGAACGAGATTTTGGAAGGATTGGATTGGCTACTTCATGGGCCAACGCCTCATGGGTTCATTAGTTACTGGTTGGCTTTGACTCCACGAGATTCGAGCTTGGCCCGATTTGCATCACAAGTGTATGCTAATTCTATACGTGAGGTCGAATCGATTACTGGATACCCCGGAAGTAATTCGATGTACTCTTCTAAGTTGGCAGCCAGGGCTCTTTCCAAATCTATTGATGGGCTGTCCTTGCTTTCGTCTGATGAGAAGGTGGAGTTTCTTCGAGTTGTATACAAGACGATGGATATTAGTACTATTTCCGTATCGGTGCAATCTTCCCATATTGATGCGTGCAGGGTGTCTCTCTTTAGAAACAAATCATAAAAAGTTAATTGGTTAAGTTTGCAAACCTATAATCATACTCAAAAAATGAAATGTACATTGAAGGATAGGCAACTGTCATTAGCATTAGATGATAACCGATTCGATAACTCCGTCGCCGAGTCAACTGGTAATACCAAGTTATCAGATAAAGAATTGGATACATGCCGGCAGTTACTCAGTCTACAAGGCATGTTGAAGAGAGAGGATGCTGATTATGAGATTAGCAAGTTGTCGGAGAATCAATTGGCTTTCTGTGAACGACAAATTAGCAACTGTTCTCTGAAGACTTACCTCGTTGCCGGCGTCCCGTATAATGATGGTACGGATGATGAAGAAGATGACGAGATTCCCTTGCAAAGTATTGTCTGCAAACCTGATGATGAATGTCCTATATGCCTCTCAAAGTTGCCTCATCAATCAAACTGTGTTCAGTATCTAATTTGTTGCGGTAAATTGGTATGTGTTGCTTGTATTACATCTATTTATACCACTCATGTAGAAAACACAAAAGAGAAGCTTAGATCTGGGAAGGCAATCGAGAATGAAGTGCCATTGTGTCCATTCTGCAGAGATCCGGTCCCCACGTCGGCTGAAGAGAGCGTACAGAGATTGGAAAGACGCATCGATGAGCATCCGTTTGATCATCGCGCCAAGTGTCTACTCGCTTCCTGTTATGTTGATGATGGTTCTGCTGGAATTCTTCCAAGAGATGTAGGTAAAGCTATTGATCTCTTTTCCAGCGCAGCAGAGCTAGGTTCTCCTCTTGCTTGTGTCTCTCTTGGATGCATGTATGATCCATTTTCGTCTCAAGATTTTGTAGAACCAAGCGTGCGGAAATCGTTATATTATTATTATTCAGCGGCAGAAGCTGGTAACGTAGAGGCTCTGTATCGTTTAGGAGTCCTCACTTTTGTATTTGCTCTTGACAAGCGTTTGGCTTTCAAGCATTTCATGTCAGCAGCCTTGCAAGGTTGTGATAACTCTTTGCGTGTCACCAGGGAGGGTTATATTCAGGGATATGTTAGTAAAGATGAATATGAAAAGATACTTAGGGGTTGGTTTAAGTCACACAAAGAAAGCACATTAGAAGCCAATTTGAGAGCAAAGGGGATGTATTCTGAAAGGTTGGGCGGTACCCAAGGTGTATTTGTTGCATTCAGAGGTTCGTGTTATTAACCTCGGGTTGCATTCTCCCCATAAAAAGTAGTACGATAATGGTTACTCTCATAATAAAGAAAAGGATATAGACTCACGTTAGACGAATGTGTAGTTGTAGGAAGACAACCAACATCTTGTTCATCATACACTTAGATGGTCGTCCCGTTGAGGATGATCTACACACGTTGCTTGAATCATATGGTGATTGTATGATACATTTACAATGTAATTATGCCTTTGCACGGTTTGAGACAGATGAAAAGGCGAGTCGGGCTAAGGAAGCTATCGAGTACCATCTCCGTCACGATAAGATTAAGGTTGAGTATGTGATGATACACACGGGTGATCCTTGTAAATATGAACGCAACCGAATGCGTAGGGAGGCCGGTAAATCTTTTGTAGAAGCATAATTCGATCTATCTACCTATTACTATCATTCAACCGTCTAGGCAAACCAACAATCAAGAGGAAGAATGTGGCAGGGCAGTTTTTGCAGGTGTGGTGATTAGATACATTAAAGTTGTAATGGTAAAGATTGGTTTTAACTTGACTTGCTTCTCTTTAGATGAAATATGATTTGCTAAAGTCTTTAAGCCATGACGGCGGCAATAGTTGGAAAGGTTGTCAACTTTATATTGTAAACGACTATTGCTGTGAACGAATATTTGGCGCGTTTGTCATAATTTAGGTGAATCATTTATGTACGATTATTGACTGAAATACGGTACAAAATACAAACGAAGATCATAGTATTGTAATCTAATACGAAATTATTCGCCCATTACATAATAGGACTTTTACACAACACTGTGTAATTCCCCTACTATCCAGATCTCATGTATCACTGTGCTCATAATATCTCATCGTGGGTGAGTGTGTGTGTTGTGTATGGTATATCATTTCAGCATTCTCAGGATACCATGGATAGTAGGATATTTGTACAAGGTTGTGTAAATATCCTACTATCCAGATCTCATATATCATTATGCTCATAATCTTCCATTCGTAATTTCTTATCACATTCTTACCACACACAATGATGTTGGTGGGTTGACACAACTTTTATAGTCATGAATGCCCAAACAAACGAGCCGCCTTCTATCCTTCTGACGAATGGAGTGTACCAAGCAATAGTTGGATACATTAAACCAAAGGATTTATTAAATTTGACTTTATCATGCCGTGCTCTGTACAACAATCCCCTCCTTTCACTCACCAACGTGATCGAGGTCGCATTAATGAATGGCAGTAAACATACAAAGGTTCGAATCGAAAGAATCTACCATCAATTACTAAGTAATAACATTTATGTGCCTTCAAGTCGTCGATTACTATTCTTGGTAACTGCAGAGAAGTGCGAGTGTTGCAATCTTAATCCGATTAACTTGATAACTCCATACGGACTTGCATTCTGTCTCCAGTGTAAGAAGAGACATACATCTCAGGTAGTTACAAAGCCAGCGAAGCAACTCAGATCAAATGTTGAGATCAACGACATCATTCAGCACAATCATATCTGTTCTATTTTTCATCATTTTAGGCATGGTTGCCCATTCTCCCGTCGCCCTCTCTATTATGTCGTAACTGAGCCGTGCTTTGACTGCAGTGGTAATAAGATTGGGCCTATCTTCACGAAAAAAGATCTGAATCAGATGCTCCAGTTGAGTAATTTTCACGAGGTTGATAAGTACGTCGATGACCATCTGCCCAGGCAATCTGAACTCCGATCAGAATTCGTTAGCGCTGTTGCAAAGTACAGGACACGGGGTATTATTGTCGGTCAGCAACGGGAGTTAGACCGAATTTTATCAAGGAAGGAGTTCAGAGTCAAGAAGTATAACAGTACCATGGATGCACTTATCTTTCTGAAAGAACTAATTCCTGATCCTTATCACTATAGGCTTATGGATACGAGATGTTATTGGGATTTAGGATCACTGCAATACCGGTATAGTATGGAGGAGTTGGATAGGATGGACGTGAGCAACATTATTTTACCCGGATTGCGTTCCACGAATGTAACTATTCGTATGAGAGATTCTGAAGTGAGAAGTATCCTCATGCCCCTTTTACGAGCACCCTCGAAATTCAATGATCGAACTAAAGCGAAGCATCGGGAAAGGTTACTTGATCTGGCTAGTCGTCTTTGCAGTCTTTTCTGTGTGCCGAGTCATACCGATTATCCAGCTACTTGGTAGATGTTGATGGAAGTCGGAGTTTATTGTATGTGTTGTGTCGTAACCAATAGTTGTTGATGATTGATTCTATGCATTGACTGTAACATATACCACTTAAATTGTAATTTGTTGCTAGGTTTTAACTTTCATTGGATATCGTCATTATAGGCATTATCATCGTCAACCGGCGACTGTGCAACATGGTTATACCACCAGCATAGAGATATCTCTCCCTGACTTTTAAAGATAGTGGTGATGGTTAGATAGTTCAACTTCTAGTAGAATATGATACCGATAATATGAACTTACATTATAGTTATAGTAATCGTAATTAGGTTTGTCGAACCATCTCAATAGTGAAATTACACCCAATCACCTCTTGGATGTGTATGTCATGTATGTATGTGTACGAGATCACCATAGTCAAATTTTCAAGTGGTATCCTCGTTTGTGATTTAATCGTTCAGAAAACACGCGTTATGGGGGTATCTTTGTCATTAGGGGAATATACAAATATGTAAATTCTCAACAAGACGAGGATTATTGATACACTGGTCTCATAAAATCAACATTGAGTACCTCGCACGTACACACACACACACACACACACACACATACATATATATCCCCAATACAAACATGGCACGTAGTACAAGAGGCAAAGAAGGGTCGACAAAGGCTGCTTCTACATTAAAAAGGAAATCAAATGTAGCTCCAATCTTCAATCCAAGTGGGAAATTGGCCACACAGTATACTAATTGGGTCGTGTCTGCTGGAACTGCTGCGGATAACTGGGATGTACATTACTTTACCAAGTGGCAAGGCATTGACAATTCTCATTTGCCGAAACAGGCAGCCTATATTAATCCTATGAAGAAAGAGTGGAAATTGAAGGGAGAGGAGGCGTTTAGCGAACCTTCATCAATTAAAGCGTTCTTTCCTCGTCGAGACCCGTCAAAGATGGAAGGACAGTTCACTATTCCTGCGCAAGAGGGAACAAGTTTCCCTTGGGATTTAATAATCACCTATCGAAGCAGTGATAGTGACACGGCTGATTTTATGGGTAGGCGTATTGCTAAGTTGTTCACAAAATGGGGCGCCCTGCATCCGGAGTACTACCGAGTCGCCCCAAAGTTTGAGTTTCAAAAGGATGTAACTTCCAGTCCTCCAAAACCATTGAACCACTACATTTGTGATAGCCAGTGCTTAATGTTATTGAAACAAACTTATGCAGAGGAAAATTCAAAAGATGATGTCATGGCTGATGACACTGTCTTGGCCAATTGTAAGTTCGTTGTTTGCATTGTTTGTTACAGCATGGGTTAAGTGATTGGACGTTTCAGTCAAGTGTATACATCTTGTGTTCGTATCGTTTTGCAAGTATGCATAATATCTCACACTTATCTCTTGTGCTCGCATTATCTCTCGTGCTCACACATATTGTACCGTAGACTTTGGGTCTTCTGAAATCGGTCGCCAGTTACTCAACAACATCACGGATGATGCCTGGCGTAACCATGGTCCTATGATGATTAATCAGGAGGAGGGCTCTAATAAGTAGAATGGAATGGGGATTGGGTTCTACAGTTCGTTTTGTTGTTTGTCTTGATCACTCTAGGGATATCAATTAGGGCTAGTGCACTAGAACAACTAATCGCCATATAAGATATCAGTTGTATGCACTTGACATTATATTTCAATCGATTTGATGTTATACATAAAACTTAGTCCATTGGCCTAGTATACAGGGTTGTTGTAGTTGACATACTCTTCTATTTTACTTGTTATAGCTTTGTGAGATAAAGTCAGTGCAGGCAACGTAGCAATACAAATCCATTGTGATATAATCTTATAATTATTTCAAACACCAGAGAATTCATCGTTGTTCATATAATCGTTGTGCCATATATCTTGATTGTAATAAATATAATGCGCAGTCGTCTGAATTTGGAATTCCCCAAGCTCCTCAAACGCCATTAGATAATCGTCAATACTTTGCTTCAAAGGAAATGTGAATCCTATACCCCAAGCCAATTCCATGTATTTGTTATAATTAGTGTTGCTGTATTCATTAAGGAGGATAATATTACTAACGTGATGGTTTGCTAAAGATTCTAGTTCTGCAGCGGATGAATCATGGTCTGCACAAGACATGACAATATCAACAAGGGAATCGATCGAGTCTGTTGGTAAATCATATCGATCAAACAACGCTTGTGTGAAGACACAGGTCACCCTTTTAATCTGGGCGGCGATGGCCTTTAGTGTCACTGCTGTGGCACAGGGACCAGCAAGATCAATCACAATATCAACCAAGGGGTGGAGAGTGGTATCATCATATATTTGATAGCGGTCAAGCGCTGGCCTGAGAGTGCGTACTACTAAGTCCCTGTCACTGTTGGCACCATCTTCATTTGTTTTATCGTTGACTGCCGGGTCGTAGTTGTAAGGAGATAACATTGCCATTACATTCTCTTTGCCTTTAACCAATGGTGCATTAGATGCTGGTGGAGAAGACTTGTTATTGGTATCCGACATGTTATTTACTTACTAGTGTGTCTATGCATATTAAGATCCTTTCGACATTCCCAATGTGAATTAGGATAATTACACAGCCCTTGTAATCATCCTAGTGACATAGCTTCCACATACCATTGTGCTCATAATGACAAACTTGTAATTACTCGTATTCTTTCCATTGTAACAATGAACCAATCTAATAGATCACCAATTACTTCCATTACAGAGTATACTAATATATTTAATGTATACAGCGTATCTCCTAAAATCCTTGGAAGAGGTACCTTTGGTTCTGTCCGTGAGTGTACACATCGTGAATCTGAGGTAAAGTATGCCGTCAAATCCATCGACAAGTCAAAAGTAACTAGACTAAACAACATCGAGCGCGAGGTGCAACTTTTGAAGACTGTTGACCATCCGAATGTTGTGCGAATGGTCGATTTCTTTGAAGATGAAGATTATGTACATATTGTAACTGAAATTTGCACGGGTGGCAATTTGTCTGATTTATTAGATGATGGTACTAATGGAGGATGTTTATCGGAAGATCAAGCTGTCATCATCGTGCAGTCTCTGCTAGAGACAGTTCACTATCTCCATGGCAATGATATCGTTCATCGGGACATTAAATTGGAGAACCTTTTATTTTCTGTATCCGAGGAAGGGGTTATATTGGTCAAGCTTATAGACTTTGGATTGGCTGTAAAGCATCGTGTGAACGATATAAAAATGACTGATACAGTTGGCACTCTGTTTTACGTATCACCCGAGGTTGTTGATGGCTCGTATGATAGATCGTGTGATGTCTGGGCAATAGGCATTGTTTGCTATACTTTGTTGTGTGGTTATCACCCATTCGATGGCGATACTAGAGGCGAGATACTTGATTCTGTATGTGCTGCTAAGTTTGAGTTTGCATCACCAGACTGGGATAGTGTTAGTGACACGGCTAAAGATTTTATCTGTTCATTGTTGGTAAGAGATCCGTCAAAACGGTCTACTATCAGGGAAGCATTGAAGTCTCCGTGGATTGGTGGGTGTGATGATTGCATGTAGAAGAAATTGCCGTTTATGTAATAGGTATCTTTGGTGAACGAAGAATAGGTCCTGCCTAAACGATAACAATAAAGACATATTTTAGCCCATAAGTAGTCCTTCCTTCATCCACAAATAAGTCTTCTACTACTTTTCTTATAATAGAACCACTCTTTGCAATCAGTTGCAAGGGCCTCAATTGTAGGTAAAAGAAGAAGACGATATGGACATGAACTTGGACGTGTGATTTTGTTATTATGATGATTATCATAAAAGTATTGGAGAGTAGTGAACAAAAACAATGAAGAAGAAGAAGAGTGTCTCTCCGGCAATGCCGATAGATGATGATGTAATCTGAAATATCTTTAACAATTCAATAGATGGGGTATCTTGGGATCTTGGGGTATCTTGAGACACTCTCTTGATATCGTACGATAGTGGGAGAATTTACATATCTGGGAATCATCTGACTTAGGTAGATTGTAGTGCCAATTGAACTCATAAAATCTATAATAACAAGACAACAACAAGTATTATTCTGGATCTTCACGTATGTTGTGGTCGGAAGAAGGTGTTAATAATGAAACGAAACCTCAATATTAGTTGTGTATGAACGATATCAAGTCTAAGAGCAAGTCTAAAAAGTACAAATGCAGGGAAAGTGCCAAGACGATCGCTCGTGTTTCTCCTATTGGTGTCACTGCAAATGATTATGACAATGAAACCGATAATGTGGTCACTTATCTATGTTGCAACTGCCCGGATTACATGTCGTTTAAAGCTTATATGATGTTTAATTGTAAATCTGGAGGTTCTCGTGCAACGATACAGAATGCACTGATGCATATTGGCATCTCTGCCAGTATCATTCGATCAAAGAACTCTGATGATAAGATACTCGTGGCAGATTTAGTCGCTACTGTTAAACAAAAGCTGGAGATGATTCAAGTTTCGCCTGATGGTGTATCTGCCGACGATTATGCCACCGAGACTGATAATGCAGTCTCATATATATGTGACAACTGTCCAGGTTGCAACAAATCTCGAGTTTCTCGTGTAACGATACAGAATGCACTGATGCATATTGGCATCTCTGCCAGTATCATTCTATCAAGGAACTCTGATGATAAGATACTCGTGGCAGATTTAGTCGCTACTGTTAAACAAAAGCTGAAGATGATTCAAGTTTCGCCTGATGGTGTATCTGCTGACGATTATGCCACCGAGACTGATAATGCAGTCTCATATATATGTGACAACTGTCCAGGTTGCAAGAAATCTCGAGTTTCTCGTGTAACGATACAGAATGCACTGATGCATATTGGCATCTCTGCCAGTATCATTCTATCAAGGAACTCTGATGATAAGATACTCGTGGCAGATTTAGTCGCTACTGTTAAACAAAAGCTGAAGATGATTCAAGTTTCGCCTGATGGTGTATCTGCTGACGATTATGCCACCGAGACTGATAATGCAGTCTCATATATATGTGACAACTGTCCAGGTTGCAACAAATCTCGAGTTTATCGTGTAACGATACAGAATGCACTGATGCATATTGGCATCTCTGCCAGTATCATTCTATCAAGGAACTCTAATGATAAGATACTCGTGGCAGATTTAGTCGCTACTGTTAAACAAAAGCTGAAGATGATTCAAGTTTCGCCTGATGGTGTATCTGCCGACGATTATGCCACCGAGACTGATAACGCAGTCTCTTACATAGTTCACAACTGCCCAAGGTACAATACCAAT
>Ga0214478_100444_pt1 | contig 24528 bp, 10 predicted proteins | sample M1_20Mar14CPVII9_2_FD_178001 | JGI IMG/M metagenome (GOLD analysis project Ga0214478, IMG submission 178001) | Marine eukaryotic communities from Monterey Bay, California, United States - M1_20Mar14CPVII9sort6BwellD7 | ecosystem: Environmental > Aquatic > Marine > Unclassified | place: USA...
AAAGATATCAAAAACTTAGCTACACTGATAAAGCAATATATAGAGCAATTGCAAAGGAGTACTTCAGAAAGAAGAAGTAGTATATGTACAATAATTAAAGTAACGATTAAAGTAACAAGTATTCAGTTGAAATTTAGGACGTATCTATATAGTTAATGCAATTATCATCTCTATCTTTATCTATACTCTCATTCCTCTAATATCTTTCATTTGTTTTTGTGTGCATATCATATGTGCATTTATCATTCTCTCGGATTGGACTATCCCTATATGACCATACCTAGTAGATATGCAGTAGAATCCATTCTCATATATCCAAAGTTGATTGTCATTGTCGTATACTCCCTTGGTCGATGTATTGTCCGTTTAGAGAGTGCAATATTTTTTGTTGTAATGTAAATCGAACATACATCACATCTCCAATGCCATAAAGCATCAACAATATCATTATCATATTGATTTTATAATTGTAGGGATTGGTGCAGTATTGCATATGTGATGTAGATGCACATCAACCACTAATATTTTGATTATTGGTAGCACATATCATACGTCATTGCAATGAGTATGTGGCGTCAAACTAACGAATACCCCGATCATTATTGCAACTATTACGACTATATATATCGTATCTAGTTGTGTGCGTACGCTCGAGCAATTGATTTTGTTTTGACATTGTAAATTATAGAGGTGGTTGAATATATGTAGTGGATGATATACTTTATTGTCGGAATTGCAAAGGCTGTATAAATATAAGCACTTCTATTCGTCCAATCATTATTGTTAGGATCATATTTAGCTGTTGAAGAGCCCCAACACTAAAGATATTATGTAATCAGCCTCAACGTTAACTTTGTAATTTTTCATGTAAGTACATTCATACTAATTTGATCTGTGTACAGATTTCGATGTCACTTGTTGAGCCCAATAGAAAGGAGGCTTAATAAGGAGGAGCCGATCAACAATACCATTCAATGATTAGCCAATTGCTTTTGTTGCCTCTTCATCTCTCTACTATCTGCCTACTGCAGGTTTTAAAAATTCGCTCAATCGGCCAGTTCTTCCACTTCTAAAGGTGACTGGTTACACTTTACTGATCTTTACCTTAGTGTACACAATACATTAACGTTTTATCGCCAATTTATTCTTAAAATGACCAAAGGAGGAGCACAATTAAAAACTGTTGGAGTTACCTAGGGTAAACTGAATATGTACTATCGTCCAAATCATGTTGACTGCTCTTTACACCAGCAGTATCTGAAGTTATTTTTGTACCCAATCGGTTCTAGTACTACCTGGGGTGATCTTGATCTATTATAATCCTTGTTACTCCATTATTATTGCGTAGAGAAGCTGCGACGTCTATGTTTATTTTATCGTGTTGTAGTTGTAGGTTATGGATTACAATGTACTTTCCATGGTAATTTAACGGCGGTATACCAAACAGATGAACCCCGGCGATAATATAGTATATAATTATCAATATACAGTGCGTAGGGAGTGATCGACAGGCTAATATGATTGCAACGATGTATTCTAATGCAATGCATCAATTTCAGTGGTTGGCTTAATAATCCTTATTTTCATCATATGTAGTTAATACTCATTAGGAAAACTCCCAAAAAATGATAGTTCGATAGGTTGAGACGATATTGATGTAAGGGTTTGGTATCAATCGTCGTACTTACATAGGGTGATATTGCTGACCTCTTTGCTTTTTATTTTTGTGAGAGTGGAGAGGATACCTGAATTCGCACTGCGCATGATGGATACATATCCGTGTCCAATCTGGGTATTTAGTCCAGTTCGCGAACTGGGCGGTATCCGAGTTCACGAACTCTGGCTCACTTATTCGAAAAAAGTCCGGAACCTACTATATGATCTTATAATTAATTAACTTCACATCTGCATGGCGTGGTATGCACACAACAACAGATACTTTTCGAGTAGTCCAAAATGAACGCACGATGTGCACTTTTTGATGGCCATTGATAATTGAAGCATAAGCTCAATTTCGGTCGAACCAACGATTACAATACGACATACAAGCATCTAGAAGGTATATTTCACGCACGGTCGGTATATGCAATGATAGCGGTGCTGTCATGGTAGAAGAATTGCAAAGTAGTTCACATAAAATCTAATTAGGGGGCTCCAGGGACCCTAGGCCCTATCGCTAAAATGGGCCCCGGCCCCTTGCCTCTGGGGCCCAGGGCCCCATTTAGATGTTTATGTCTCTTTGTTTTCGATATGTTTTTACTTTTAGATGTGTATGGATAATGTGTTTGAGACAAAGGCTGGGCATAAAGTCCAAAAGAGAAGGAAGTTTTCTCTAAACTGCAAACAATAATACCTTATGCTAAAGATTTACCGACGCGTTCCTCGTTGAAAAGTCTCCATTCCAACTAATCAAAATGTTTCCTGCGATACTGGAAATATTCTCGTTTCGAGTTAACGCTTACAAGGCGTCGCTCAGGAAGAATACATGCTGTCAATTTACCACCATAAACGCAGCCTGTATCCAGTCCAATAGCGTGCTCATATTGCTGAAGACCCCTATCAGCGTCATGGCCGAAAAACACTGTTTGTGGCCCATCCCAGAGACGGGCCCATGGCCAATTGTTGAAAAATTTAGATGTGACTGTGCCATCAGGTAATATACTGCGCATGTTCATCATCAATCTTGGATTTTGTTTCGCCAAGCGAATACCCGAAACAAAACCAGCGTGTACAAAGAGTGCATTGAGGTGCGAGCTGCTTATGAACCATGGCAAACTATACATCCACTTTAAATCAGCAGTATTTAAAGCGCAAGCAACGTAATAATGCTCTGATCCAATAACAGGTGGATCTGCACCAGATTTAATCGCTTGATGCCAACGCACAACCTCAAAGTCATGATTTCCACGAACACCAATTGCTCCAATTTCTCTTGCCATTCGAACGACAGATAAACTATCGGGCCCCTTGCACACCAAGTCCCCTAAAAAAACAACTACATCCCCAGGGTGATAGTCACACTTTTTCAGCAAAGATTTCAATTCATCAATGCAACCATGAACATCACCGATTGCAATAAGGCGCGGCTGATTCTGCCGTGCTCTTTCGATAGCAGCATCAACAAGATATGGACCAAGATTACCTTTGTAGGGAGAGTTGAAATGACTTGACTCAGAGTAATCAGAGAACACTCCGCCATTTCCTCCTCCAAGCCAAATGTCATCCTTCGCATAGATGATATCACCTTCCATACCAAAAGGCCCATCATAATTATCAAAATTATAAACATTCCTCTCCCCAATTGCTTCCGCGCCAGATCTTTCGTGTTTATTCTCATCATAATAATCATCAGTTTCAAAAAGGAACTCTTTCACTATACGATTTCGTATATTTTCCGACCAACCCTTTTCCTCTTGTGCAACATGAGCCAATGTTATGGCCATTTTTCCATCGTTCATGGCAACTGCCAACGCACCATTTACTTCTTTAGCTGTCTGTTTTGCTCTGACCACACCCATTGCCTTCCGTGAAATGAGCTGAAATTGTACAGTAATATCTATCGAACCCCCCTCTACATCAACCATGATGAGTCTAACAATGCGCACATTAAAACCCAATTTATCAGCATTGATAGACGAACCAATACCATCGCGCAAAACACGGCTGAAAACTTGACCATTGTTCTGCTCAATTTCCGAACGGTTCACCATAAGAGAAAACTTTAGCTCTCCTCCTAGAGTAAAAATTCTACTATTACCAACTGTTAAACCCTTGGTTTGTGAGTCTTCTATGGAATGGCCAGTGACAGTGTGTACAGGTCCAAATAATTCATCTGAGGTGCCGTGTTCACCAAAGCTGGTGTTCCTGTTTGTTTTTCTTTGCTTCTGTGCCCCAAAGCCTTTAGGGACATTCAGCCTTCGAGAATTAAATGCATTGGTTTCATCAATACCAGTTCTATCTTGTTCTGTCATGTGGGTACAGCCAACCTCGGATGATTGAATTGTTTGTATTAAAGCATTCATGTCATTGTCAGAAATAGATGTTGTAATATCGTGACTGTTAATGCCTTCCGTTCCAGCATCATAAGCGAAACTGTAAGGCTGATGCTTAGAAAGGACTTGCTTTAAATCGATGGGGCAGATACCCCACTTTTGTGCTGATGCTACAAAATGTTCACAAAAGAGTCCAATACTTCCTTCCTCTACTTTTCCTGCTGAGTGCATATGCAGTAATGGCCCGAAATCTGGCGAGTTTGTAGTGATAGCACGAGGCCATAATTTAGGGGGTTTTCGGTAGTAGTTGAGTTCAATAGAGCGTTGTGGTGGGTCTGCATTTATTGGTTCGCCACCAACAAGCATTTCCATTCCACGTCGTACCATTTTGCGCCCTTTAGAGCGTTCTGCAACACCCAGTTTTGAACTAGATTTTCGCAGAGGCTTTAAGCCCACTGATGAAGCTGACCTGTTTGAACCTTGATTCGCACAACAGAACGCTTCTCTGGTATGATTCGCAGTCGTGAGCATACTTTGCTGCCGCCTCCAAATATCAAATTGTCGCTGCTCCTCGATTTCCTGCTCCGCCATAGTAGTCAACTCTTTACGCACCAACTCAGAGGGACTTCTATGGCCACCAATTCCTATACCCATGCGTGTAACAATGTCGCCTAGCAGCAACGAACCATTTGCTCTTTTCCTGCGTATTAGAATCTTGTTTCCCGGAGCTGATAATCGGTCACTTTGCTCAATAGAAAAAGGAAGTTCCTCGTCGTCTCTTTCCCCATTATCAGCAGAGTCATCTTGTCTTCTTGTACTATCTAGAAAAACATTCCTATCAATGGCCGAAGAAGAAAATGCTTTAGATCTATAAAATAACTCACCCACAGGAAGGACTCCATCAATAAACGCAGATGACGAAGCATAAAGGTCTATTAGTGATGGTGGTTGATGAGGTAAATCAAGTTGATAATTGAGAAGTGGAATCTTTGATGAAACAGCATGGCGGGACTTTTTCGAAGAAGAATTAAATGGAGGAATTGTATTGTTTCTATTGCCCTGATTATTAATGATTTCTCCCATTTTGTCATTTTCGAACAATTCATATAAATGAACGCTTTCACGTTGTTGATCATTATTTTCTTGTATTTGCTTGTCTGGAATGAGTCGGGGAGAGATGATGGAAGGTGGTCTTAATAATTTCGAGCCGAGTTTTTCTTTTTTCATTCTTGCCCGTGCAGTCATAGACAAAACCTTCTCCCTATTCTCAGAACCAAATAGATCACTGCAGACATTGTGCGGTTTTGTGTTTTCGCCAACATGAAGTCTAACTCTTCGGCGAGCATATCCATCATCATTTGTCTGAAAATGAATAGGTGTATGTGAAAGTGTAAAAAATCCAAGTGAAAGGGAATTCTTGGAAAATGTGATGAGAACAAAGATCAGCTTGAATGTCTCCTTGTGTTTTTTCTTCAGCTCTGAACCAGACGCCCTCCCTCTCACAAGGGGAGAAAGGACTGTCTCCATCTCATGCGAAATAGAAGTACACGTGGGAGGCACCTACAAAGACAATGATGTCAACTTTGGAACATTAGCTGTACATAAGCTGATTTGCAGTACGCTCGCTGTGTCTGCACAAAAAAAGCTAATTGAGTAGACTAGAGATTATTCTATTTTTTTCCCTCTTGAGAAGAGAGCCTTACAATGCATGGATTATACTCTTCCGCTTCCAGAAAGCTTCAGAATTCTTTGTCTCAAGTACCAGAGACAGGATTTGAATTTTATAGCGATGCCCTGCTAGCTACTGCATTTTTAGGGACAGCAATTGTGGCGGCAAGGAGGTGCGTAGTTGTTTGACTTCTCCCCTCATTTAAGAGCCACACATAACTTAGGGTTTCTTATTTTCTAAATTTTAACACCAGAATGTCATCGAGTCGATCACACGGAGGTGCAGAGACAACAGTAGTTACCGCTTTCTACAGTCTTATTCTTTTTACAGCTTCCCTCCGAACAGTATGGTTTGTCATCCCTGGTACTGTTTGGTCTCCCTACTATACTCCCCATGCTGTTATGGCGTTTGATCCTGATCACCCATACTGGTTAATGGAATTTTTTGAAATAGTACTCATGGGTACAGGATCACTTTGTCTCTTCAGCATCTTTGTCCTCATACTTGTATATTGGGCTGACATTTTGAAAAAGTACTTTTATCCTGGGGCACGTAGATCCAAGCCGATGGTCACATTCCTCGTTCTTGTTACAGTGTTGCTAGTGATTCAAGTGATAAATGCCACTCTTTTTCTGTTTCGCTATTACTCCTCAGAAGGCATGATTCTTGTAAATTCCATCACATTGTCTCTGGTGAGCGTAGTTTGCGTCTGCGAAATAACTATCTTCTCTCACAGATTTCGAACGGTGCTGAAAACACTTGGTGATATCAATCAAGTATCAACTGAAAGTCAGGTGAAACGGATAGTGTGGATCACAGTGACAGGAAATCTCTTCTTTTTTACGCGTGCCTTTTTGGAGACAATTTTTGCAACTCTGTTAGTGGTGTATTGGCACAAACATGGAACAGTTGACGAGGCATTTTCACATAAGGTGTGGGATGCATATATTCTTTTGAAACATTGGTCAGAGCTCTCTATTTTAGGTTTGATGCTTTACATTTTACAAAGCCGATTCACTAATGTTGATGAAGGGGGGGGGAGTACAAATGGAAGCAATGGATACCAAACAGTGCCAGAAACAGATTTATGTGATGCTGATCTAATGGACGAAACCCCATCAACCCTATCTGTTTAAGGGCCCTCGTTAATATATTCTCGCACCCTAAACGGTTTAATTTTTGAGATGCGCAGAGCTTACATGCATTCAGTTTCGCTCAAGCCTAACTATAATGCAAAAAATGTTGACTTGATTCTGACTCTGACAATGAAGTGTCTTCTTTGGCTCTCACCCATCGTTGCTGCCATATATCTATCTCGATGTTCGTTTTCCTAGCCCTGAGTTGGTTGATCAAAGTATTTCGGCATCTATAGGGTCCTTTCAAAAGGCTTACGCTCAACCGTATGTTTCACATTATCTTCAAAGTGGAGTGTGAGCTATCTGCCATTCAGATAATCGTTTGACGTCTAGGATTCCACTAACCACGATTTATTGACTATGGCAGTCTGCTTATATCTGAGCAGATGTCTTGTCGAAGTTCTCCCTTTTTATGAATTTCATTAACGGGTAGTTCTACTACCTTTTACTACCTATCTCCACTCCATTGAAGTGCCATCGACAAAAACGGTATCCTAGTGCCGTAGGCACGAGGGAGTTGATAATGGTTTATTTGACTCAAGCCAAAATAGGATACCGCCTCATTTTCATTGCAACAATTGCAAAGCACCATGGGCAATATTTAGGGATGTGGGTTGAGGTGTTTAATTATGTTTGGAAACTATCTGGCTATTGTAAATAGGATTAAAGGTGTTTGTTAAATTATTGTGAAGGATTTACTGTGTAGATATTATATGTGTTAATAGTTATTTACAAGTGAAGTTATTCCTGTATTTTTATTCGATGCAGATAATAGCAATCTAAAACTAGTGTTACAATACATTGTAGAGGCTATTGCAATGCATAGGGCTTGACTAGTACTAGTACCTAATAACAACATAGGAACCGGCGTTCATGGAGTAACTACTGTATAGGGCACGCCAGACCAACCCTACACAAGCCACGTTGAGACGAAGCACCACAAGGATGAGTGATGTATTTGTTGAAATATACTCGCCACTACCCGGCAAATCGTTCACACAATATGTAGGCAAGACCCTTTAGATAAGATATATCAACAGGGGTATGCTCCATTGGCCAATAGAGGCCGTGCCGCCGTCATATCAATAAGCGCATAGTAGGGCGTATCCTAGTGAAATGGTATCCTTTCGTTTGATACCGCTACTTACGCGAGGGCTACAGGATAAATTGCTTCCGATTGCAACCACATCAAGGAGGTTGCCTGCTAGCAAGCTAGTAAGAACGGAATTCTATAGGCTGCAACGAGACCGTCTCGATACACTAACAAATTTGTTAGTAAAATGTGAGCCCGGAAAATTTTGGCCTTCGTCAACCGTTTGGGGCTAAAATCAACTCTTGGGGGTGGAGTGCCTTCGGCACTAGGATCGGTATCTGTTTGGTCGTGGCAGTTCAATTGGAGTGGAGATACGTCGAATCCGCCTAAATCAAATCCGGCCGCGTAGAATCCGGGTCACAACGACACCTATCACGGGTATCCTCTAAATTGCTGCCTTTTTTTTCGCTAAGTCTGAAAACAATAAACGACGCTATGAGGTTACGGCGACGAGCCATATTTGGCCATGGTATAGTCCACGGCTCCGAAACTCGGCGAATATACTCATCGATAGCACTTCTAATAGACTACAAACTATTGCATTTCCGACAACCCGGGGTGATATCATACAGGGCATGATAAGTAGGTATAAAACCTGACAATTTTACATATTATTCATCCATTCAATCTATTAGTACCTTATTGCATCAAATATCAATGTAGAATGTGATCTTATACAATATATTGTTTATTAGGACTATTTAGTACTGTTTAACCCTCTCTAATTGTGCAGGATATGCATCATAACACATATGATATGTCCCCTTCAAATCACTCCCATTACGAATAGATATGCTATCCATTGCACCATCCAACTGCAGTAGCACCAACCAATTTAATTGTTCATATATCTATCCATTCAAGACGGTTGATTGTTGAATATGGTGCCTTCTATTGCAATAGATAGGCACTTATCACTTAAATCATATCATTCCCCCCAATAAATAACACCAATCTATCATATACCTTCACAAACATATAAACTAATCCTCAAACATTACTAATCCGAATCTATACCAATTACTGGTGTCTTTAATCCTATTACCCCAGTTTGGGAAGTGTTAATGTTGTGTTTGGGAGGTGTATTGAAAACCTCTTCATTTCTGTATTAAAATACTACTTAATAATTTTGCAATAGCCTCCCCTATAGCCTCAGTCATATGTAGTATCCGGCTTGCACTTCACTAACAGAATCCACCTATTATCGAATTGTGTATTGCAATGTACCCCATGTAATGGTATTAATAGAGGAGGAGGGATTCGTTGTTCGTTGTAACGACAAGTGCGTTATTATTATTGTTGTTGTGATAGCGACGAATGGTGAGCCGCCTACGCCGTAACAGCGGCGAAAGAAACCACCCAGTATTGCAATAATATCATAGCACCAAGGGATATGAAGGGGTGCTCTGTGGCGGCGGCAGTAGGTGGGTAGTACATAGTACCGGTTGTTTAGAGTAACGGTCACTTATCGCAAGAGATGATAGGGATTTATGGGCCGCCTACGCGATATCGGCGGCGAGATAGACCACCCGGTATTGCAATGATATCATAGGTCGCCGATGGATACGACAGGGGTGCTCTGCAGCGGTGGTGGGAGGCGTAGGAAGAGGCGTAGCGGCGTTAGTAGAGCTGCAGCACATTTACTGCATCTTCTCTTTAGAATATAATTGGTGTCGTTGTGACCCAGATTCTACGAGGATTTGATTTAGTCGGATTCGATGTATCTCGTCCCTATAGAGCATTGACCTATATGGTCACAAGAAAGGCACAAGGGGCAAGATCGGGACCAGCACAGGAGCAGCTCAATCAAACACCAAAGCCTGCCATATAACTCTATCTACTACTGGAACATAGCACTGTCGACAATCAATATACTAGGATCATTAAAACAAAAGATATTGTTTTCGAATGTTATATGATACCGCTAAAAAAAATGAAACTAATCCTCAATGACAAGCTCCTCGAGCAGCCAACAGCACGATTTGGAGAATGCCCGATATGCATGGTCCGAATGCCCAGTTCGACACATGGACGTATATTCTATGGGTGCTGCGGAAAGATGGTTTGCAGCGGATGTTCACATTCACCTGTATATGATCATTTAGGCAACAAGTCTGTCGACAAGTGTCCCTTTTGTAATTGTAGATCTCTACATCCTACAACAGATGAGGCTTTGTTTGAGATGAAAAAGATACAAGCTAAAGTTATAATGCCTATGTAGTGTACAATTTAGGGTTAGCCTATCTTTACGGAAGAGACGGTCTCCGTCGGAGTAGAAAGTTAGTGATGAAGCTTTGGCATCGATCAGGAGACCTCGGTTGTGCTGATGCATATCTCGAAATTGGATTCCAGTATGGTTCTTTCAGATATAGAGATAAAGTCAAATCATTGCATTACATTGCAAAAGCGGGGCTGAATTGGGACACGAGGAAGCAAGGTATTTTCTAGGCAAGTGGGAGATGATGAATGGAAACACAGATGAAGCAATCAAACATCTCACGATTGCCGCAACGAATGGAGAGCCAAGATCTTTGACTTTAGTACAGGAATTGTATCAATATGGACTGGCTACAAAAGACGAGTACACCAAACTTTTACGATTATATCAAGAATATGTAACTGAAATTAAAAGTGTACAAAGAGACGAAGCCGCCGTGATTACTGGATGTCCTTATTACTGAAGAAGGTTGTCATTATTGTAGAATGTTTAGATGCTGGGAAATATAAGAATGGAGGATAAAATACCCCTTGCAAACACCTCTAGGATACCTCTAGGATACCAATACTTTTTGACAGACAGACAATGGGAATTGGCTTTTATTTCAGTAGTACTAGAAAAATTACGATAGTTACAAAAAAATACGGAAAAATCGTACTGTACAAAAAAGAGCTAAAAAAAAAGAGGGTGGGATCGAGAGCAAAAGATGTGACAGTGTCATTATTAAGACCAAGAACAAATCTCAGTGGCAGCCTAAAGATACCTTTAATGTCTGAGGTGTTTTCTCATAAATGGTATCCAATATCCATCCCACCAGCTTTTTATTTCACCAAGTTGGGAGCAAAATAACTACAAACAGCTTACTTTGAGGCACTCTATCTCTACTAGCTATATTTTTTAGATCAAAACTAGTGGTGATATAGAAAGAGATTGCTAATCTCTACAGAAAACACCAGTGTATGTGCAAGAATTTTTGAAATAGAGGATTTTATGCCCTTCTCAAGTACACTGTTCAAAATATAATTTTAGTAAAATGTATGTGTTTACGTAATTACATATTATGTAAATATAAAAGTTACTTCAAAGTAAACATTGCCTATTTCTCAATTATGTAATTATGTAATTACGTAATGGACATGTTGTCTCAACCTAGTAGTAGTGTGCATACTTCGCAGCACTTGCCTGTTTGATTGTTTATGTAAATGGCAACAAGGTAACATAAACATATGCCTGCTCTGGCAGGTGCAGTTTACCCGTTGTTAAGTGCCAAGTATTTCAGATAAATTGTATACAAGTTTATAGTTCAATTTATAAACTTTAAATCTCTTCCTTAACTTTATTCTATTAAATACCAACCCATCACGCTATATTCAACAATCCACCTATACTACTATTTAAAACTCCTCGTATACAACCTGTTCGGCACCAACAATATGATCGACAACTATCCACTCGACGTTTACATTCTTTTACTCCTTATGCATGGCTACTAATTGTCTTCAGCAATATATCTGAGATTGTTTGTTTGTTACAATTTGTTTTGTAATGGATGTTGTCGCTGAGTGCTAATAAAGAGTACGTCGAGGATTGTTGCACATTATATTCTTAATAGAATGTAACAAGTGAATGGTCTTACAATTCAATATCATCCGTAAGTCCAGCGAGCGCCAGAGACAGATTACAATACGCAGTATACAAACTACAACTATCTAGACAACGTCTATCTATTATTCTTCTTAATCTTCTAATTTATAAGCTCTCTTCAAAATTCAGTAAGCAGGTAAAATAAGGTACACATGTCCTTTGAATAGGATGCGTATCTCAGTATCCGTTGCATGGGATTCTGTCACTCCCCTACCATCCGTATTTCAACCACTGCCATTATCCTCATCGACCTCAAGTGTGTCTCCTCTGCAGAACAAGAGTGTCTTGATTAGTGGCCATACATCTTTATGTGCCCAGTGTTTACTTAGGATATCAGACGGGTTTATCTTGCCATTAATGAACGAGTATACATACTCCCCTGTTGCAAGTGCTTCACGTACGTAATGGTATGACAACATCAGGTGTCTCTTGTGCAGCTTGGATTGTGGTAATGATGATCCGTTAACCACGGTCTTATTATCTCCAAACAGTATCGATGGACCAACAATGGGTACCCCGAGATATTGTAGTGTCATCTTGAAGCTTCACATCTGTTCTAAAGCTGTCCTTGCTGCTGTAGCCTCTGATCCATAGGTTGCCGTGTTGACTACTGATTGTAGCTTGCAGAACCAGTCAATTACCGTCTGGTTGACGAAGTGTAAACATGCTGTGACTGACTTCCCATTGAGTTTATTGTGTCCCAGGTTGGCATCGGCGTAGGTATATATGCGCACAGGCTTGCCTCTTGGTGTAGGTAGGTTCTGTGGTTGTTCTTCCTTCGCACCTGCATAGGGTGTCTTGGACCAGTCCACCTTAGGAGTCCTAAGCAGTCAGAGAAATCTGGCATGCCCGTTCTGATACGTATCGCCGCGTCCTTGAACTTCCAACAATATCCATAGATCCTCTTCATCCCTTCCAAGTGACCAATTCTAGGGCTCATCCTAAAGCTGCTAAGAGTCATCACATGCACTCCAATATCGAATCTACCAAGCTGTATCACCCACTGTGCTTGCCCTACTAAGGTTTGGAATATCTTTATGTCATCTCCTTCAAGTAATTCGGACACATCTAGCTCCGGGTTACTGTTTGGCTCCAACGGAGATTGGTGTTCCTTGGGATTCTCTCCAAATAACCGTACATAGGTATCCTTCATCTTGAGAATATACTTCTTGGGGGCCATAGACAGAACTCCATTGTCTTCCTGCTTGTAATCACATCCCAATAGGAAGTTGAGTGGATCAGTTCCCTTCAGCTTGAACTTGTGAACATCTGTCAACGCGTCAATAATATCCTGTGGCCGCTTGGATGCGATCGTGAGGTCATCTGTATACACAGCGATATATTCATAGTGATCTCCTTGATCCCTCATCCATATATCTGGCTCAGCCTTGCATGGGAAGAATTTCATACTGCGCAACACATCTGAGAACCGCTCGTGCCATCTTTTGCCACTTGTTTTCAAGCCATAAAGTGCCTTGTTGATGACGAAGATGTGTCCCTTCTTCTCCCCAAACTCAGGTCCCGCAATTACATACACTTTTTCACTGGTCTTCGCTTCCAGATAGGCATTTCCAATGTCAGTTTGCCATAGCTCAAGTCCGTTCAGTTTGGCCAGGAATATAACAATGCGCACTCCCCGCAGTGAGACCACACCAGAGTATACACTCTCCATTGGCGTGCCAGTAAGATGCCCTCCAGCGACTATCCTGCTCTTGTACCTCTCATCGTGCTTGACCGCATACACAGTATGAAGTGAGATGAGCTTGTGTCCTTTAGGTGGAACATTCGAACTTTTGTGACCATAGTCAATGAATGCATCATACTCGAGTAGTTGGTTAACCTCTAGCTGTTCCGAGTCATGCCACTTGGAGTTATTGTTCATCCGATCTAGTCTCATCGCTTCCTCGTGGTTTGCGGGTACAACATGCCCGTATTGGTACACAACTTGCGCTCTATTACATCTTATCCTCATCACGTTAGACGAAAATCTAATGAGTGTATCAAGCTGGGATGCTGCCTTCTTCAGTTTACGGCGAGGAGATTCCCATTCGTCAAGCATGCCATGTTCTTGGGCGTACTCAGCCACCATGTGCTTGTCACCATCATATATTCTTGTGATGGGTTCATAAGTACACTCCCCGCTTTCCCATTGTACCAACATCTGAATCTGAGTATTCTTTCCTCTCCCCTTGGTACGATGGCCAATGACTTTTGTCATATTGTATTTTCCATCATCATCTGGAGGTGAATCAACATAATCACATATGTCTTGATAATCCAGTAGTTGCTCAAATATATCCTTCCCTACCTTAACTTTGAATCGACGTCTTGCCTTGTCATTCTCCATTCTGTCTTGAAAATCTCCAACATAGTCAACGATCTCCCCTGCACGGCGCTCCCCATTTTCCTCTTGGGTTAAGAAGTTTCGGCCAATAAGGTCAGATGGATCATATCCAGCTGAGAATGGACGGTCATCATGGGCGGACATTATGATTTCAGATATGTCTGAACCATGCGGTGAGGACGAGGGATCTGGACCGGGTGCAGGAGGAGGTGCCGGGGTGATGCGATTGTTGACATCAGAGCCTCTAGTGATCTTCCTTAAGCCTGACCTGACAAGAACTTGCTGTGTTTCCTCATTCCACACCTTGTAAGTAACTGAATGACCCACCGACTCAGAGAAACCGATCATCCTGACAGCAATCTCATTTGATTCAGAGGGAAACGAGGATGATCCAGGCTCCTGGTAGTTGGCAATGTAACATACCTCCCAGAATACAAATTTCATCATCACACTGATGTCCGGTGTTTGCCCAAATAATGCCTCATATGGGGTGCGCCAATGAAGTTTCTCACGTGCCGTGCGATTCATAATGTATGCACAGTATTGGAATGCCCATAGCCACTCCTGTGGTGGAGCCCCAGACCAGTTAAGAACCCAGTTGGCATACCTCTTGACGTCTTGATATATACGTTCCGCAAAGTTCTGCTGTTGCTGATTCGGCTCTGACTGCCAATCGTCTATCATGTATGAGCGCAGGACATCCTTAACCTTGGTGCTAATCTCTGCTTGGGCACGGTCGTTAGTGAGCCTATCCATTGCTCCACTTGTCCTGATCACATCATTCAATGTATTCACAAATTGGGCATCAGAGTTCATACCGTAGATCTGTATATATCGTGACCTTCTCCCCACAAACACCTGCGCGCATGTTTGGCTTCCGTTATATGCCGGAGTATCTGTGTAAACCGTATCAGTAGCAACTTGCTCATTCCTTCGCTCTACATTGGCGGCGGGAAAACGTGATCAGTAACTATTGCGGATGGTTCCATTTGCCCCAACAGATTGATAGAAGTTGGTGGTTGCGTTCCTAGTACGTCTGACTACATCTTGAGGGACGTTAAGGAAGAAGATCCTCTCTGATTCGTAGGCGGGAGGGTTTATACTAATATCATAAACATTGCTCTCCGACACGTCATTGAGGTCATTTGCAAACACGGCATTGCGGCGTGCCTGGGACAGGATGGACGGTCTAACATTGGCTGCTTGGACACGGATCGCGGTATATGCCTCGATACCGATGGGTTCTCCAACTTGGTTGAATCCGTCGTGCGTCGATGTTGATACTCGTTCTTGCAGGGACATCCATTGCGCGTTGGTGGATAGTATACGATCATGGCGAGATGGATCCCACGGCATATCCCTTGTGAGGAACACTGTTGGCAGGGTATTCGCCTCCTGATCAGTGAAAGGTCGTACTGTGACATACATCAGACCCTCAACACAGTCAAATGGTATAATATAACCCTCCTCCGTCGTAGCACACTGCGTCCCCCCCATGCTAATACTCCTATCATCCACGTGTACACCGTTGTCCTCAACTTGTAAACATGATATAATCGATCTGCCAGCAGGGTGGTAAGCACATTGGTTAAATATTGCAATAACATTACCCGCCTGAGTGGGTATTACTCCACCAAAAGTACCAATCTGTAGGTTCCTCATCTCATGGTTATCAATACCGGTGACGTTTAGCGTTCTGTCACTCATAGATATGCACCTTACATCATCCCCACATATAACCCCGTTTGCTCCCCTATCAAATAGACATCTGCCCTTGCACGCATTCACCCTACATATCATATATTCTATGCCCGTGCTACGGAGTGGACCGGCAGAGGTAAAGTGCGTATCGCATGATATATAATTGACCGAATTAAATCTATCCGCTAGCGTAACCACCCCAGTGTTATTATTGTTATTGTTGTTGGGACCAGGCTCATTTATGATGTACGTTAGCATTTGATTCTCCGGGTGAGTATCTACACGTAATTGCAAATCATATGTGGTATCATCTAACGGCGGCGTTCCTCCATTAGGGATGGTGACAGTAGTACCTTGTAGGTGGCTTGGGTCAACCATTGGTTTAATGTCAACCATTGGTTTAATGTCCGTATCAGACATCTTGCAAGTAATATCCTGCATTTGATATTTGTTGGTTTACTACGTCGGGTTGTTCACGGTTGATGGTTATGATGCTGGCCAATTCCACCCAATTTTATTTTGTGCCACGGTACATCCGAGGTAAGGACAGGGTTATTATATCGACTCCCTCAGTTACCAGTTAGTAGACCGCAAGTTACTATTCTTCTTCTTGCGATGTATAGTATAACATTAATTAATTAAATAAACCTGCTCTTCCCATAGAGCGGGACTGTTAATCTAACAAGTGAATGGTCTTACAATTCAATATCATCCGTAAGTCCAGCGAGCGCCAGAGACAGATTACAATACGCAGTATACAAACTACAACTATCTAGACAACGTCTATCTATTATTCTTCTTAATCTTCTAATTTATAAGCTCTCTTCAAAATTCAGTAAGCAGGTAAAATAAGGTACACTGTCCTTTGAATAGGATGCGTATCTCAGTATCCGTTGCATGGGATTCTGTCAGAATGATTCAATTGTCGTAACTTCATAAACATAAATTCCCCTCTAACAACCTAATCTGATAATAGACCAACCAGCGGTGGAAGTAATATATTGCAATTGTTTGCGGAGGGTGTTGTTTATTGTTTTGATATTGTGATGCATAAGTAAAATCTCTCTACTTTATTTTGCAATGATCTCCTCGACAGTAGCATCAGTTACGTCCAGATCCAGCATCATCCGGTTCTAATATCATTAATAGCATCTAGTACTAATATGCCTATTAAATTACATATGTATTGCAATGTACCTAGTTAATTGTATCGTAGACAGAGGAGGAAATTGTCGATGATGTGCATAATTTTGAGTTGTAATAATGATGGTCAGTGAGCCTCCTACCGGTAAAACAATAATTAGCCGATACAATAGTCGTTAACAATGGTGATGGGTGACGTAGGAGGGGGGCGATGGTAGGTCTTTCAAGTTAGATGTTAGATGTTAGATTGCCAGAGTCTGTTAGCTCGCCAATTTTATTCTTAATCTGACCTGACCGGAGGAGGACAATTAAAAGTGGTTGGAGTTACTAGGGTAAACTGATATGTAATTACGTAAAACATAAAATTTCCATATTTAATTATGTAATTGCATGAATTTTCTAATGTAATTACGCAAATGCATAATTTTTTCATAAAGATATATTTTGATCAGTGTACTTGAGGAGTGCATAAAAACCTCAATATTGTGAGTGCTTATGTTATTATTGATGTTTCTTGTAAGGTTTAGTAATAAGTTTTCATACCACCACTAGTTTTTATCAAGAAACAATATTTGAAGTTGTAGAATGGGCTCAAAGTAAGCTGTTTGTAGTTTATTTCCTCCCAACTTAGTGAAATAAAAAGCTGGTGGGATGGATATTGGATACCATTTATGAGAAAACACCTCAGACATTAAAGGTATCTTAAGGCTGTCGCTGAGATTTGGTCTTGGTCTTAATATTGACACTGTCACATCCTTTGCTCTCGACCCTCACCCAAGAGGAAACACGCTTACGATCCCCAGGGCTAATCAGTCCTAAAACCACACAAATTTTAGAAAACCATCCAGCGAAAAACCAAAAACGACAACAGCAAACCACATTACCAAGAATGACAGCAAGATGGCACTTCGAGCAACGAATAAAGTATCTGTGTGGTTACAGGTGTTCTTGGCCATTGTTCTCTACAAGAAAATGATGCCAGTCCACTCACAAAAGTTGGTGGAGAATAAGTCCATGTGTGAACACCGTCCGTCTTGTCTTGCCCGCTGTTGTCCGAGGCAACAATTCCAGCTGTTATGCAGCAATTTTACCCTCCCTCGAGCTTTGCAACAACATGGAACTTTGTTTCATTCTGCTTGGGAAGTGACAACTTTGGCCAGAGCTACGATGAGAATGGCATGTCTATGGCTCTTTTTTACCTGCACCAACCTACCTGGACAACAAGTGGGGTGGGTATTGGGCAAGGAGAACATGTTGTCAGTCTGGTTCAGATGATCAAGATACCTGTGGCGATAGTTCAAAATTCAGTTGGTGCCGGAGTGGGGAGTTGATTGTTAACACACTCCCATTGAAATTAGCTGCGATTCAGGTGTTCTTCTCGTCAAAGCTATTCGGGCCACATCTTTTGGGTCGAACGCAGGGAATATTGAGATAGTTGTACCAGCTATTCCACCCTATTACTATATGACTTCACCATTGAACACTGTGAATTGTGAATACAGAGTCCAATGGCTCCGCACACCGGGTCTCAGATGCCGATGAAGTTCAAATCATCATTGCTCATCCGAATGCACTTGTCAAGAGCCCTTGTCAGGACTTCACGATCTTTTTGGATCCATCTTCTGCTGTGTTGCTCACAGAGGCACCATCAGCTTGCACATCCTCCAACACCTTAGGTACAACAACATTGACCCCACAGCTGCACACCTACTTCCATAACAGACCCACCTACTATGGGAAATGATATTAGTAATGAAGATAGTAGAGCTTTTTCTTAGGGTCTTCTCACTGGCATATTGGTGCTGCCTATCCTTGTGATTTTTTTTAGCAGACAGTTTTGATTGAGTAGAAATCTGGTGATGCAAAAACAAAATAAAACAGAATAAAAAATAAGTTTTCCCTTTCAAGTTATGTATCTTGTGGCACATCAACACAAAGGCCGCAGATAATAGACGTAGTAAGATGCCGTGCTGTCGTCGTGTATTGCGACATTTTAGAAGAGATACTGAGACAGCGTATGTTAATAGATGTTAATGCAGACAACAGAGGCATTGAGGATACAACAACTACAACAGGATACGATCAACATAGACGAGGAATAAATATGATTATAAATTATCAATATTAAAATAACTTTGCTAGAATTGCCGTGTTGTAATTATATTTCAAGCTAGTCCAACCATATCTTAGCAACAGGATGATGAATCTTTATTAGTGCTTTGTAAGTGATCCTCTGACTACTCTGATTGATGGCAACACGGATAGAATGGCAAGATGAACATGAGATCCTGTGAAAACTGCCAGCCGGCACTTACGGTTATTAATATTCGATTACCTCGAGTAGCTACAGCAGCAGAGTATATACAATTTAAGAGCATGTACACTCATTAATGTTATGTAGTTCATTTGTATTGGTATTGATTTTAATTATATAAACGCACCATCAAACACGCTATAATAACACACACCCAATAAAACATACGATTGAGATACAACACGCTTATCAAGGTTACGTGTCCAAACTAATCTCATCTCTTCCCCCCATCAAGACCCTAATGTTACGATATAAGATATTCTTATAGTTACGTCAGCGGTAAGAACATCTAATTTGGCAGGGTTATGTTTGCGGGGGCGGCAGATAGTTATTAAAGCTTAGTTAGAGCCGATTGGCAGGGGCAGAGACGGCTTGACAAATGCTTATTGTTACGTCAGTGGTAAGAATCTAATTTGGCAGGCGGGTTGCGTTTGCGTCTACAAATTCGATCCGTGATATGGATGTTAATCTAATACTATCCCTCAATGGTTTAATACTAACCATCTTCTAAGCCCCTTCATTCTAAATACCATTGAACGTCGCATCAACTTTTGAATGCGCTGAACAAGTTTGTCAACAAACAACCGAGCTCGATTATCCCTCACGATTGCTTCCTCGTGTTCACGATTATCAGCACTGTATTCAGACTCCCACTGTGCTAATACATGATCATCTGGATGAAGGCTTGGATCGGCACGGCCGGGTACCAACACCAAACATTCGATTGGATTACCCATCGGATCTTTAAACTCTCCCTCACTTTACTCAAACTCATGACTGTTATTGTTGTAACGGAAGGAGCATATTAATATATCTGTTAAATCGAATGTCCCAATGTCATATGCACTAACTTCTATTCGAGCTGAATGGGATCATCCCATTCTAGTTCTTTGAATAGTTGTAAATCTGAAACGAGCATCAAGTCCTGCCAAGAAAATGAGTCTCAAGATGTGGACTAGGAATTGATAACGTATCATCACTACTGCTGCTCTCTCCACATATTTGTAGTTCATAGAATGAGCGGCGTACGATAGTGTAGATTCATGTTTTTGAAAAATGGCCATTTTTTATCAATATCAAGCACTTCTACTTAATGAATCAGTTTATGCTTAACTTTTTAACCATTGACAATCATAACAAGATAGTACCAGATTCGGAATCAGCGTGCACAACTGCATTGGATAAGATGTGGTATAGTCCATTAAGGGGATAGTTTGTGGTATGTCAACCATTCATCATTTAACAGCACAATACAGAATTGCGACACAAACATACATTTCTCGGTTTCGCACTAGTACATATGGAACGAAGTCCTCCTTTGTGAAATAATTTGTCGAGATGATTTCTATATTGACTACCAACTGTAGACTATTATAGATAAAGGGTAGAAGTAGTAAGGACAAGCCTTCAAAAATTCACTTCTGTGTGGGAGATAGGATGTTGTTACCTAATATCAATACACAAGCGAAATGTTCTCAAGCGTATCACTAGTTATCCAACCATCGTAAAGTTACTGTATATACTATATCTGTGATAAAGGTGAGGAGTCAACAAAAATCTTTTAATTGGCTTCATCTAAGTAATCTTGAATCTGCTCAGGTGCCAACAAACGAAACTTGCCATCACTTTTACTAACTACCCCAACCTCAATATTATGGCCACTCATTTCACCCTCAAATCCCTCACGTAATGTCAAGAGAGCAGTATGAATAGCATCTTCAAGTTCCATATCATCTTGGTATCTCTTCTCCAAAAAGTTTTTGGCGTTGACATATCCCTTTTAAATATTATTTGGTGGTGGATCATGAGATGATTATGTTGAAAAAAAGTCAGCTACCACCAGTAAAGTTCAATATAAACACGCACCTTTCCAATGGCAGTAGCTTTCCAACCAAAGTATGCCCCACTAGGATCAACTTGAAATAGCCTTGGCACACAATCCCCATCCATGCCCGCTACTAATAGACTAACACCAAATGGACGCACTCCACCTGATTGTGTATATTCTTGCATGATTGACGCTGTCGATTTAACCAGTTGTCCTACAGGTTTTGTCTCTCGATATTCACGAAAGTATGCTTGAGCTGACTTGCGTGCCTTTCGAACTGCAGGATATTGGGTAAGTATGCATCAATAACATTTTTTTTTTTCAATTCGTGTAATAAACTCACCCAACACACGATAGTCTGGACCAACGCCAGCATAAACAAAGCCACTCCCTTCTGTCACTTTTTCAACTTTTTTAACATTTTCACCCTCAACTAATGCACTACTGAATTTCTTATCCGTTGCTATTACTACTCCGTCCGTGGCTGCAATACCTAAAGCAATACGCCCATTGGCTACTGCATTTAGTGCGTATTCAATTTGAAGTAATTTTCCAGTACGGGAGAATGTTGTTAGTGAGAATGAGTAGGCTGAATCTCCCATGTTTATTGGATGTCTGCTAATATTAATGTGTAAATAATATAATACCTATTATTATCAGAAATCAGATCTGCTACGAAGGATTTGCAGGGCTGCATTAAAAGTGCGGGGGCAAAATCGAATCGCTAAAAATAGCAAAATCTTTTCTTTTGAACTTCAACTGAAATAATCCCGTGGAACAAAATATATCTAATAGACTCCCCCTGAAAATTGAAAACAATATAGACATAATTGGTTATTTATTGGAAAAAATTGTCTAAATCAAGTAAGGGTCTAATTTTTGTAAAAGTAGATCGATGGAGGGACACTAACCTTTTGGTGTTCACTTGTTGTTAGGTACTACCCTCTCTCAGAGGAATAATAAGCTTACTCTCTCCTAATATGAATTCTGTTATCATTGCTTCCGTTGTCGGCTCGGCAGCCGCATTTGTCCCAACACCTTCGACTCGGTCTTCGGTTGCACTTAATGCCGAGAAGAGTCAAGCTCTTCCATTCTTAAACAGACCAGCACTTGTCAGTTCATGATTACTTTGTCTTCTTCACTTTCGTATCGTATATTATTGATCACGTCATCTCACCATTGACTAATCTCTTCACATATTATTAATCTTGAAAGCTTGATGGATCTATGGCCGGAGATGTAGGTTTCGACCCCCTTGGTCTATCTAACATTGATGATGTAGGTATTGATCTCTACTGGCTCCGTGAGGCCGAAATCAAACACTGCCGTGTTGCCATGCTTGCAGTTGCCGGTTTCCTCCAAGTTGAAATCTTCGGACCAGCTATAGGGTGTGAAGCCGCCACAGCTAAATGTCAAACGGATGCATTCTGGCAAATTTGGAACTCGCACCCTCAATATATTGCCGCGGCACTACTTTTCATTACTATCTTTGAAGCCATTAGTGGCATTGCCGCCACAAGTGGACGGGAGAGTGGTGACCGTGCTCCCGGTGACTTTGGCTTAGATCCCTTGGGTTATATGAAGGGAGACCCCGCCAAGGCCGCTCGTCTTCAAGCACAAGAAATTGCCAACGGAAGGTTAGCTATGTGGGCTGCTGCTGGTTTAATTGGTCAGGGATGTCACAATCATTTAGGTGGTGTTGAGGCTATGACTCAGTCTTTGAACGACAACATGTAAGCATCTTTTAAGATTTTCTGTTTTTGTTTATGTCCCCCCACTCTTTATTGACATGTTTTTTCTTTCAATCAATTTAGGTTCTGAACTGCGACATTCAATGTATGATAGATTTTTTGTACTGATTAGTATGTTGATGAGGGAGGATATAATGGCTTGATAGTACAAAAGAAACCATTTGTCGGAATAAGGAATAATACTACTCTTAAATTCTTGCCAAAACTATTAGAACTTGCCCCAGTAAATTTACGCACACTCACGCTTTTTAACAAGTTAGATTTGACACATTAGATTAGTGTTTTTCTCTTTATTAACGATTATCAAATATGATGGAGTGATTTTGGCTCAATTCTTCCGGTGAGCTCTTTAGATAAATGACATTGCCATAACTAATCCCAATTCACTCTAGACCGTAGCGGGCTGCAGCAGTTTTTCACCATAAGTCAGTCAGAATCTTCCCAAGGTAATATATATAAAAATCATATATTACACCTATTTCAGCCAAAGTACCTTTCTGAGTTGAAATTAGTTAGGTTTAGGTTGTATGTAGGGTATTTGTTATCGACCATATCTCATTAAATATAATATATATTGCAATCTGTACATTACAAAGTTTGCTATATATCACTTGAACTAAGACTTCTGAAGTTGGCATATGATAAGTCAAACTTTTCATTTTTGACCTCAGTAGCCTAGAATCAAAATCACTACGATATTTACAATACTGTGTCCCACGTTGGATTTGGCTCCAAGCAGATGCAATATTCGAATTCTACGTGCAATTTTAGGTAGGATAGGGTGTTATAACCTTTGATATGGTCAATATTTGATGAATATATTGCAAAAGTTAAGTGCTGCATTAACCACCTACAATTTTGCAAATTTGAGGCTTCTAGGCTGAATATTGGCTCCTGTGTTCAATTTGGTGGAATAAGACCACTATTATTGGATTCAGCATGGAATTCTGGTTCAGATAGGTGCTCTTCAATATTCAGCTCGACAAATTCGGCCAATATATGACCATTGTAAATGTATGTGGGAGATTCTCACTGACTTTTTTTTAGATACCGGTGCAGCCCCTCCCTGTAAGGAGTGATTGTTGGTTAAACCAAGAGTCATAGGATTTTATACGATCCACTGAATGATATATTAGGATGTTAAGTTTCCAAATCTCGTTGGCATGTTTAAGAAGGCCACGTGGCAACTCGGCAGAGCACTTACTAATAGCAGCCAGCTGGTGGTGCGCGCCATTAATAAAAAGAGAGTTGTCTTTTTACGTTTGAATTCTAATTCTGGAGACAGGAAGAGGATCTCCTCCATAAGAAGGATTTGAAAAGACCCCAGTTAATTATATTAAGGTATGATATCAATGCTTTTTTCAATTGTACCAATTTTGCACACTGTAGGCCTCAGCTCTATGTATATTGACTAATAAACGAATATAAGGCGCCGGGATCATGCTTCTATCCTATTAGATAATGGCGGGCCTGTTATTTAGATTCAGTCAGATACACATACCTCCCTTTGCGATTGCGCCCAGAGCTTGTGTTTCGGGTACGGAAATGTGGACAAGAAAAAAACAACTATGCAACTTCAATGTATGACACTTATAGTATTTGAACTATCAGTTTTCACTTAAGATGAAAACTTCTAAGGGGGAGAGTATGGGATGGGGAGTGTGTGTGTGTGTGTGTGTGTGTGTGTGTGTGTGT
>Ga0214478_100445_pt1 | contig 24420 bp, 16 predicted proteins | sample M1_20Mar14CPVII9_2_FD_178001 | JGI IMG/M metagenome (GOLD analysis project Ga0214478, IMG submission 178001) | Marine eukaryotic communities from Monterey Bay, California, United States - M1_20Mar14CPVII9sort6BwellD7 | ecosystem: Environmental > Aquatic > Marine > Unclassified | place: USA...
GTATCCTCTTCTCCCTCTCTCTTCTTTCTTCCCTTTCCTTTCTCCTTCCTCTCTCCCTTCCTCTTTTCCCTTTTCTTCTCCCGGAAGTGACCAAAAAAATTCGAGCAAACTCTATAAAAAATCTGCCTCCTCCTGGACTTCTTCTCCTCCCGTTTTAGGTATCTTAAGGCTGCCGCTGAGATTTGGTCTTGATCTTAATAATGACACTGTCACATCATTTGCTCTCGACCCTCACCCATTTACTGTACGATAGATGGTATCAATGTACTATTGACTATTGTACCTCGTCTATTGAGAAATGATAATATATATTATGTTGCCTGCAGATATCTCTGGGTACTAATTGAGCTGATGAGAAAGAGGTGAACAATACAATTAGCTGACAACTGTGGCATTGTAATAGACAATAGACAAATAATTTGCAATACAACTTGAAGGAATAGGCCTAACCCTCTTGGAGGATATAATTATTGCAATACAAATATAACAGATACAAAACCAGAAGAAAAACAACATCGTAAGTATAGTAAGAGTAGTACTCTAGTATCAAACGATGATATGACAGACGACATTGATCTTGAGGCAGTACTAAGAGATGGAGGAGATGGGCAATTTAACATGTTGCAAGGTGGGGATGATTTTACTGATATATTGTTAGATGAGACCTTATTGGATAGTAATGATAGTGATCAGATAATTGAAGATTTACTGGTGGATGATCCTCGGCTTCGGGATAATACCAAATCTGATGAGCTTTTAGATAACATTGATTCATCAGTACATCAATCAACAATAAGTCATAGTACCAAGGATACATCACATAGTACATTACGAACATGGATAGATATAACAAAATCAAATTACACAACGGGTTATTTACCCAATGAACAGGTTGATGATTCATATATAAGAGCAGCACTTCCCGTGGCTCTTAAGTTAATAGATCTCCTCGTCCGTCCTTCACATAAGTCACAAGAAGAAAATAGTATTAATGCCGAGAATGTATTGGTTTATTCAAGGGATGAAACTTTAGACGTTGTACTTATTAATAATGGTCTGCACCACGGGCATGATGGTCCTTCACCCGCTAATGGGTCTGTGCAGTCTAAATTATTTGCCGTTGGATTAATTTTATATGAGCTATTCTCTACAGAGGAGCCATTGGCAGAGGATTTACCACCAAGATCTAACACTTATGCTTCCGTGCAGGGTATTGATTTGGATAATACGACATATGATAAGTTGCCGGTTCTACATCATCCTCCACAACCTATTATTTCATCTGATCAACGGCCACAGAAGAGAACATACCAATCGTCTCAAACTGGGGATAAGGTGGATATCTGTGTTGCCAAGTTGGAGGGGAAGGGACTTCCTCGTTCTATATGTACCCTCGTTAAGAACTTACTTGATTGTAGTAAGGGTGACTATTGTGGGGATGAGGCATATTCATCCTTTGTTGACCTACGACAAGATTTATTACTCATGATGAACGATCCAACTCGTTTCCTTGATGATCTTAAAGTTGGTAGCTCACTCCCGACGTTAGAGATATGTGATAAGCTCTACGGTAGACAGGATGAGGAGGCAAAGCTAAATGAGCTGTATCAACAGTTTATCAATAAGAAGGCATTCAAAGGCGTAGTAATCTCTGGAGGAGCCGGGGCAGGTAAATCAATGCTTGCATTGCATACCCAACGATTGACAAGCCAATTCAATGGTCACTTCTGCTCGGCAAAGTTTGAACAGAATGAAATGAATAATCAGCCATTGGCAACGATTGGGGGTGTATTTAACAGATTATGCGAGTTGTTTGCTGCTGAAGGGTTATCTCCTAACGAGTTGGAACTGGTTGAGAAGGAGCTAGAGAGTCGGCTTGGTGATCAAGCAAGTCTTCTAGCCGGAGTAGTGCCCAGCCTCTTCTTGCTAATGCCTTCGTCTGTTCATCATCACCTTGACTCAGTAAGTAGTTGCATGAATGCAGCAGTTAGTATGCGATATCTATTCTGTGAGTTGTTGAGAGTCATATCATCGAATTCCAAGCGGCCTATATCACTGTTCATAGACGACTTACAGTTTGCTGACAGTGCTTCATTACTACTGATTGGTGACTTGTTATTCACCACTACCATGTCTGGGTTATCCATTTTCCTTACACTTTGTCATCGAGATGATGAAGAAAGTCTTGTTAATACATCCTTTGGTATCTGGCTTAGTTCACTATCAATCTTCCCAGATCTGAAAGCTATAGGTTTGAAGAATATGAGTACCGAGAGTGTGAATACTCTCGTCTCTGATACATTGCGCTTGAGTCCACGCATCACATGTCCACTATCGGCTGTGTTGCATCATAAAACGAGAGGCAATCCTTTGTTTCTACGGCAGCTACTCGGATCTTTGTATAGACAGGGATACATCTATGTTGATTTAAGCATCTCTAGATGGGCGTGGGATATGGATAAGATTGAACAAGAGCCCGTCTCTTCATCGGTTATTGCTCTACTCACAAAGGAGATGAAGGATCTACCTTCCGGTCTTCAGCTTGGCTTGGGTGTAGCTTCTTGTTTAGGATCGAGTGTGAAAAAGGAGGTGCTTGATATCTTATCTAAAGATTTGAATGTTGACTTGGTTGATATACTCAAGCAAGTATCTCAGAAGGGATTCATGACCAATATCAAAACTGATGCAACATTCCGCTTTACTCATGACAAGATCCAAGAAGCAGGTATGTATATGTTTGTTTGTTGGTGGTTACAGCTTGTACAGTTTCTCGCCACACTCACACTAACTCCTCACTCGAACACATAATACAGCATACGAACTGCAATCAAAAGATTATAGACGAGCCAATCACCTGCGGTACGGCCTGGCACTTTGTACTCACACGTTTGACAAGAGTGGGGCTGATAATAACGAGCTCTTCTTCACATCCATCACTCAAATCAATCACGGCGGACCAGATATTGTTCAAGACCCTAGTAAGAAGAATATCATTGCAGGGCTCAACTTGAAAGCGGGTAAACTTTCCATCTCCTTATCTGACTATGCAGCAGCATTGATACTATTTAAACACGGCATATCATACTTGGGAGATGATAAATGGACATCAAACTATGATATGAGTATTGAATTTTATGATGCAGCGACGGAGTCGGCCTATGTCATGAATAAGAGAGATGACGTAAAGATTCACGTTCAAGAATTAGTTGCTCATGCCAAGACATTTGATGACAGTCTACATTGTAAGCTTATATTGTTCTGTGTGTTGACTGTAATAAGATGTTGGCAAAGATACCTAACCAGTATCCATCAAAAAATCTCTCTCTCTCTCTCTCTCCTCTCCCTTTCATATCCTTAGGCTTGTCGATCGCTGCTGTAGCTCTGCAAAGAGGAGAGCTGATGAAGAACCTAAACGACTGTAGCTGCGTTAGTAGTACTCCAAGAGCTATCATGTGAGTGTCGTCTATTGCTAATATCTTGCTACTGCTCATGATATATCATATGCTCACATCATATTCATATCCGTATGTCAACCAAAGAGAATCAATATTAAAGTTATTGAACGAGCTTGGAGAAGATCCTCCCCGTGTCATGGGAGATAGTACACTAAAGGCTGATATTGATACCATGAATCAATTACTTCAATGTCAATCTAATGAATCATTATTGAACATGCACCGGCACCAAGCAAACAACAAGAAGCTAGCAACGTTGCTGCGGCTCTATGCTGACCTCATACTTGTTTTGCATTACTCTAAGAACCATTTAATTGCTTCTGTTGCTTTGAAGATGATTGAAATTACGATGAAGAACGGGTTAACTCCTGCAGCACCACTCTCATTTGCCTATTATGGTGAGATATGTATTAATGTGTGGAGTCTCGGATTATTCAATGTGTCTCGCGGCGAACGTCGTTTGCCTCTCAAAGGTTTACCTTTATTTGATTGACTTTGCAAGCCACATGTACTCATCTGTTTCAATCACATCTCTTTCATTTTCAAACAAAGGGGAAATGTTGGCAAGTACAGGGAAGATTGAAGAAGCCTGCAGACTAGGAAGACTTGCACTCAAACTGGTTGAGAAGAATACATCATCATTGAAATATAAATCGGCCGTTGTCCTTGTAGTGTACCAGACAATCTTTTGGTACATCGAGCCACTACAATCTGTGGCTGAATCACATATGATGGGATATAAAGCTGGCCTACAGCTCGGCGACTTGCTATTTTCTGGCTGGAACTTACAGTTATCCATTATACTGAACTATATTGGTGGAAACAACCTCATCGCCCTTCAAAAAGCGATTAAGGAATGTTCGATGAAACTGACACAAAAGCAGAGCTTGTTTCCTGGTTTTATACTACTGCACTCTCAAGTTACTGCTTTAACACAGGGCCTTCGTTTACTTGATACTAGAATCATTGACAATATTCCCACCGAAGCAGAACTGTTGGCCAAGGTAGGTGAAGAACACGCACATTTTAAAAGCCACAAGTTAATTAGGGCATTCCTATTCCGCCAATTCAATGATCTACTAGACGAGATTGCTATATCAGAGCTTACCGCTGAAGCTAAGTTGTCTCTACGACCGATGCTATATATGAGGATACTCTTCGAGGGATTAGCATGTTTTCTATGTTCTCGGGAGGCTGAGGAACCAGCAAAAACAGCATTGATTGAAAAGGGGCAGTCAATATTAAGGGAGGCAAGGTCATTAGCTAAACACTCATCTTGGAATTGGCAAAATAAAGTACTATTACTCGAAGCTATGAACAATCATACAATTGGCAACCCAGAAGAGGCTGAGCAACTTTATCTTAGTTCTATACAATCTGCCCGAGAGCACAAGTTCATACACGAGGAAGCTGTTGCCAGTGAATTAACAGCAGAGTACTTGTTTGAGATGGGACGTCAAGCAGAGGCATATGAAGTGTATAACCATTCCATCAAGTGTTTTGAGGAATGGGGAGCACAGGCAGTTGTCAATAGAGTCAAGGCTGACGTTCAATCCAAATTTGGTACTGATGTATCTCATCTTGAAGCCACCACTAATATCGATAGTATCCTCGGCATACCATCCATTCAACAAACTACTCAAAGTCAAAAGAAGAGAAGCTCGTATGGCAACTCATCAGATGTCGGTAGTAAGAAAACAAGTGATAAAGGAACTACTGTCGAAGATAAGAAAGGTCGAAAGAAGGCAGGGCGTGGAGGTGATGAAAGAATGAACCTTGCCTTTCAACTGAAGAAACAAAATCCAGACATGTCCTTATTAGATGCACTAGAGGCTGGCGGCTTCATCTTTCCCAATCTGCATGCCGATGGAGTGAAGACGAGTCAAGTTAAAGATACGGATGATATCCTTCTTTCTCAGAGGAAGAATCAACTTAATAGGAGATTAAGAGAAGATAGAAACCGAAAGACATAAACTAAGAGAAGTGGTGAATGATGATCCCAATCGGTACCACAGTTTAAAGCTAAAAGAATCGTAGTACATGCAACTGCCACAAATGTTCACACAATACGACTATATGCTTTGGCTGTTAGTAAATGAAATACAGTTTAACAAAAGTATGGACTTTGACAGAGTTATTAAGCTGCCTCCTTCTGACCTTCTTCTCCTTCCGTTTTATCATCATCATACATCACAGCACTATCTACCTCAACAGGAGGAGTAAGGTCTCCTCCTCTACCCTTTTTCGATGATCTTCGTCGGCAAATTGCAACAGCACAGCAACAAAGTATAACCGCAAGGGGTATACAAACAGCCATTAAGATTATAGCCCTCCTCGTGAGTAGTGAATTATCACACTCAAATGCTGAACATTGATCAACGAAATTTTGATTCGCCACTCCTCCAAAGCAACCAGTCGCTACAAGAGCGTAATGTTGAAAGTTCTGCATAAGATTATATCCCGTAACTGTAATTGTTGCCACGTCTCCATCCTTGACTCCTTCTATTATTACTCGTTCTGCATTATTATCTCTATCCGGTCCATTACGTCCATTTGGATAGTATGTCTTGTTTCTAAATTCAACTTCTAGGTCTAAATCATTGAGTAAACAAGATACACAGCCCGGATTCGACCCTGTAAAGAGAGAGTATGATAAATGTTCATATGATGTGAGCAAGATATAACATCTAGCCTAGTCACATACAAAAACAACAACAGCTTACCCGGCTCTACCCAAACCAATGTAACAGCGAGCTTATCATAATCACACCCGTCTTCCTTGTTTATTGTAATTGTGTAATCTTGACTTCTCTGATCATTCACCACTTGTCTATCAAATGCAGTAAGCTGGACAGATGTACGTCCGGGCAAGTATACACTGTCTGAGGTTATATGTTGAATAGTAGTCGGTTGGGAAAAGAGGTCAGATAATGACACGGACAATACTTGAAATACCCCACCACCACCTCTACTTCACTCACCTTGTAACGACAATCTACCAAAGTTCTGATTATTATCATACGGCTTAATATCAGTAACACCATCTCCACCATTATCTACCCCCGCCAAATACTGAGCACCATTCATTAGAACTGCCTTAATAAGTGCACCTGACGGATTCTCAACTAGTATACCAACCGTATCATTCTTAACTCCATATGGATAGTATCCTTCCTCAAAGTATTGACGGATGATGGCGGCTGTTCCAGCTATGACTGGAGTGGACATGGACGTGCCTTGTAGTGATAGTACACCCTCACTCTTATCCAAGTATCCTGGTGGTTTGTCGGGATCGCATTCACCAACTATATCAGGTCGAGCTCCTGCTGACAGTACCGACTTGCCCGGAGCCATGATATCAGGCTTTGTTCTTCCATCACTCGTTGGACCTCGACTTGAGAAGTCGGCAACATAATTCGGTCCCAATCCATGTTTTGGTCGACTTACATCAGTATTATGATGTGCACCCACGGCAATAACATTCTTGGCAGTGGCAGGACTACCAACTGTATTCGGTGTATCACCATGTCCCGAATTTCCCGCCGCAACAACAATTAAAAACTCATCATTATCATACATATATTGATCAAAGTTACGTGCCTGTGTAGTATAAAAGTTTAATCCGGCGGAACCCCAACTCATACTATGTATCTTGGCATCAGGCCTACCCACATTGAGTAATTGACTATCAAGTGGTAATGATAATGATCCGGAACAGGAACTATCTCCAATATCTGCAAAGGCAAGTTTGGCACCGGGTGCTATACCATCGGCCATGCCTTGTTTATCAATCCGTTTCCCGGCGATTGTTCCAGCCACATGACTGCCATGTCCATATTCACAATCAGTCTTATCAGCAAAGTCTACATACTGTACAACCTTTCGTGCCGATTGATCAATAAAGTTTGATGGCGGGAAACTACTATTTGGTCTATCATCAACAAAGTAACATGAATCTAAATCACATCCCGTATCTGATACTGATACAGTCTGTCCATTACCATTTAATTCTAAATCAGTAAAGGGACGTACATTCTCTACTTCACTTTGTGTTAACCAGGTAATGACTTGATTGTATGTGTTTACTCTTGATTTAACTTCAAAGGAACATACGTTAGGGTGGGATGTAATTGCAATTGATAATGTTAACATACATCCAATATCTAAGTCTGATTTGCCTGTAATGTTAAATGCTACATTCATTAAACTTGATGTAGTTTCTGGTCTTGTTGATTTGGATATAGTAAACTTTAATCGTTTAGAGTATGTCTCGTTACACTTTCCTGTAGTTTGATAGTTGTTGATGAGGTCTTTCCACAACTGTGCACGTTTTGATGGAGTTGTACCCATTTCATATGTTGTATTGGTATGCATTGTTGAGGTTAGGTAGAATGCTTCTGACATGGCAGATGATAACTTGGATTCAATCGATGTTGTTCTTTCTTCTTTTGGTGGTAGTAATGTATTAATAATTTCTTGTGATATGTCTTCTGGTATCTCTTCCCATTCACCTCCTTCAACTATTGAACTACTTGCTGTAGTATCTGACGAGTTTGCAATAGCCACACCGGGACATAAAACTATATCCAATTCAGGATGTACCTTCCTCTTCTCTCCATTTCCCTCTCCAGTCATCATTTCATCAATATGAAAATTAATCTCCTTCTCCATATTAGTAACACTACCCTTCATATATTTTAATGATGGTAATATAGGTTGAATTATAAATTCATTACCAGATATAGATGCAGCGGTAGAAGCGTAGAGCTGTCCAAAGACACATAAGTAATCTGGTTTATTGTATAATGGACGGAGGTATACTTTATCTTCTTTTTCTTGTGTTTCTTGTGATGTAGTGGTTTGTTGTTGATCTGATGTAGTGGTTTGTTGATCTGATGTAGAGTTGTCATCTTCTTCTAAAACATAATCAATTGTTATATCACCATCCTCTTCTCCTCCACCATCTTCTTCTTCACCTACACTTCCACTTCGACTATCTTCCAATGCCCTTTCAATAGCCAATAATCTTTGATAGCCACTCATTGGCCTCCCTCCCTCTCTCTCCTCTTCTGTACCACTCTCTTCTACTTCCGTACCATCTTGCATACCAACATGACAAAGTAAATATGGATACTTTTGTTCATCATTAACTTCGGCAGTATATGCCTTTTGCCATTCAAATTTATTTGCTTCATTCCATAGTAGGGTTGCTATTTCTTCTTCTTCTGTTGATAGATTATCTTCTGTCCATCTGTAAGTGTTGTAGAGAGTGTGTGGTATAGTATACGGGATAGAGAGATATGGAGAGATGGGTGGAAAATTAGAAAGCTACTTTATATATCTACTACACATACATATATTATTTGTACACCTCTAGCACACGAGAGTTTACAAGATATAGACATACTCACCCAAACTCTTCTGAAGTTTCAGTTTCAATTAGTTTAGTAATTTCATTGATAGTTAATCCTCTTGCCTTGGGTTTTATAGTTTGTTGCTGTTGTGCGTATGTTATGGTGGTTGTTGTTGCAATACTGCATAGTAAGAAGGGTATTAGTGATTGCATGGTTATATTGAAGGCCGTGTCGTCCGTAGCTTGATATTTGCAGACTCGATAAACAAAGCTCTATATCGATTGATTTGTGGTTTATATTACAATGCAGTGATACCAAAGGCGATCGTATCAATGTTGCTCTGTTAGTGTTTACTACCTAGCTGATTATCAATTATCATGCAATTTTCATACAGTGCGCTGCGTGCTTTAGCCCTCTGGGGGCAGCTGCGATGAGCTTTGGTTTAAGTTACACTTGCGCAAACGGCGGGGTAATGCTCTTTAAAGCCCCCTATCTAATGAGGATACCGCTCAGACATAAAGAGTTCACTGCTCTCAGTTCTTAGTGATCGTCTATCGTACTGCTATCTATCTAGCTCCTTTTATATACAACAAAAGCAACATGAAATCATCTATATCTAGTCTATTATCAATCTCGGGCAGTACCGCCACTGCTGCCGCTGTATTAACATTACTCCTCTTGCAAACACCAACAATCATTAACGCTCAACAATCTAATATTGACACCTTTGACGATATAGCAAACTTAAACACAACCACAAGTAGCAACTCTACACAAGATGCCATTGATACATTATTATCCATTGGATTAATCACCACACCTTCACCACCTTCTGACTCTTCTAACACCACTAACAATGAACTAAACACAATCTTTCAAGGAGGAATCTCTTCAACAATCCAAACAGATATACAAACTACAATTAATGAACAATTGGTTAGTAATATATTAACATTGGATGAATTTAATAAGGTTCGATTAACTGAATCACCTGCTGACTTTGGTCAACAGCTTGAAAATGGAGAGAGTTATGATTCGGAAAAGTTATGGAGAGATGCTGCCATTTTTGAGTATGAGGTAAGTAATGGTTTTGGTTTTATTATAGTTGCTTTCCTTTTGTTAGCCTGCTTGATATGTTTGGTCAAATTATACTAACCCTTATCTCTCTACACTCCTAATTGCATATACAAAAGGTGGCAACATCTCACACTACATCAAAATCAACAACCTCCTCAGCATACCACCCATATCTAATCTGTTCATCTAATCCAGACCAATCTGGTAAACAACGTGAAGAAATCATTAATGAACTCTTCGCAAATACACCCAATGTATCCGCCACACATTATTACACCGAAGGTAATCTATTCATAAACACTAATGAAATGAGTTGTGGTGTACTAAGAGCGTATGATAATACTATCGAATTGGTATTGTTGCATCATTTTGCAACTGAAGGTTCTTCGTTGAGTATTAATATGCCATATATGAACGTTAATCCATTACATTCCAGTATGAAAATGATTGTACATACCGTGGATGTATTAGAAAGTTGGTTTAGTGGTAGTGACTCTGTTGATTTGGTAACTATTGGTGCTGGAGATATGGATAATGATAATAACGAGGAAGAAGATGAACAAATACAAGTAAAGATATTGGGTATACAAACATTATTATGTCCGGGTGTACAAGATTTTAATAATGAAGTTATTGCAAATGTAGATATTGTGAATGATATTAAGAGTTTTATAATGGATGGTGACAGTGTTAAGAACTTATCGTATTATAATCATTTAGTTGAAATGGAGGATGCAAATGAAAGTAGCGATACAGCTAATAACAAGACGTATACACCACGTATGAAACAATGGAGTGACGCAGTATCAACTGTAACAAGTTGGACAAATGACGAAGATGGATCAAATCCATGCTTAGATGGGTTAATAGCTAATCAAATGAAGTACGAAATCGATGGTAAATCATTAGTAATAACTGCCAAGTATTCATTATGGGAAGCACAACAAGTATTTGATGAATTGGGTATTAGTAAGGGTGATGGTGAGACATGTATATGGTATATGACATATGCATTGGGAATTAGTCCAATGATATGTTCGGTCGGACCAAAGACTGGTGTGAAGACTTTGTGTAAGGATGGTACGTCTGATTTGACTAAGTGTCCAATAATTGATGAAAGTAGTAATGGTAGTGGTAGTTGGAGGGGAAGGAGAGGAAGTAGTGGAACGAGTAGATTTGTGGCAGTAATAATCTCAGCAGTATTCGCTGCATTCTCGTTGGGGTGGTAGTAGAGGAAGAAGACTGAGGTGGACGCTGAAAGTTTGCCGACTCATCTAATAATGTTAAGATTAAGAGTATATTGTTCTGTCTGTCTAGATATCTATAGAAGTCTACCTACTAGTGCATCATGGCAAAATCATCTCTTCTGAACTTGATGAAACAACATGAATACAAGACTCTTCTCTCCAAGACGATGAGACGGCAATAACGAAAGCTCAGATTATGATTCGATTAGTTGGCCTACAGATGATGGACCAGGCTCGTTCAATGACTTCACTGATGATGAAGCTGATCCGTTCAACGACCAGCAGCAGCATGCATCTAGGTAGGTGCCGCTTGTAGTTGGAAGATCATTATTATTGCTTCGTCAGTTATCACATACCATACATAATATTAAGCCGATAAACTTTTGATATATTCATTACTCTTATTATTTCTACTTTGCTAGGACTTTCACAAATAACTAAACAATGTCCACACTCTATTCTTCTAACATCAACATTCAATCTTATTCTCTTATGAAAAGAAATCTTACACATATTGGTTATCCACTAACACATACCGCACTCATCATCGATCAGTCTTCCCGAAACAAATGAAATTTTAACAAGCTCACATCAAGTTAGGGACGTTACCAGCTAAGACTGTATCACTTCCATTGTTGAGTAAGTTATCTCCGTTTCCATTTCCAGCAAGAGTGTTATCAATTACAACTGTATTCAAGCTCCCGGATTCGATTGCAATGCCAAATTCACCACTGTTTGTGATACTGTTGTCCTTGATAATGACGTCTTTACTGATTAAAGTTAAGTCTGAGTCGACAAATGTATCGACCTTAATTCCACTTCGAACACTTTGATCGATTGTATTTCCTTGAATGACTACACGTTTGCCAAAAAGAATGATCCCATTAAAACCCGAAGAGATAATTGTGTTATCTAGGATTTGGTTATCATCTGATGTGTCTACTTCACCACCGTCGAGGCGAATTCCATTTCCTCTCGAGTTGACAATCGTATTGCCTTTAATGATAATCCTATCGTTACCAAAGGCAACTATACCATCAAACTCAGACTCAGATCCTGTCTGATGAAATTGTTAATGATAGCATTATCATTCGACTGGATTGCAATACCTTCGCCAACTGAGTTTTTAAGATGAAAGACCAATCAGTGATGTGCATAATGTATAGGAAAGAAGATAGATCACTCAGCGCCGTCTACAGTATGGAATCCAAAGCCAAAGGAAGACAAATTAATACCAGTAGCCGGTACACCTCCACCATTGACTATTGATAAATACATATTAATGAGATATGAATTAGGAATATAGAACAGAAAAAATAGCTTTTCACATTGACTCACGTGTACCAGGCCCCATAACTGTATTGGTTTTACCAAGTACTTTGATAATATCACTTGATAATATCACCACCATCATTGCACTCCACAGTATATCCATTGAGATTCAACACAATGCCTTGCCCGTTAACCACCAAGGCCGCGTTTTCACTGCAACTCCACAATTAAGAACATCCTCTTGGAGGGTAGTAGATTTTGTAATTATAGAATTGCATTCACCAGGCTAGTCAGATGAACATGAAAGAGTTAGATATGTTAGATGAGTTTTATATATCGCCATTGTTCTACTATACTATAACACATACCTCGGGGGTCGGAGCAGGAGTAGGAGCCGACTTGGACTTGCTGCTACCACCTCCCTTTGCAGGATATAATACGGATGCTGCCATCGACATCGATCCATCAGATTCTTCGCCCTTGATAACGCTGGGATGACGACGACGAGCATGAGCCGAGGCGATGATGCTAAGTGCTGAAATCGTTATAGTAGAGAACTTCATTTATACGACACTATTAATTATTGCATATATGATGGGCTAGACGGGTTAGTAGTTCTATTGGGACGAGTCTGGTGAAGTGGAAGCAAATTGCAAGGTGGTGGCAAGTCTATTTCAAGGATACCTCTGAAGGTATCCGTAGGCTATGTATATATGTCAATTGCTCATTCAACTTGCTGCCACCTTGTGTTGCTCTACTATCACACTCTTCCTGGAGTCTAAGTACCCAAATAAGACGATAGCTTCTTGCAATAACTCATAGATATATATCATGAAGTTCACCCCACTAATTTTATCACTTACCATCGCCTCGGCTAATGCTAAAACTCGTCGTCATCTCAACACAATCAAGGGCGATGAATCTGATGCATCAATGTCGTATATGTTATCCCCTGCAAGAGGTAGTAGCAAGTCGAAGTCAGCTACTGGGGCCCCTACCGGATCGCCGACTTCTGCTCCTACTCCCATTGAGGTATGTGATATATGTGTTGTGTGTTATTATGGAACAACATGACGATGACGATGACGATATTAAACATCTGATCTTAATTTCTACGCACAGCCTGGCGAATGCAATTCTGTAATCAACACGGGTGGTATCTTTACTCTTCAAAAAAATCTTCAGTGTGATTGCAGAGTTGATCCGGCCTTGACGGTTGATGGACGGGGTACTGTCTTAGATCTCAATGGGCATACTGTGCAGTGCACCACTGCTAATATTAGTTTTGGTGCTGTTGTTGAAGTAATTGGTACTAACAATGCAGTTAAGGGGCCTGGTACACGTGAGTATATACACATAATGTGAAGTTTCTCATTGGATACTTATTCTCAATTGTTCATTATAGTCCGTGGGCCCAATGGCGATATAGTCGGACCCAATAATTACGGTATCAAGTTGTCTTCAGGTGCATTCCATACTGTGGATGGTGTTAATATCAGTTCTAACAGTAAGTTCACATTATTTTCTATACAAATATATATGAATATCCACTCATAATCTGTATCTTCAATACATGAAACAAACAGTCCAATTCGGTATTAACATTGATTCAGATTCGAATGATAATACGATCATTAACAATTTCATCACAGGATCGACGATCGATGGTGTGTTAGCAACAGGTACCGATAGGAATATCATTAAAGGCAATATGATTGTCAACTCTAAAATTTATGGAATCCGTCTTGTCACTGATACTGACGATAGCACAGATACATCAGATGATAACCAAGTCCTAGATAACACAATTATCTCTTCGAGTATAAATTCCGTAGGAATTAGTGTTCGAGAAGGCAAACGTAATGTCATCCAAGGAAATACAATCAACCAAAGTGCTCAATTTGGTATTGAGATTGATTTTGGTAGTGAAGACGTCATTATCAAGGACAATAGCATCACAAACAGTTTTACTGGCATTCAACTTAATAGTTTGAATACAGTTGTAATTGGAAACACTCTTGCCGGAAATACTAATATCAATTTTCGTGACATAGGAACTGATACGGGTACGGTTCTAGCTGGTAATATCTTTGATGTGATGTAAACATCAGATTGTAAAAGTTACATGTTCGGGGGGGGGGGGGAATGATGAGTTGGTATATGTTAGGGGGAGACTGATATTAGAATTAGGTACGGTGTATGTTGTTTTTTTAAGAGAAGAAGATTGTATATTAGGAGATTAGAGCGGCTATATAGCTGGTAATATCAATGGAACTAAAGCGATTTAAATGTAAGGTTGGTTTGCTAGATCTCTGACTCAAGATTGAATTGATAAGTAGTGTGTACAGAATCAGTAAGTTAACATATTTAAGTTATGTATCAAAGTAGACAATGACTCGTAGTCGTACATATTACTCTCTATACAATTTGACTAACATATATAACATCCTCATATTTGTTGCTCTAAAGCTTTCATATTCCTCCGCTTATCTCGTCCCGAAAACACTGCATTGGCACCTGAAAATCTGTGCATATGATATGTGGGTTAGATTGGAGGAGAGAGATTTTGTAAATCGGGTATCTTCCACTAAAGATACTTGACTCTCAAAGATTGAGAAAGAGTATCAGCTCATGCACAACATGGCAGCAGATAACACTCTAAGACGGTACTTACTAGAGAATGGTTCTATATGGTCAGCCACACCAATAGGATATACCAACTTGTGCGGAGGCGGAGATACCTCTATTTTTTTAGGTGTCCTCCGTTCCTAGTCAAAGTCAAAGCGAGGCAGTGGCAGTAGCAGCATAAAATAATATTCAAGTACGGTATTTAATTACAGCACCACGCCTCTCTCGGATTTAGATTTAAGATTTCTGCCACTTATGTGTATGAACTAGTCTCCGCTTTCTCTTGTGACAATCAAATTTGACAAGGCTTATCGTGAGATTATCAGGGCATGTGGATGCGATGAGGACTGGATGAGGCGCAGAGCAAAGATGTTTGGTTATGACTATCAACACCCTTAGAAGCGACAGTTGACAGAACTTAGAATAGTATTATATGTACCGAAACGAAGTGTAGACTCACATGTGTCAGTTTGTACAGCTTGAAGTTAGAAAATGAAGAAAGAAAATACCTGTGGAAACAAAGTGGAAATGAAATGAAAAAGCAGCAACGACAGAATATCAATTCGCTGCACTATGATGGATGGTCTGTGAATGATTGTTACTGAGATTAAGCCGTATGATAATAATCAGAACTTTGGAAGGCTGTCGTTACAAGGTGAGTGGAATGGGTGGTGGTTGGGGTATCAAATATTGTCCGTGTCATTATCTGACCTCTTTTTCCCAATCTACTATTCAACACATCCTTCAGACAGTGTATACTTACCCGGGCGCACCTCTGTCCAGCTTACTGCATTTGATAGACAAGTAGTGAATGATCAGAGAAGTCAAGACTACACAATTACAATAAACAAGGAAGACGGATGTGATTATGATAAGCTTGCTGTTACATTGGTTTGGGTAGAGCCAGGTAAGCTTTTGTTGTTGATGTTCAGGGGTATTGTCTTGGCTAGATTAGATGTTATATCTTGCTCACATCATATGAACATTTATCACCATACTCTCTCTCTCTCTTTACAGGGTCGAATCCAGGCTGTGTATCTTGTCTACTCAATGATTTAGACCTAGAAGTTGAATTTAGAAACAAGACATACTATCCAAATGGACGTAATGGACCTGATAGAGATAATAATGCAGAACGAGTGATAATAGAAGGAGTCAAGGATGGGGATGTGGCAATTATAACTGTCAGGGGATATAATCTCATGCAGAACTTTCAACATTACGCGTTGCGATTGCTTTGGAGGAGTGGCTAATCAAAATTTTGTCGACCAATGTTCAGCATTCGAGTGTGATAATTCACTACTCACGAGGAGGGCTATAATTTTAATGGCTGTTTGTATACCTCTTGCGGTTATACTTTGTTGCTGTGCTGTTGCAATGTGCCGACGAAGATCGTCCAAGAAGAGTAGAGGAGGAGATCTTACTCCTGTCGAGGTGGATAGTGCTGTGGTGTATGCTGATGAGAGAGGAGAAGAAGGCCAGAAGGAGGCAGCTTAGGCTTAATAAAACTCTGTCAAAGTCCATACTTTTATCAAGCGTACTAATGAATCTTTAAGCTCAAACTGTAGCAACGATAGGAAGCTTTCACCACTTCTCTTAGTTTATGTCTTTCTATTTCTATCTTCTCTTAATCTCCTATTAAGTTGATTCTTCCTCTGAGAAAGAAGGATATCATCCGTATCTTTAACTTCACTCATTTTGACCCCAGGCACATGCAGATTGGGAAAGATGAAACCACCCGCTAGTAATGCATCTAACAAGGACATGTCTGGATTTTGTTTCTTAAGTTGAAAGGCAAGGTTCATCCTTTCATCTCCTCCACGCCCTGCCTTCTTTCGACCTTTCTTATCTTTGACAGTAGTTCCTTTATCACTTGTTTTCTTAGTACCGACATTTGATGAGTTGCCATGCGAGCTTCTCTTCTTTTGACTTTGAGTGGTTTGTTGATTGGATGGTATGCCGAGGATACTATCGATATTAGTGGTAGCTTCTAGATGAGATACATCAGTACCGAACTTGGATTGAACGTCAGTCTTGACTCTCTTGACAACTGCCTGTGCTCCCCATTCCTCAAAACACTTGATGGAATGCTCATACACTGCATATGCCTCCGACTGATGTCCCATCTCAAACAAGTACTCTCCTGTTAATTCACTGGCAACAGCTTCCTCGTGCATGAACTTGTGCTCTCGGGCAGATTGTATAGAACTAATATAAAGTTGCCCAGCCTCTTCTAGGTTTCCTATCGTATGATTGTTCAATGCCTCGAGTAAAAGTACTTTGTTTTGCCAATTCCAATGTGAGTGTTTCGCTAACGATCTTGCTCTTGTTAATATCGATCTTCCTCTTTCAATCAATTTTGATTTCGTTGGTTCCTCAGCCTCTCGAGAACATAGAAAGTTTGTCAATCCTTCAAAGAATACCCATACAAAGAAGCGGTCGTAGAACTACCTTAGCTTCAACAAACAACTCTAATATACCAATCTCGTCTCGTAGATCGTTGAATTGACGAAAAAGGAATGAACTTACAAACTTGTGGCTCTTTTTAATCAATGACGCATCACCAATCGTCCCCATCTTGGCTAACAATTCTGCTTCGGTGGGAGGTGGGAATATTGTCAATAAGTCGAGTTCCAGAATCAAGAACACGAAGACCCTGAATTAACACAATAACTTGAGGGTACAGTAGTATAATGCCAGGAAATCTAATGGTGGTAACCGTGTGAGGAGAAGATTGACAAGAATATGATCAAGAAATAAAGAATATAAACTTACAAGCTCTGCTGTTGTATATCAGCATACATCGAACAGTCCTTAATCGCTTTTTGAAGGGAGATGAGGTTATGTCCACCAATATAGTTTAGTATAATGGATAACTGTAAGTTCCAGCTAGAAAATAGCAAGTCGCCAAGCTGTTGGCCAGCTTTATATCCCATTAAATGTGATTCGGCAATAGATTGCAGTGGTTCGTTATACCAAAAGATTGTCTGGTACACTACAAGAACAACAGCAGATTTGTATTTCAATGATGATGCATTCTTCTCAACTAGTTTGAGTGCAAGTCTGCCTAATCTGCAGCCTCCTTCGATCTGTCCTGTATATGCAAGCAACTCTCCGTAATAAGCAAAAGAGAGTGGAGCTGTCGGAGTCATTCCGTTCTTTATAGTAATATCAATCATCTTCAAAGAAACAGAGGCAATCAAATGCTGCTTATCTAAGAAATGCAAAACAAGTACAAGGTCGGCATACAACCGAAGCAACGTCGCTACCTTCTTGTCATTTGCTTGGGGCATCTTCAATAATGAATCATTAGATCTGCTTTGAAGTACTTGATTCATGGCATCAATATCAGCTTTTAGTGTACTATCTCCCATGACACGAGGAGGATCTTCTCCGAGCTCGATCAATAACTTCAATATTGATTCTCTTTGGTTAAGATACAGATATGAGCATAACAAGTGAGTTGTATGATATATGACCAGTAGCAAGATATTAGTAACAAACGACACTCACGTGCAACTCTTTGGAGTACTACTAACACAGCTGCAGTCGTTTGAGTTTTTCATCAACTCTCCTCTTGAAGAGCTAAAGCAGCGATCGACAAGCCTAGGATATGAAAAGGATATGATTAAAACAGAGTTAGATTTGAACATTGAAACACTGGGTATCTTTGCAAACATCTCGATACAGTCAACAAACAGAAAAATTAATAAGCTTACAATGTACACTGTCATCGAATGTCTTGGTATGAGCTACTAATTCTTGAACGTGAATCTTTACGTCATCTCTTTTATTCAAGACATAGGCCGACTCCGCCGCTGCATCATACAATTCAATGCTAAGGTTGTAATTTGATGTCCATTTATCATCTCCCAAGTATGAGATGCCGTGTTTGAACAGTGTAAATGCTGCTGCATAGTCAGATAAGGAGATGGAAAGTCTACCAGCTTTCAAGTTGAGCCCTGAAATGATATTCTTTTGACGTGTATCTTGAACAATATCCGGTCCACCGTGATTAATTTGAGTGATGGATGTGAAGAAGAGCTCGTTATTATCAGCCCCACTCTCGTTTAACGTGTGAGTACAAAGTGCTAGGCCATACCGCAGGTGATTGACTCGTCTATGATCTTTTGATTGTAGTTCATATGCTGTATTATGTGTTCGAGTGAGGAGTTAGTGTGAGTGTGGCAAGAAACGTACAAGTTGTATGAGCACCATCCAAACAAACAAATAATACATACCTGCTTCTTGAATCTTGTCATGAGTAAAGCGGAACATTTCACCACCCTTGATATTGGTCATGAATCCCTTCTGAGATACCTCCTTGAGTATATCAACAAAGTCAACATTCAAATCTTTTGATAAGATATCAAGCACCTCCTTTTTCACACTCGATCCTAAACACGACGCTACACCCAAGCCAAGCCGAAGACTGGAAGGTAGATCTTTCATCTCCTTTGTGAGTAGAGCAATAACCGACGAGGAGACGGGCTCTTGTTCAATCTTATCCATATCCCACGCCCATCTAGAGAGGCTTAAATCAACATAGATGTATCCCTTTCTATACAAAGATCCGAGTAGCTGCCTTAGAAACAAAGGATTGCCTCTCGTTTTATGATGTAAAATAGCCGATAGTGGACGTGTGATACGTGGACTCGAGTGAAGTGTATCAGAGACGAGAGTATTCACACTCTCGACACTCATATTCTTCAACTCTATACTTTCCATGGATACCATTGAGATTGAGCTCAACCAGAAACTGAACGGACCAGTTAAACTTTCCTCGTCATCTCGGTGACAAAAGATGAAGAATACAGATGAGCCACCCTTGGCACTGTGTATCAGATATCCAATCAAGTGAAGTGATGCATCATCTCCAAACTGTAAGTCGTCTATGAACAGTGATATAGGCCGCTTTGAATTCGATGATATGACCCTCAATAGCTCACCGAATAGATACCTCATACTAACCGCAGCGTCGATACAAGTACTAAAAGTTTCTAATTGATGACTATACGAAGGCATAAGCTTGATAAGGCTGGGCACAACTCCGGCTAGAAGACTTGCTTGATTACCTAGACGATTCACTAGCTCTTTTTCTACTAGCTCCAACTCGTCAGGAGATAACCCTTCAGCAGCAAACAGCCCGCATAATGTATTAAATAAACCCCCAATCGTTGCCAATGGCTGATTATTCATCTCGTTCTGTTCAAACTTTGCAGAACAGAAGTGACCATTGAATTGGCTTGTCAATCGTTGGGTATGTAATGCAAGCATTGATTTACCCGCCCCAGCTCCTCCAGAGATGACCACACCTTTAAATTTCTTCTCGTTGATAAACTGTTGGTATAACTCATTTAACCTCGCCTCCTCATCCTGTCTACCATAGAGCTTATTACATATTTCTAACGTCGGGAGGGAAGTACTAACTTTAAGATCATCAAGATATCTTGTTGGATCATTCATCATGAGTAATAAATCTTGTCGTAATTCAACAAAGGAAGAGTATGTCTCATCCCCACAGTAGTCACCCCTACTACAATCAAGTAAGTTTTTAACGAGGATACAGATAGAACGAGGAAGTCCCTTCCTCTCCAACTTGGCAACACAGGTATCTACCTTATCTCCAGTTTGAGAGGACGATTGGTATGTTCTCTTCTGTGGTCGATAATCAGATGTACTACTACTATCATCCAGATTAATACCACTTACGGAAGTAGACGCATTTAATGATACGTGTATATCATCATTTAACAGTGGCTCCTCTGTAGAAAATAGCTCGTATAGAATCAACCCAACAGCAAACAATCTAGACTGCATATTACACCCCGTGGAGGAGGGGTTGTCTATGTCACTGTCATTTGGACTTCTCATAATCCATACCGAGTCTATTATTATAGTTTCTTGCAATAATTCCTCATTTCTATAATTTTGTAAAAAACGAAGGTAAACATTCTTGGCATTAATACATTCGAGGGGTAATAACAGAATGTCTCCTCCTTTCTCTTTATCTATGAAGAAGATAAAGAATTCTATTAACTTTATAGCCAAAGGGAGGGCTGCTCGTATATATTCTGCAGAAGAAGATGATGTATTGTTGGTATTACCGTCACTATCAGCGGTGGCATGATACTTTAATTTTGTACTATTAATCCATTGTCGTAATGTCTGATCAGTATTATCGTTATTATTATCAAACAGCTGCCGTTGTTGTTGTTGTTGTTGTTGTTGTTGACTGTTTATATTATTATAATCATCTTGCAAGTTATTGAGCATCAGTTGTTGTTGTTGCTGCCGCTGCTCATCATAATGTTCTCCTTCTCCTATCCCAGCAATATCAATCCCAATTTCCTCCTCATTAACAATCTGATCTAATAGAGTGTCAAACTCAAACTCATCAAGCGGATGGTTACCATTTTCTCCATCTGTAGTACTACACTTATTCATATCTATCATTAGCCATGAAATCAATACTATTCTTTTATAGTATTGGTTTTACAGTCTCATCGTCCCAATAATAAGGTAGATAATTATTTATTATCACTACCCATCCTCATAGGTAGGTAATATATCAAACTAACGACCATGGAACGGAATAGAGGAAGGGTCGATAAAGGCAACTTATCAAGCACTAGCCGGCAACAAGTATCCCGTAAGTAAAACTACGATAGTACGAAAAGCTAAGTAGAGGAGGATACCCTGGCCGGTATCCCCAAAATGATTGCACGGATCAATAATTGTGTTATGGAAGATTGTTCAGTTGACAACTACATTGTTGAATGTGTTGATGAATCTCCTACTTGTGTTTATACAATGACTGTGCGGGGATTGTGCTGTGATTAAAAGAAAACTTGTAAATATGTATGATGTGAGAAGAATGAGAGTAATAGCTATTATTGGGGAGAAAAAATATGTTGGGGAAGTGATTGTAAAACGAATATGGGGTTGATAATGGGAGTGTATGTAATAAATAACTATATCAGTTTATGACGACCGAAAGATAAGGTATTAAAGGTGAATTCTACACGCCTTCTATACTTATTATAACATGAATATCTACCTATCTCGTTCCCACCCGCTCGCAGTCAGATCATTTGTAGTCTTCTCATCCGTCGGATCTTCCTCCTCTGCAACCTGATCTTCTACCACTGCTACCTCCTCTTCTTCTCCCTGACTTTGCTGCCTATCACGTTCTTCGATATACTTATCATGATCACAATCACTTTCGGCAATACCAATACGTCCATGACTATTATCAAATAGTAAGTTATGTCCCATCATTACATTACTACCCATGATAGACTGTGCACCATACTGTTCAGAGAAGTATATACGTGCGGTATATATCCCAGGTTCACTACTTGATTCTTCCATGTAGTGTTCAGGAGAAACAGCAATTACTACATCAGTCTTGGAGATGGCAGGCAGAGCTTCATCTGATGTTGTTCCTCCTCCTGTTTTACTGCCACTGGCCTCGAGGGTAAAGAGTGATCGTCTCTTATCGGTGACGAACATCTCAGGATGAGATTTTGTCATGCCGGGAGCATCACTATTGTGTAAGTTACCAAGTTCATGACCTTGCAAAACAATTAGGATGGTAGGTAATGACTTAACCTCCTCGGCAGTCCTTGGACGAGCATTATTATCATATGCTTGACCATAATCACCCACGGCCTCTTTCCAAGCTTCTTGGAATGGACCTTTCAAAGCTGATGAGAGGTAGGTATCAGTCGTTCCGCTATCCAGAATCACACCGTGAGTAGGAGATGGGCTGCCATTAAGCTTACTCTCATCGGCATTAACACGTAGAAACTTGACACTACGAGCAGCTCGACCTGTCACGGGTTCTGCGAGTGTACCACCCTTTGTCTTGATGAACATTGCCTTAATACGGACGGGATACCAGCCACCCATGGGTGATAAGTTGGCAGCATAGACCATATCAGTCTTATGCATTAACTCATCGGATCCACCGAGAGTGAATGACCCAGATCCAACGCCTTCCTTCAAATCATCGGAGAGAGGTTTTCGACTATAACATAATGAGAATTGGGATGGGTCAAAGCTATCATCTTCATCATCTTCTCGGGGAGTAACAAATCCATTCTTCTTGTAATGTTCATCAAGTTGTCTCAAGAAGGCACCCTTGCGGTTGTCCATTCCAACGATGCCATCCTCGAGTTGTGAACGGAATAGACCAGTAACCTGTTTATGATGATGATGGTGGAGGGTAAAGAAATGATTGAATGAGTTTCAGATGGCATCAAATCGATACATGAACACATATCTTATGAACAAGCAAAAGACTAACATACCTTCTCTTGACAACCAAACTTTAATCGAAAGTCCATCCAATCAAAGTCATTCTCGTCATCCTCCTTATCAGTCTCGACATAACTACCCATACCCTCACCAATACCAGCGGCAACACGTTCCTCTTTACTAACCAACGCCATATCATGCGGCCCGGCTGGATAAACAATATCATTACTCTCAATAGCCGCCCGTGACGAACCCTCGGCATATGACACTGATAATTTACATTGTCGTTCATTATTACTACCGGCTGATATAGTGCATGAACCTAACTCACATGAGATTGAATCATTTCCTCCTCGTGTACTACCAGCCTTGCATTCCTGTACTTGATACGTACTACTATCCTCTACATTGAATTCAACATCTGTATGATATTGTTCCCCGGTAGCTGGATTATCACCACAATGTACACATCCTGAACAAGGGAAGGCTGTTATACTTGATCCTGTATCAATAATGACAGTTTGACGTTGGGGAGGCGTGCCTACCCATAAATCCATGTAGTGTGTTCCATATCCTTGGTATAGTTCACCTGTTTCGTAGTTGATGTTGTCAGCAGCTTGGGTAGCAGCAGTAGCCTCTTCTTCTTCTTCATCTTCTTGAGCAGTTTCAACTAAACCCCTCCCACCACCATGCATTACATTCTCATGTCCAACATCACTAATTAACATTGGATACATCCTACGTCTTCTACTCCCCCCTGCCTTTTTTCCATCTTCTTCACCTGCGCCTTGTTTAATGACACCCTCCTGTAAATGTTTAGGAATAGGCAACTCCATCTCAATCAACTCACGTCTCATACGATGTTGTAATGCATGATGTGGTATTAATGGAAAGGTATGTAACTTTCTTCTCCTCTTTTTATTTCCATCATTTAACTTCCTCCCATTGGTAGTAGTTTGATCAGTTAACATTGTATTATTCTTATTACTTTGATCAATATACTTATCATTCCCTGTTGCCTCGTAGGGGTCTAACCCTACCGTGTGGGATCGTTCATCGGGTGTTATTAGTTGTTCATTTAATAATGTCCGTTCCACATTATTGTTATTGTTAGTGTTTGTGGCA
>Ga0214478_100446_pt1 | contig 24393 bp, 12 predicted proteins | sample M1_20Mar14CPVII9_2_FD_178001 | JGI IMG/M metagenome (GOLD analysis project Ga0214478, IMG submission 178001) | Marine eukaryotic communities from Monterey Bay, California, United States - M1_20Mar14CPVII9sort6BwellD7 | ecosystem: Environmental > Aquatic > Marine > Unclassified | place: USA...
TGTAATGATGATTGTATATACTAAATCTTGAATGTGTATATATTTCATATACAATAGGGCTGCTGCAAAACAAGCTGCTGCTGATGAGTGAGTTCTTTTTGGCATATCTGATACTTGATTCTATTTATTATATACCGAAATATAATCCCAATTCAATTACAACAATACAGGGCAAAACGTTTAGAAGAAGTTCTAGATAAGAAACTCAAGGATGAAGAAGCTGTTGCCGAGTAAGTTAATAGTAATGAAAGTTGATCAGTATGAAATCAACTAATTTCTAATATCTGAATCATTGATCAGGGCCGAACTGAAAGCGGAGGAAGAAAGACTTGAAGCGGAACAGAAAGCTGAGGAGGAAAGGCTCAAGGAAGAGGAGGAAAGAAAAGCAAGGAAAGCGGCAGCTGAAAAGAGGATGGCAGAGGCAAAGGCTAGAGCTGAAGTGAGTAAAGTTTATTATGAATGTGTATATGTAATGCCATATACAATCAAACTAACATACGTCGTGTAAACATTAAAGGCCGCGGCAAAAATGGAAGCGCAGGAGAAAGCAAAAGCTGAAGCATTGACGAAAGTTGATGATGATTATGTTGTTGTGGACGAGGCGGAAGCAGCAGAGTGAGTATTTTTGTACACAAGATATGTATCATGATGTTGACTGCTTTTCTGACGCTTGCGTATCAAATCTCAAAATCATTTGGTATAGAGCAAAGCAAAAGGCAGACGAGGCCGAGAAAAAGCGTGTTGAAGAGGAAAAGGCGGCTGAAGAGTAAGTGTTATTGCAATGTGTATTCTCGATGTATGTTGCTTGCTTGCTTTACTAACCAGCATCTTGTTATTTCAGGGCTAAGAAAGCAAAAGAGGCTGAAGAATTGAAGGCAAAGTTGGCAAAAGAAGAGGCTGAGAAAGTGGCTACGGCTCTGGAGAATGCACATTCAGAATCTCCTGCGAAAGAGAATGCACATATTGCAACTATAACTTACTCAGCAGCAGCCTTCTCCTCTTCGATGCGTTTCTTCTCGGCAGCTCTGTATGTTTTTTGATTAATTGGGAACCAATAAAGGTTAGATTTTGATTAGATATACATAATATAAATATCATATATATACACTTACTCTGCAGCAGCTTTCTCAGCAGCAGCTTTCTCTTCTTCTTCCTTAAGCTTTGCCCTGTTTTATCGTAGTTTATGTTCATAAAATAGGATCAAATTGTTGAGTAAATTACCCCCAATAAACTTTCTGCAAGTATAATACATTGCATGAAATAAACAACGTCAACTACCAATTGACAATATCTAAACTCACTCTGCTGCAGCTTTATCATCAGCAGCTTTCTTCTCGGCAGCTGCTTTTGCTCTGATAAAGTATGAATATTAAAATTACACAGAATTTCATGCACCGTTAGTAGTTTGTCACATCATATTATAAATGATACACTTTCTGCAATTTCATTATATCATATACCAATATATCAACTCACTCTGCTGCAGCTTTATCATCAGCTGCTTTCTTTTCGGCAGCAGCCTTTGCCCTGTACATAATACACATTGTGTAACAACATTAGGCTGGTTAGTTATCTTTTTCATATAAATCTTAAATATCATATGCACACATCATATGCACAAAAAACTATATACTTACTCGGCAGCAGCAACTTCCTCAGCCTTCTTTTTAGCCGCCGCCTCTTCCTCCGCTTTATTATCAACTACAACAGCAGCAGCTGGTGTCTTCTCTTCCCTCGAGGTTGGTAATGGTTCATCAATTTTTGGTGTTGGTTTTACAGTTGAAGCTGGTGGGCCTCCATTTGCAATACAACCCTTACACTTTGCCGATGGACCCTTCTTCCATTGATTGGCACTATACTCGACCTTTTGTAGGTCTTTATTGCAGCTAGAGCACGATCGTGACACCATTATATTAGTTGTATATTGAGCACACAAGGAATAATAGGATCGGAGTTGCACAGCTGTATTTTCATGTAATGAGTATCGGGAAAACTCTGTTTTAGTCAAAAGACCTAAGGCCACACTGGATCACTGAAGGCACATTACCTAAACTCTATGTATGTTAATATGTGTCCAATCTGATATAATATTCTCATGCCATATCCCTTTGTTGTTGGCTATATGACTAGCTGAGTATACCTAGTATATATCACGTCAGATTAGGATAATGGTGGGCCTGTGCTCCAGATGCTTTCTGATTTTCTTGGAGAAAAGAGCTCTGATTCCATCTTCGAGTTTGACTCACTCTTGCAAACGATATAACGATGAAGAAATAATACAGATGCTACTGTACTGCTCTAATATAGTAGAATAATTGGTTGAATTAAGCTCATACACATTGCAAAACCATGGCACCTGAAAATCATCGTCACTCGAGAACCCCCTCTCCTCCAGCTACCGCCACGCAGGATGATGATCATAATCTATCAAACAGTGATATAGAACAAGCAACATTAGAAGCATTAACAACAACATTACGGAATTGCAATGCCCATCTAGGTGGCTCGGCAATCGGAAAAGGATTTAGATTAGCAGCACGATATCATTTACATAAACGTGCACCAAATAATATACCATTAATTGGTAGTTCGAATCAGCTATCTTCGTTATCATTACTTGATACCACTACTACCACTGATAGCACTAATAGTAGTAGTGCCAAGGATATTAAACCATCGTCTACTACTAATACACCATCAACATCACGACATGTCCACTGGGATGATTCAGCACTTGAACCAGGAGTACAACACACAATCGAAGATCCATTCTACATTGTCGACTTAGGTATAGTCTCTACACAATTAGCACGATGGCGTGCGGCATTCCCACGTGTTATACCCTACTATGCTGTTAAATGCAATCCCGATCCAGCAATTGTACGTACCTTAATGAGCTTAGGATGTAACTTTGATTGTGCATCACGAAATGAAATTGAAATTGTACAACAAATATCATCAACATTACCCGATAGTATTACACAACCTGAAATAGTCTATGCAAATCCATGTAAAGGACGTGGACATATAATTGATGCTGTGTGTCGTGGCGTACGGCTAATGACATTTGATAATGTAGCCGAGATACATAAATGTGCAGCCGTATCCAAAAAGATACAATTAATAATGAGAATAATAACCGATGATTCTGGATCACAATGTCGATTATCAAGTAAGTTCGGTGCGCCGCCATCACATTGGTCTACATTATTAAGTGAGGCTAAGAAAGTTGGTTTGGATGTTGTCGGTGTTAGTTTCCATGTTGGTAGTGGTTGTAGAGATGCTACTAGGTATGAAATGGCATTAAAAGATTGCAAGGAGTTATTTCACATGGCTAAGAGGGAGTTTGGGTTTGATATGAAGATACTTGATATTGGTGGCGGGTTTCCGGGAGAGACACATAGTTTATGGAGTCCTGTCAAGGTGAGTGTATAATGATTTGGTGTTGATTTGATCACATGTTATGCATAAAATGAGTTTTGCTCACATCTCATGCACTTTCTTTTTCCATCCACCCACTTCTTAGGCATTTGGCGACCCCACAGCGGACGAACGAGGTCCCGACTCAACTGCTGTTCATCGTAGAAAGCCTACAGTAATGGAGGGCATTACTGATATTATTGAAGAGGAAGAGGAGAATGATGATGATGAAGAAGACGATGAGGAGATTGAGGCCAAGGAAGGAAAAGACCCGAATGATGAGGAGAGTTTAGAAGGAGAAAAGGAACGCCAATACATGTACTTTGATGAAATTGCCGAGGCAGTTGCTCCCATGCTAGATGAAATGTTCCCACCCTCGAGTGGTATCAAGATTATTGCCGAACCAGGCCGATATCTCGTTGCTGCATCTCATACACTTGTTGCATCAGTTGTGAGTGTTCGTAATAATCGTACAAGTGACGACGTTCAGATGCAAGCCATATCCGATAAGGCTGCGGCTGATAATGTCTTCTTAGTGACCCGCGCTGAAGAAGATGAGATTGTGCAAGGTCACGCTCGTGTCCTCGAGCAGGAGGAAAATCCCATCATTGAAAATCTCGTGGGGGAATTGGCCGACTATTCACAACGCTTTGCTCGGTCAAACTTGGCTCAGCAGGAGGTTGATGTGTATTTAGATAATATTAATGCACATGAAACAGAGGGGGTCATGGCAGAGCCGCCAGAGATGGAGGCTGGTAAGCCATGTACTGAAGATGGTGTAAAGTTAGAGCATACTGTCGAAGGTATGCAAGCTGGCATCGTCGTTGGCTGTGCTGATATGTTTGATGATGATGCCTCAGCTATTTCTGGTATGAGATCTCGTGGACAAAGCTTTGATGGGTCAAAGCATTCCAAGTTGTCAGATATTGGACTAGATATCCCATGTGTCCTCGCCGCGGCTGGTGAGGCGGCTGTATCAGGCATTGTCAGACAAGCGGTTGCCAACACACAGCCACTTCAAGATGATTTTGCTTATTATATCAACGATGGGGTGTACGGAGCCTTCAACAATTTGTTGTTTGATCATGCCACAGTACGTCCTCGTAAGCTTCGGAATGCAATCTCTTCCAAGCATCACATTGTTGAAGTTGGTCAGGGTGAAGGCAAGGCTGCTCTTCGCTCTATCAAGGTTGTGGAGGAAGAAGCTGCTCCTCCTGATGAGACTCTCTACCCCTCCACTGTGTTTGGACCTACCTGTGACTCGATGGATGTCCTTAGTAGAGGTGTTCTTTTGCCAAAGATGAACATTGGAGATTGGATGTATTTTCAAAACATGGGCGCGTATACTTCTGCGGCAGCAAGTACATTCAACGGTTTCCCTACTACTGAGAAGTTTTATGTCTGCAGTGTGCCCCCACAACACTTTCCTAGACTGATCGCCGAGGGAAGAGTCGGGCCAAGAGATGGAGAACCTAGAAAAGAAGATACCACAACAAGTGAATAGCTTAGTAGATGGTGAATAGAGAAGATAAATATTAAACTAGAGAAAGTTAGAGATTCAGGCTAAGCTAGAGCCCGGATGTTTCATCAACTCATTTCGCCTTTGTGTCACGGATTCTTCATCAAGCCCAATCGGTTTGATCCAGAAGTTAACATTGTATACCCCGCCGTTGACTTGATATTCGGGTAATGTTTGAGGGCCACAGCTTCCGGTACCTAGGCCTCGCTGAGCAGCATCTATCTTGAGGTAAATGCATCCGTACCCAATTTTATAATCTTTTGGAGTGTATTTATTTGTTTCAATTTCATGTACATGTCGTGCTTTGAACACTTGAACGTCAGTGCAACGAGTTAAATTATACTGGAGTAGACTTCCTGAAGGCACTATCAATAGTCCTTGCTCAGCCTCTGCTAATGCATCATTGAGAGCTTCTGATATTGTATTGGGCTTCCTCTTCTTTGGTGGTGGTTCTTCCCAGGGTTCTACCTCATCAGGCGTATCATGAAGGAATGACCACCGCATATTCATTCTGTTTCCTTGCTCCTGTGGTACACAATATGTGTCTTGACGTCCAGAAATATACTGATCAATAATACCAGCATGAGCTGCTAAGCGTCGATCAGGGTAGTTCTCCCACGGCCCGTCCGCAAACGACGTTTCGCTTGACATGGTACCATTGACAGAGAGTTGTATGCCTACTCGAGGCAAGTCCTTCAACGACTCTTCTAAATCCATTTTAGTTTCGATAAAGAGGCATCCATTGCTGTGCATTGTAACTTTTTGATACCACTTGCCTAGTTTGACGACAGGTGTATCTTTCCCTTGCAGAGATGACACAACCTTTTCAGCCAAGGCAATACCAGGGTATCGATTCCTTCCCGGTTGACCATAGATGGTTGCTGATGTAATCACCGATGGATAGTCAGCACCCTCGATGCTACGAGTTCCTTTCTCAATGGATACGTCTTGTAAAAGAATGCAGTCAAGTCCGAATCGTAACCAGTTGCCAAGAGGCTTTGAATTGTCACTAGCCTGGTCAGCATTTTGCTTGACTGCATCATTATCGGTGGCTGCACGAAACAAGTTTGGAGTCATGTCGTAAACTAACGATTTCCTAGTTCCACTAAAATCGTTTCCACAAGAGTATTCAAATTGTACTGATCCTTCTTTGAATGATAGTGTGAAGCCATTTGAAGATAGGCTGACGTTTCCTTCTTCATTCCTTACGTCGACCGATTCATTGTAATCGTTTTGGAGCATTATATGCTTCAGGTAAGGAGGCACTTCAGAAGGTTTGATGAATGGGAAGTAGCAGTTCAGGTCGAACTGGTCTGACGCAATATTCTCATTTGGAAACGGTGCGTCATAGGATTCTTGAGTTGTGATACCCACATCTAGATGTATTTCCGCATCAACCCAATCATCAAGCTCATCGGTAGCTTCTTCAAAGGCTGCCTTAATCTCTGGTACTAGAATATCAACACCGTCTTGTGGCAAAACTATTTTTGGCAAAGGTAGAGCACCCTTCTTCACCATTGATCCTCCAACGTTTAGGCCCCATGTGAGAAGAAGACCATCCAAGGTTGTAAAGTATTTACTATTGCGGACTTGAACAGTAAATTCCAAATTAAATCTTAGACCTTCTTCGTCCTCTTCGCAATACAGTCCAAAGTCAATAGGCTGAGCACACTTTTTGAATTCATACATTGCAGGATGAGGTTTCCTTTCGGGAGAAATCATACCATTAATATTGAAGTTTGCATCATGCGGCATATCTCCATAATCACCTCCATACTTGTGCCATACCTCAATCTCCCAATCATTGGCTGACTCGGTCTTTTGTTGCAGTCCTTGGTCAATCCAATCCCAAATGAATCCTCCTTGCAAACCTTTATGCTCTTTAATAGCCTTCCAGTAATCAGATAAACTACCAGACGAGTTGCCCATAGCATGTGCATACTCACACATAATTAAAGGCCTTTTTTCATTGATACTAGGGGCAATATTATCAACCCAATTAATCATCTCCTTGATTGTAGGATACATCGGGCAAACAATATCACTACCCTGTGTTGCATCACTTCTCTTGTAATCATGTTGCGTCTGTCCCCATTCTGGTCTATTGCAACCTTCATATTGGACAAACCGAGAGCTATCATAGCCCTTAATCCAGCCATACATCATTTTATGATTCATTGAATAGCCAGCTTCATTACCTAAACTCCAACCGATGATACTGGGATGATTCTGATCTCTTACTACCATGCGCTGTACCCTATCAAGCATTGAAGCTGCAAAGGTGTGTTCACGACATATCATGTCGTAATGTCCGTGACATTCAATGTTGGCCTCGTCAATTACATATAAGCCAAGTTCATCCGCCACTTCATATAGGTATAGATCGTTAGGATAGTGAGCGGTCCGCACGGCATTAAAGTTGAACTCCTTCATCGTCTTCAAGTCACTTCTAATCTCCTCTAGACTAACTGTCTTGCCTCCTGTTGAGCTGTGATCATGCCTATTCACACCCTTGATCAACACGGGTTGACCATTGATTAGTAGTTCTCTGTTTGATATTTCAATGTTTCTAAATCCGACTTTGCAATCAAAGATGTCAATATCAGTTGTCAAGTTGGCACTCGTTGGATTGATCTGTACTAGTGTGGCTCGTAGACGGTACAACGTTGGAGATTCGTCCGACCAAGCTAGAATAATGCCAGGTACCTCTACTTGAAATGCCACCAAGCCAGAACGAAAATGTGCATCACTAACTAGCTTGTGGCCCTCGTAGGTTGGATCAATCTTTTCCTCAAATAGTGGTTTCCAATCCTTATCATACAACTGAAACATTAATCGATATGTAGCATCATCATCTCGTGCACATTCAATCTGTTCGTTGTAGTAGATGTTTCTTCCCGTGATACGTGTCATATCATCTCTTCCAATCCGAGCTTGAATCTTGAGTAATCCCTTATGCTTAGGTGGAAATGCTTTACCCTCTGGTTCATTGAGATTTGTAATCGTCGCCTGACAAAAGACATCCTCGATAAATGCCTCAGCAGGTGTTGAATACAAATAGACTGATCGATGTATCCCGGCCATGCCACGCCAATGATCTTGTTGCTCGAGGAAGACACCATCACACCATTTCAATACAACAACGGCAAGGACATTGTCTGATGGATTCTCATTCTTCTCATCAGTTTTATAATGATGTATGAACTTAGTAACATCAAACTCACTCGGCAATCGTGAATCTTTTCCCATACCAACAAATTCACCATTCATATAAACGAAGAAACAACTTTCTACACCACCCAAATGTAATACAACTCTTCTTCTTATGGAAGTGCCATTGACTTCGTTGTTTACCCAACCAAGGGGTAATGCACTAAACTCCAATCGATATACACCCGTTGGATTATCTACCGGGACATGTGGATATAAAGTATCAAATGGCATTTGTACATTAGTATATCGTGGTGGATCATGTACACCACAACATTCTGTATGATCTTTCATTGTCCAATTAGATGGTATTGTTGTATCTTTATTGCAATATGATAACTCTTTTTCAGAAGTTTGTTGTAATGATTTTGGTAGGATGTAATCTTTTGGTATAGAAGTTGGATTTGGAAATAACCGGAACTTCCATCCATTTTGAGTTGTCTGTATTGTTGTTGATTTTGGATGTTGTGACCTTTCTTCTTCACGCACCTTTTGAACTGTTGATAGATTGGTATCCTCATCTGATGTGTTATATTGTTTAGGTTGAAATATCGTAGCTCGTTTATGACGTTCATTGCATCCTGACCTATTACTTGGTGTATCGAGTGATATACATGGTTGTGGCCCAGTTGGATGTTGCGTTTGATGTGTAGATGATGTTGCTGCTGATGAGCCATCACGTTGGTGGTTGTGATATGTCTCGGCTAATCTACGAATATTTTTGGAGTGCGGTGGTAGACGATTTATGCCTGTTAATGACGGATTCTCCCATGCATTTGGACCGGCATTACCGCCACAGTGGGCGTTTAGATCAAGCATAGTAGTATGATTTGCCTCGGCCATATTGATGGTCAATTTATCTCTTAATGTCAAAAAGATACGGTATCCTTTTGCAATTCCCATCCGGGGCATCCTTTTGCAATTCCCGGAGTTGCCATCACCTCAAAGGATTGGAGCGCAACAATCATGGTAACTGTGAAGAGGCCCTATATCAAATGATCACCATAGATCTAATCGTAATATACGAGTATTGTCTATTTTAATATCACCCATAAAAGAAAACCCATCAACAAACAAAACATAAGTGCACCATACCTACCTACCAACAAATACTAAAAATTAACATACATCAAAGAATCAACATTATACAACAACATGGCAGCCGTACAACACCAGCAATATCCATTCCAACCATTTGAAATTGCATTAGTACGGAAACTAGAATCTAAAACTACATCTACTCGCGATGCATTCCTCCTACTCGATGTAGACGGAGACACAATAATATCACCCTCTGATGTTCGTACAGTATTACACAATGAATTAGGTATAGATATAACAAAAGAACAAGAGGATATATTATCCAGTAGAATACCAAATAATAAAGAAGGTACCATTGGATTAAGTTATGCAGAGTTTGCAAATTATTATCAAGAAGTAGCAGCGTCATCCTATCCTACATCTCAATCTGGATTAGCAGCAGCAGTAGGATTTCAAACTGATACTAGTACTACTGGTATTGATAGGGAGAAGTCAATCCATCTACAACAAAATCAAGTAATAAAACAAAAACGACAACAATTACGTCAATTACTAACGTCGCATACATCCCGAGAAAGTGAACATGGTGTTGGTTCGGGTATGAAAGAAACTTCATTATTCTTAGCAATGGATGTACATAAATCTGGTAAAGTTACTGCTGATGAGTTGTTACATTGGTTGAATACTGTTGGTATGTTAAATTGGACAAAAGAAGATGTGAACGACGTTGGTTTTGGTAGTAAGAGTTTGACGGAACATGAGTTTGCAGAGTTTGTTGAATCATTGGATAGGGATTGAATGTATGAACACCAGTAATAGATAAAGAACTGCTGAATAAACTGAATCTTCATATCATTATCATTCTAAATCTCTAGGACTGTGCACAGGTTCACAGCTTTCCTCAATTGCTGAATATCAATCCGTCTGGAAGTGTCTTTATTTCCCCTGCACGGATCTTGTTCAAATATTTTGTCAATGATAGTACTGTGGTATCAGAACGTCCATAAATACGAGTAAGGATCTGCACTGCTTCAGAAATCTGTTCAACACCGACTTCCAAGTTACCATTGTGTAAATTGTAGTTGCCACACTTCAATAGAGCAGCCTGGCGTTCGCCTTCGCCTACTTCATCATATCGTGAAAGACATACTGCTTTCTCGGCATGCTTCAGCGCTTCATCTTTGTCGCCACAGAGATATGAGTGTCGTGCTTGAAGTATCAAAAGGGGGATACGATCAGAAGGCGTGTTGAACAATTCATCCTCGGCCAGTTTGAATGCATCATCAAGAGCTGACTTCATCTCAGCTAGAGACTTTGTTTTTTCGTGCACGGCAATCAACTCCATCAGGTAGACAAATCTTCGTTGTACTGAGAAAGCAATAAGAAGAGGCGCATCTGGGATATTCTTTTGAAGTTGAATACAAGTAGCCATCAGTTTTTGGTTTCTTTTCAGCTCGGTTTCAAGTATCTTCTGAGCTCCAGCATAGTCCTCACTTTGATTCAACAATGTAACTTTCTTTGTTATTGCAAGTTGATTCCAAATACTTTTCAAGTTTGATCCATACATATTGTAGCATTCTTCAGAAAGTGCGGCAAAGGATATCGAGTCAGAGTCAAAACTTGCTTTGCATGTGATGCATTGAGAAAACGGGATGTATGCAGCGTCTACCTGGCTACTCAAACTCATTTTGTCCATCCTATCCACCTTGGTCAAAGCATTTTGTACAAGACATTTGATATGCACAAAGCCACTTCCTTCTTCTCCTCGGCATGCACATTCCCGAACAATTAGATTGTCTTTAGTTTGTTCATTGTCAAAACAGATCCAACATGTTGGAGGTGTCACAGTTGACTCTTTGATGCAAGAAGCTTGATCGAATGGAGCATAAATGTGGTTACCTCTATCTAGCTGAATTTTGTAAGGTGCAATTCGCCCATCTAGAGATCCAAAAGACAGACATAAGTTCATTAGGAAGGGATGGTCATAGTAAAACGAGACAGATAGCTATCACTCACCCTCAAAGCTACAATCGGTATAATTCGTCCTGACCACTGTTCCAGGTAACCATTCCATCCCATTACCTTGATTTGTACGGCAATCCACCCGATCCCCAACATCAAAACGTAGCTCCATATCCCCAGAAGCATCGACAAGACTTGCTCGAATGAGACATCGATCAGGATTCCACGGCCAAAATGGTAATACTCGACCATCATCAAACTTGATAGTGTAAGGTTTCTTATCATTCTTGTACCAGTCATGACGACATGCTATAACTGTTCCCGAAACCCATACATCCATTCCATTATCTATCCCCAGAAAGCAGTCAACACGATCATTAACACCATAGTTTAACTCGGGAGGGGGTGCCTTAGATGGAAGTATTGATTCTTCCTGATCACGACAACAAATATATTTGCCGTTGTCCAATCTCACTCGATATGGAACTATCAATCCATCAGATTGTTGAATCCAATGCCCTGTAACTGTGCCAATTCGCTGAGTCTCTTCCATCCATACACATTCCACTCTACCCCCAATTGCAATGGATAAGGGAGAACCAGCCTGGACCCTTGCTCTTCTAACACTGTGATCATTGTCATTATGTGCATAGATAAATCTTCCCTCATCTTCAAGACAAATTTGATACGGAACAACTAATCCTGCTTCACTCCCATCCCCGTCACCTTTATCAACAGTGTACCAAACTTTCATGATTTGCCCAGGAAAGTACACACCTCCTCCATAACATGCCTCTACTCTGTCACCCCGTTTGAAGCGTAACTTTGGCATATCTCTCGGATCTTTGGGGATTTTGCTGAGGTAACAATCCCTGATATTCTCGGCAGGTCCCCAAAATAATGTATACTCCTGAACATCATTGGAATCCAACAGAACTCCATAAGGTGGTAAATCCCTCTCAAACCAATCCTTATTGTAGCCTGTGATATATGCAAGAAACCACTCATCACCATATTTTACCATAACACGTGCCCCGACCTCAAATGTAACAGCCATTGGTTTACTACTAGATAATCGGATATGTTTCTTAGTCTCAATATCAGATGGCAAAAATGAAGTGCCACAATCCAAACGTATACGATAGGGTGCCATAGCTCCATTATCGAGCTTGGCATTGTGTTCTACTATTGTTCCAATACAGACATTAGATGATAGATTGTGAGTAGATCCCGTGCATTCGATACGGGTGCCAATAGAAAGTTGATTTTGCCCATCCCATTTTGTTGAGACGCAGTTTGCAATAGTATCAATTTCGGACTTCTTTCCGCCGTTCTTTTTCTTTCCCTTACCCATAACTTATGATTTAATATGATTTTAATAAGTATGTTTAGTTGACGTTCTCTGGTATAATACTAATACGATTTGCAATAATGAAATAATATCTACATTCAACAAAATTATAACATTAACATGCATGCACCTAACACTTTTTTTGCATTCACTTACTTCCTAACCGATAACCGCTGCACTAGACGACTACGCTCACCCCCTATGTATTATATTACAATAGCAATAAAGCGACAAATATACTAACCAAGTTGTAACAACTAACACAACTCAATGACGACTATTCAATTTTAATAGAGGCAAGTCCGTATCTGATACGGTATTAATGATTGAATTTCACCGTACAATTTAGATCTTTGTTAGTGTAGGCTTTTGGATTAGTGGGCAGGTGGGCACGCCCCCCTACGGCACAGGTTGTAGGGCTCTTTTGGAGCTCAAATGGCAGTAAAATGGCCTATTTACGGGTACAATTAGGGGATATACGGGTACAAAACACGTGCCATTTGACCAAGTTGGGCCCACGTTGGCGAAGCCCACCATGGGATAAGCCTAATATGTCGCGTCTGTTGCGTGGTACTGCTGAGATATTGAGCTTAGCACACTAGGGAGATTTATAATTGCAACGATAGTTCAAAGATGGTATCGGAGAGTATGCGGAGTATGATTATATGCCTTGATCGTATATCCTACAGATTTATTTGATGCCTCTGAATAAAAAAATGAATAACGATGAAGAATATTGCAAAACTTTGTTGCAATGGATTAGCCAAAACGATAGGAAGGTGAAGATATTGAAGATAGGTGGATACAATGGATTTGCATCGAGTGTCAAAAGTAACTATTCTAGACTAGGTATAGCTATTGGGGAGAATAGTCATCTGAAAACATTGATGATTGACTTACAGAATGGCATACAAAATATATCATTGGATTACTGTACAAATAATTCATTCTTTGAAGGGATGAAACGGAACACATCAATTCATGAGCTGATTGTGAAATCTAGTCATAGATGTGCGCATGAAGTATTCGAGGGATTTGTAATGGCCAACCAAAACAATCGCCTTACTAACCTTCAAATCGAATCTGCCGATCTACACCAATATGGGATAGATAATGTTGTTGCCGGTACATTAAGGTATTGTTCAAATCTAAAGAGAATTGTTCTATGGAATTGCAACATAAACGATGAATTATTACTACCAATGATAACAGCAATAAGGGGGCATGGTATGATTGAGAAACTCAAATTGCAGCAAAATAATATCAAGAATGTAGGATGTACGTCACTTACTGCACTGCTTGAGGATGCAAATTGCAGATTGCATACTCTAGATCTTTCGCATAACAACATTGGCACTGAAGGAGCAGTCATCCTTGCCCACAGCTTAGTAAACAATACAAGTTTGGAGCATCTTGATCTAGAATTTAATCAATTTGACAGAGAGAGAGAGGACTCATCCGTAGAGGATGCATTAACCAGATCATTATGCAATACAGCTAGTATCAACAGTATATACAAATCCAATCACAGCCTTGAACTCATAGAAAGTATGGATTTCCAAAAGATTATAATAAAGCATTAGAACTGTTTCATCGGTCAGCAGAGCTCGGTTATTCAATGGCTTACAATAATATTGGTTATGCTTATAGTAATGGTAAAGGTGTAGAAAGAGATGAGAAGAAGGCCAGGTATTACTGGGAGCTAGGAGCAATAAAAGGAAATGTAAAAGCACGGTTCAACCTAGGAAAACATGAGGCAAAGGCAGGCAACTTTGATAGGGTATTAAAACATTATATGATTGCAGCAGCAAGTGGACATCCTGATTCTTTGACCTATATCAAACAGATGTACTCAAATCAACTTGTAACAAAAGATGTCTATTGGAAGCATTACAATCCTATCAAGCATATTTGGGTGAGATTAAAAGTAAACAGAGGGATGAAGCCGCTGCTGCCGATGAAAGGTATCGTTATTATTAGTGTTGGATTCCCTATTCGCTGGGCGACTGGCACGTTTACGAGAAGAAAAACTCAGTTTTGGATTCTTTATAGAAGGCAAGATGAGTATAGTGGTATAATTATTATATTAGTAATTCATACTATTTCATATTCACCTAGTATATATATAAACACTTTTCAATTCTCAATCTCGACTGTGGCGGAGATCGATCCAAGTGAGGTCTCATCAACATTTAGTGTCACCTCGTCATCCAAGCCAACAAAAGTTATTCGATAAAGGATAGAAAAGGCATCAGTCTCAATCCCCGATTGATCAAAACTAGATGATCTATCCTCTCGGTCAACACTAACAGCTCCCGTATCTCCGATGCTATTCAACTCATTCTCGACCTCCTGAGAGGTAGCATAGATGGAGAGTGGGCTAGTGGATCGTGCAAATCCATCACTTGTTGTGTATTCAATCACCCATGTTTCTGTATAGTCAACTGACCCGCTTGATTCAAGAGAGATATCAATTGTTTGTGTGTCTAATAGTAATGGAACAGCCATATTAGGCTCCGAGAATCCTTTTGCACTTTTTACCATGACTCTGATAAAGTAAGAGTCGTTTGGATCCAAGTTGTCAAGTACATAGTAGTATCCTTCTCCAGAATGAGCAGACACAGTAGTGGCAGAGTGATCAAACATGAGATCAGAATCCCACTCAATACGATACGAGGCAACATCATCTCCGCCAGAATACAATGGCTCGGTCCATGATACACCAATCTCGGTATCTGACAAGACATTGACTCGTACATCTCGTGGTTCAGACGGGGCACTCTTCGAAGGTGATACAGAATGTCGAGAAGAAGTAGGTTCACTCCAGCTGTGGCCATTGAATGCCCAAACTCTACATGTATACATCTTATCAGAAGATAGAGTTGAAGGAGTGATGAAGCTCCAAGGTAAACCTCCATCTTTAATGGTTTCAACTCGAACGACCGACGAGCTACCGAGAAGAGTACCTCCTGTTGCAATCGTAGATGGAGGGCCAGATCCTGTGTCAACTAGCAACGAAGGTAAGTTCTCAGTCTGTGATACAAAAGTAATGAGCCATTTCTTCCCAAATGATGACATATTGTCTTGTGTGTAGGGTAGTATTGACACACTGACTTGATCAATGGTTGAAACACCCTCCAGAGCTTGCTTGATTTCATCTTCGGAAGACTCAACTAGTATGTTGGTTGAACTCTCACCCATGAATTGCACTTTGATCGATCCTCCCATATCTTCGGCAGAAGATTCAATCGTGATTTCCTGAACCTCGGGCGAACTTGTCACTTCAAACATCTCTTCGTCTCCATATTGTGCTTGGGTGTTGTTTAACTCGATTTTAAACTTCTTGATCATATGCGAGCCTCCTTTGGTAAGGGACGCATCCCAATTGATTAGAAGCGTATTGTCATCAATAGGTTTCATTTCAACTAGTCTAACACTATCAGGCGGATCGACCGGAATCATGAGGGGAGGCATTGAGTATTGCGATCTACCGTATGTGTCCCCTGCACCATTCCAAGCCGATACTTGAAAGTGATAGGGCATGTTTCTTTGTAACCCATCAACAACATGTACAATATCACTACCTTCTTCATAATCAAGAGCATTCAACTCGACTTCACCACTGTATGGACCATTCATATTGGGTAGTACTCCTTGTGTCGTCTCAACAACATAAATAAGTGGCGATCCCGAGCCGTCGGAGCATGTCAATGAGTCGTCAACTTCAAGCATTGGAACGTTACCAAGTCTATCAAGGAAGATGATTGTCATCTCAAATGAGTTTATACTATCATGAATATGACGACGAGTCACTTGAACAGTACCGATTGATTCAATCGTTTCAAGCTCATGTTTTAGATCCAGAGGTGACACATCAAATGAGATATCATTCGTCCTTGCACCTTCGAAAGAAAGAGCAAATGTACCACTCAGAGTCCCAGATTGTGTGTTACACTGAGAAGTTAGTGTTTGTTGCTCAAAGCCTTTATATGCAGTGACCTCCTCATTGACGAGTAGCCTCGAGTTTGTCCCCAGGTTTGTTCCCGGGATATCAAAGACAAAGTCCTGTGGAAGAGCAGCAGGATCTGTCGATACTGCCAAAAGCTCAATAGGGCCATAATTGTCAATATTGCCATGGTTAGACAAGAATGTTACTGACCAAGTGTGTCCTGTGGTAGTCGTTTCGCGTGAGACAAGGACATCACCGACCGTAGGAAGAGATTCCAGTGCAAGCTTCATATCATTAGCCGACGATGTTGCTGATATCGCATCAGTCGAATGCCCCTCAAAGGCTAACCGAAATACTCCTGAGATATCATCCTCGTCTGCCGATATTGAAATGGATTGGACTGTATGAATTGAATATAAAAGAGCTGTGTGGTCATCATTCATTGTATGTCCACTATGATATCCTTGAGCATTATATTCGATCAGATATCTAGTCACTAGTGCCCCGCCGTCGTCTGGCGAGTGAGGAAACTGTACTCTAATAGATGTATCAGATTGTGGAGTGATATTAACAATCTCAGGAGGCTCTGGAGAAGTCTTGGGGATTTCAGAAGGTGGTGACGGAAGACCTGGATTAATACTATAACCATGGCTATTGTATGCAAAGACTCTTATAAAATACTCTTTTCCCTTGGTCAAGCCATTAATCTGATGTGTACATGGCACACAGCCAACTCCGTCTTTTGGTGAAACAAAGGAGTATGATGATATCTCGTCACTACCAAATTCCGCGTCAGAGTCCCATTCTAATGAAGAAAGATGAAGAGAATGTATATGAGATGAGTTTAGAGAAGAAGAAACAAAAGACTCGACAACTAAACTCACCAATCCTGTAGAGAGTAATCGTATCTCCTCCATCACTATCAGGCTTTGTAAATGTAACTAATAAAGACTGACTTGATGCAACAGACAGAATTACATTGGTTGGACTTGATGGCTTTTGGATAGGGGGAGCTAGCTGAAGGGGGATAGAAGTCTTCGGGCGCGAATAACCGAGTTCATTGGCTGCCGATACTCGACATGAGTATGACAAACCAGGAGTCAAGTCGGTCAATATCAGCTCATAATGCTCTTGTAAAGGATCTTCAACAGTGACAATTTCAGTATTGTACCCAATCGGGGCAACGGTTTCAGTCACTACATTGATTTGCATAGTTGGAACACTTCCCGAGTCATCAGTTAGTGTCGTTTCATCCTCAACAATGAGCAAATCAGATTCTCCTGCCATAAAAGTTATTGACCACTGGTATGATGGGTTGACTCCGGAACGCCATACTCGTACTGATCGAATACTGCTGAGACTCTCGAGTGCTGATTGAACATCGTCAGCAGTCGAGTCGATGCTTAGACTATCCGTCTTGTCAGTTCCATAGCCAAGTGTAAATGTACCTCGAGTGAGCTCACCCGTAGATGATAAAAGTGAAAGCTCTTGAACCTCGTTAATACCATCAGTCAGCCACGTTTCGACAAGGTAGTTATCAACAGCAAAGCCATTGTCTGTAGTAGGTGATCTCCATGAAAGGCGCAGCGTTGAGGATGACTCTCCAACCGAAGTATCATCGTCAGCCTCGATTATAGATAAATTAACATCGTCGAGATCTGCCGGCTTGTCTCCTGGTGACAATGAGAGGGGAGTTGATCTTGAAGACGAACCTGTTCCTGCTTCATTCACCGCCGATACTCTAATATGATACTCTTCACCAGGTGTCAAGCCTTCATCAATCAAGTAGTAGTTCCATGTTTCATCTACATTGTTGTATGATGAAAGTCTTTCGCTTGAGACTAAGTCGGCACTGAGCATGACTGAAGTGTCGATCGTAGCAAAGCTGTCTTGAGACGATACTTCTACCAAATAGTGTGTAACAACAGAGCTCTTATCATCTGGTGATGATACAGACGTCCAATGTAAGGCAAGGCTATATGGGTCGTTGGCAACACGCACAACCTCAATAACCTTTGGAGGTGACGGTTCGCCAAATGGCTTGAGAAAGATAGATTGACAAGGGTTGCCAAATCCTTCATCGTTTGAGGCACTAACTCTCACACCAAATCCATCCAATACACTTGATGGTTGTGAAAGACCAGTGATGAGATGATGAAAGCTCCCATTACTGTCTGCATCTACTGCAATCTCATGACTTGTTGTAATTGGTTCACCTGTGATTGATGCATCCCATGATTCAACGAGGTACTTGGTAATGTTACTACCTCCATCATCATTTGGTGCAGACCAGCTCACTTCAAGTTGATCCCATGCCGCAATGTCAACACTACAATTCGTTGGTTCAGTTGGTACAATCGCCGATGGCGTCACCTCAAATGGAGATCCATATATTGGAGTTGAACTATGAAACAATCGTGGTTGATCAATAATCGCAAATGGTTGTGAGATTGATTCCCAATAAAGTTGAATCATTGCCAAGCCACGATTCTCTCGGTATTCAATCTTGATTAGCACAAGTTGATCTGCCTTTAGGTCTTCTTTTGTAGTAGCCGAGAAGACGCTGTATTCACCTCCTGAAGATTCGTCCACTTCATTCTCATACTCATCAATAAGCAATTCATCACCAATCCAGAGCTTCAAGGCATCATTTACATGAGCAGTAAAGGTATATACTTCATCAAATGCCGGTTTGATGTATCCCGTCCATCGAACACTAACAAAATCCTTGCCTGACGTCGTTACCAACTCGTCACCAAAGTGGAAATCAATCTGTGAATCAATTCTTGTCGATGCCGGTTCATTGTACAACCATCGATTATTAAAGTATTCGCCCCTTAGACCTCCACTATGAGCATTCTCAATTGATAAAGAGTATGTGTTCACTCGAGGTGCTTCGTATGTTGCAAGGTATCTACCGTCCTCAATGTGTTGCACAGTTCCATGGACTATTGTAGAAGACGATTCATCATTGAGAGTGACAATGTAATCTTCACCTCGTCTACCTGCTACCGATGTTGCACTGTAAAGAGTTTGATCACTTGCGATCGGACAGATTGAGCTCATAGAGATGGATCCGCTCGTTAGAAGGTGACCCTCGGCGAAGAATAGCTTTGCCTCGCCATCAAACGACTTGAGATGTATTCCCCAAGACTTTGAACCTTGTTGAGAGACTGATAAATCTTGAATTACTGATATGTCTCCAAGGATGGCATCTTCTACTTCTTGTGCAGTTGCATCAACGCTGAGCAGACGAGTTTCCTCGCTGCCGTAGACTAGATAAAAGTGCCCCTTCCCTATTGCGTCGAGATTTTGATGCACATTCCAATCACAAGAAGTAACCTCAATCGTTGCATCATCTCCTTCCAAAAGAGTTCCATCGACATCCAACGAAGGTAGATCTCCAAGGATGGAATCAAAGGATACAATGTATTGATAACCATTTCTATTTAGAGGAGATGACCCATGTTGATAAACAGTTGATGCATCATCTGATTCGCCCAAGTAGGGCGATGATAATGTAATTGTAAATGGTGAGACATCAGCCATGTCTGCAATTGCAAACAGTTGTCCTGTATCTTGATCGCCAATACGGATCCAATCTCCTACAATAAACTCGACAAGTTCTTCACTTGGAACAATAGTATCTAAACCTTTGGTAACAGCAACAGTCTTGCCAACAACCAAGTCTTTGGCAGAGTTGGATGATACGGAAACGGAACTAATGCCAGGGATGAATTGAAGAGCCTTTTCTAATTGCATTGGAGATGCATTAGCTTGAAGTCTTGTTGTATTGCCAAACAATGAGAGCTCGAAATAACCACCAATGTTAGACGAAGAGGAAGTTTCAATGATTTGAACCTCTCTCAATGGACCATCTTGAATCTCATTTGAATATTCGTCTCGACTTTGAATTATAAAGTGTGTATCCGTCTTATAGACACCCGTACTCAATCCATGCTCATCTTGATAATCATGTGCAGTTGTATTTGCAGATGTTGCTTCGGAAGGTGAAACTGGTACTCGAAAAGGACTAACTCCGTCGGATAAAGTATCACTTGTAACAGTAATGATGCTTTCATCAACATTGCTAACACCAATAAGAGGTAGGTCTCCATAATTTGTCAGGCTGTTGGAAGACTTGCCTTGGTAAGGATCAAATGTGATTGTATAATCACGCTCACTTGTCACTTCATCAACATTTAGAGAAACGATAATATAACCAATTGTACTAAGTGTTTCAAGCTTTTGCTTCACTTCATCTGCATCTGCATCCCAAGCAATTGGAGTAGTGACTTGTCCATTCAATGACAAAGCAAATGTGGCACCCCCTAGAGATGAGCTATCGACAACTTGTACCTTGATTGATTGAATCTCATGTGTTGGATTGTCGTCGTCAAGCTTGATGTGTTTGAACATTCCATCAGCTACGGTGGTAATATCCCAATCATTTGTGTTTCCAACAAGATTAGAAGTATCAACCACAAAGCTGGGTACATCTCCCATCAATGTCTCAAATGTAATCTCATATTTGAAGTTGAATAGTCCATAGTCTAGCTTCTTCACATTAAATGTAGACACTGTACTCATGGATGTATCAAGAGCATGTTTTAATGTGGCTTCGTCAATATCAAATGGTAGCGGTGGAGTTGATAGGTTGCCCAACTTGATTGTAAACGATCCTCCTCTGGCAACGGTATTGTATCCAGTAGTGATGACCTGCTGCTCGAATGACACGGCTTGTGCAATTGCAATTGTATGATGACCACTTGTTGTTGGTGTATATTCTACAGTATAGTAGCCTTCACTTTCTCGTTGAACAACACCCTTCATAATAGGAACTGATCCATCACCCTTGCCTTGTTCAGGATATATAAAGACTTCAAACAAGTTTGCATCTTGTTCTGCAAGTCTGTCGTTGCCATAAGCATCTTTAGGCTGAATGACAAATGTGGATGTTTCACCTGCCGTTGCCGATACAAGTCCTCTACCATAGGCTGTAGTCCAAGAAGGACTCGTCTCGCCTGGTGAAACATCAATGGCACCAGGAAAGCCTGTGATTGACTTGGATGACCGTCCTTTGATGACTTCTTCTACTTGAATTTCAGACAAGTCACCAACGAGTTGAATAGTATTTGGCTTGAGCATGCTGACATCACCTTCTAGAGACAAGAAGGTGACATCCCATGAACAAGACAAGGCAGGGTTGTCACAATCGTGTAGAGAGACTGAGACAGAATCAATACTTTCTATATCTTCGATAGCCATCTGCACTGAAGTCTCATCAGCATCAAAAGCAATTGTTCCTGATTCAAGCTCGGTTCCTTGCTCGTCTTGATAAGTCAGGGAGAATGCACCTCCAAGTGAATCTTCGGAACGGATGGATGTTGTAACTCTTTGCACCTCATATACAGACGGAAGCTTGACATCTATTGAATATTCCCCTCGGACATTTGGAGTATAAGTAACACTGTGAGTACCACTCGTGCATTTGCTTGCTGCCTTGAAGACAGACACGTCCGACTTGGTAGTGCCCAAGTAAGGCGTAGAAAGTGGAAGTGAAGATGTATCAAAAGTGCCCGTGGCCGAAACTGTATACATTGTTCCTTCGATGACGAGACTATCACCTCTATGCAATGTGCCTACCATGTTTGTCTTGGTTGTAACTTGATTTGAAAGATGTACAACATCTGCCTCTCCAATGTATTGCCAATCATTACTTGTTATAGTAACATCAGATACATCAATAGGTGTTGGAGGCGATGGGGCTACACTATTAACACGTCCTTCTAATGCCCAACCATCACTGCCTTGAATGGTTATATCAAAACCAGGATCAGAGCCATCTGTGTACCGATTGTTCTGATTCTCGTCTTGTGTCTGGATGATGAAACTACACTCCTCTAAAGCTGTACATGATACGAGTCCATCCCCACTAGCATTACTCGTCGTTGCAATGCCGCCAGGAGCAACACTGATACTTGTTGGAGACTTGCTAATGTGTCGAGTATAGTAGAAGTTTTGTGATGGTATAATCTCCTTGGTGGTAATGGTAGAAGATTCCCATAATAATTGCATCTTGGCCTCTTCCTCCTTATGAACATACTCAACCTTGATATCATAAAATGTATCTTTATCCAAAGATAGAGGACTGGATGAAACTGAAAAGTAGCTTGTATCTTCAAGGCTATCAAGTATGATCTCATTGCCAATGGTCACTCTAGCACCACCATTCAAATGAGCTGTAAAGGTATACTCATCAGAAGCGGCTACCTTCAATTCTCCTTCCCAAACAATGGAGAATGATTCCATTGGAAATGATTGATCGGATGGAAGAGGTGATTCAAATCCCCAATCAAACGAGATGTCTTTAACAAGACGTGTAGAGTCACATACTTCTCCTACCTCGCACCAATTTGTACTATCATCATACACCGGTTGAGAAAAGTCTTGATTCTTGTAATAGGTTGCAAGTAATCCTCCTCGAGATTGTAGCATGATGTGAGATTGATATTCACCAGACAGGCTAGGAGTGTAATTGATCTTATAATGACCTTCAGGACTACTTTCAAGCTCTTCTATAGTAGTGCTAGGCTCTTCGTGGCATTGAACCCTCTGACAATCGTCTGAACTGCCCTCGAGAAGAACCTCTAGAGACGTATCAGACGATAATGTGTTCACGAGATTACCAAATCTATCACGAGCCACTACATGAAATGATTCTTCACTGCCTGCAACTGCAACCAAGTTGATATCATGTGTACAGTGTTGAGCACTAGCTGCAGCCGGGGAAATTATAACATCATCCGAAAGATCTGTAGATATATATTCATTGTTGACTTTGATTGAGGCTGAGTAGTGTCCACTAGTTGTGGGTGTGTATGAAATGTTGTATACTCCCTCGCCAAGATAGTACATATCATATGAATAAATATTCACGTCTTCCTCAATATTATGAGAGAGTGAGAAGTCTATTGATACTTGGTCATCAGCATCATCAAGCATGTTCCCAGTCGAGCCTTCTACTACCTCAAATACCTCAATGGTAGGAGCTGACTGCTGTTGTGTGGTGCCAATATCATAGGTGACCATTGATGAATCAACTACAAGAGGACTAACATCACCAATGTTGGGAGGACATTTATCCCAATGACCAGGCTCACAGCCATCCTCACTAGTATCTGCAAATGTAATTGTGTAAATACTAAACAAAGATGTTTCACCAGAGAAAATGTTTTGTCCATCTTGATCCTGACGAATACCAAACACATCCTTTGTTACACTGACCGATCCAATCGAGGGTAAGTTCTCTAGCGCAGTCTTCATCTCTTCTTCCGAGGCAGTAACACTAATAAGAGATGACTCGTCTCCATCTAATGAGAGTGTAAAGTATCCCATGATTGGACTAATACCATCGACGGCACCGTAATGCTCCTCTCCATTACAAAATATAGACATGGCACCATTCTCCAACGCATTAAAGCTAACATTTGGTGGCTCTACATCACCGAGAGTAATTGGAAAGTCAATAAACACCGTCTTTTCTGAGCTACTGCAGATTGTTGTGATTGAGTCATCAGGTTCAACAATTGAGACGGTATTGCCAAATAGATTGGAGAGTTTGGAAGTCACTGTACTGATATCGTCGTCGTGGTCAATAGTTGTAGTCGAATCCTTGAATGAAAGGATAATATATCCTCCATCAGCATTACAAGAAATAGATTGCCTTTCTGCTCTGTGAGGTGTCTCTCCATCGACAAGTTTTGTAATCACCTCGGATCCACTACTTGTCAACAATGAAAGACTGCCATGCTCGGTCTCAAACTCGACATCGATAGTGTCTCCATTCTGAATGACTGAAGATCCATCACTCGTTAGACTAACTTGCCCAATAGATGAGAGCGACTCTAGCACATCAGTAACATCATCAAGTGTCGACAA
>Ga0214478_100447_pt1 | contig 24388 bp, 24 predicted proteins | sample M1_20Mar14CPVII9_2_FD_178001 | JGI IMG/M metagenome (GOLD analysis project Ga0214478, IMG submission 178001) | Marine eukaryotic communities from Monterey Bay, California, United States - M1_20Mar14CPVII9sort6BwellD7 | ecosystem: Environmental > Aquatic > Marine > Unclassified | place: USA...
TATGTATATGTATATAAAAGACCAATGGACACTATCAGCACCATTGTAGGGCCCTCCATCACACTTTTGTGGCCACTTGTTGGCGGTTCTCTTGCCTACTCAGACTGATGGGTCAGATTTTCGAAAGAAATCGAACCAGCCGTCCGACAATGTATCACCTAAACGTGGAGGTATACAACCACTCTCCTTCTTATATATTGGTAATTCCTTTATGTATATGTATATAAAAGACCAATGGATCTTAGCAAGTTCACCACCCAAACTGATACATCACATGTCAAGCAAGCATTCCAACATTACACTGCTAAGTCGCTAGACTTAGAGTCTGGATTGACTGTATCAACTCCTGTTATTTCTCAAAAGATTGATGAAAAGGACAAGCAACGGCGTGTTGTAACGTGTAAAGTTGTCGACTCTTCAACCCAGCCAGTAGTAGAAGAGGTTGTAGACGAGTCTACTCAGAATGAAGTGATAAATGTATCGACATTTAACATCGGTACGACTAACAAGCGCTTTCATGATAGCCTTTACATTCACATTAAAGAATATTCTTCAGCTATGCTATCTTTAGTCGACAATCTTGGAGAAGTTGCCTCGTTGAAAGAGGCAGAAGTCGTAGACGTCATGAAGTATAGTGAAAAGGTTCAGTGGGATGTGGTGTATAGTAAGATGAAGAAGGTATTGTACTAGTATTATGTTGTGTTTGTTCACTTCACATACCAAACTCTTCATTTGCTAACACATCTTTTGTTTCCTTTAATACTCACAGGGAAGTGAGAATGAATCAACCTATCCGTCTCAAAAACATATATTGAAAGATGGCTCGACAAGTCATGCTGGTAGCCGTGACAAGACGTATCAAGCTGAGGGCGAGACTGGCCAAATGCTCATACGGATAGATATACAAAGACTTTCTGTCAAGGCGGATGCTGGGCTTAGTGAGCTCTATGACAAGTTCATGGTAGCTGTCAACAATGATCCAACAGTCCCATCATGGATCAAGCGAGCACTTTGTATCATGCTACACGAACGGGGTGGCGATCGATTTGGAGGCAAGAAGAAGATGATTGTTCTACTACTTGAGATTGCATTACAACGGAAAGAAGATCTATGTGTGCCTGGAGAAGTATTTCAATGGGATGATAATGTTTTCATCGGAATGATTGCCAAGTTGAAGGAAGCTTTGGATGCTCTCAAGCCTCTCTTTGCTCGTTTTCCACAGCTCGAAGGCATTATGAATCACTGCAGCTATGATGAGCTGGCCTCCTTGTAAAGACGAAGATGATCGAGAAAGGGTCTACAACAAGCCAACTGCAACAGAATACACCGGTGTTGACTCGATGCGAGATGCGTTCGATGGACCAGCGAATCCCAATGCCAAGACTAATGAAGAGAGGTATTCAACAGCCTACACGATGAGGAAGTTCAATAGTGCAATTGAAGAGATTGTAGACTTTGTGTTAAAAGCTTTGAAATACGTCCTTAGTGGCTGTGTCTTTTTGTTGGACAAGAATGATCTAGCTTGCGGCAAGACACGGGAAGATCTTCATGATATCCTGACATCACATGGCTTCAAGAAGGAGACAACATTATACGAGAGTCCAAATGACATCATCGTCTACACGAAGGGGAATGCAATTATTCTTGTTCACGGTCCACTTTGTGTTGGTGGTACTATAATGGTCGAACGAGCTTCGCTTGATGATATGCTACTACGATGTCTGGTGATTGATACGCTTCGTGGTACTGTTTGTATGGCCAAGGGAGAGGAATTCAATGGCCCATACCTAGCCATCGAAGCTGGAATGATGCAAAAGCTTCTGGTTGATGGATTTCACCTCGCAAGAGAGTATGGGGTTCCAGCTGCCTTCTTTCGAGAGTACCTCAGTAATTCATCAAATCTTGCGAAAAGATTGGGTGCAGTACCAAAAAAGGTTACTAAAAAATGCCTTGACTCGTATGCTAATGGGAAATATGTCCATCGCCCAAAGTACCCTATATCACAACGCAATCGGGAGAGATACATGAGTCACAGGACACTAAAATAGATTATAATATGTATTCTTAGAATTATATAGTCACAGGGCATTACATCGTAATGTAGAATGTAGTATGCTATTGAACCAGTTTAGTGGTTGGAAGAAAGAATGTGAGAAATATGGATCAAGACAAGAAAAGTATGAGACATAGTTGTGACAACGTTTTTCCAACTCCTGCAGTGAAAACCAGTAATTTCACTTTAGAGTTATTACTTACACCTCTCTAACACTATCTCGTACACGGATGGCGGCTCTACAACTAACCATCCTATCGGATGACGAGGATGAAAGCTCTAACAATAATAAGGGTGATAATGCAGGCAAAAAGAGAAAGCAACAAACACATACTAAACAGGAAGATACCGATACAAGCAATGAAGATGAAAGTGCTGATGAAATGGATGGTAATTTTGAGTTTGGTGGATTACTCGTAAGTTTGTCATCTATATATGATTAATGTCATATACACTTATAATTGTATGATGTACTAACATTGTTTATTCAAAACATTTACTAACAAATAGGGAGAAGATGGTAATTTTGATGTACTAAGCAATCTAACATCAACAACAGGAAGTAATTCATGGAGTTATAAATCTGCATTATCATTATTATCTAAAAACGATGACCCTAGTAGAGTTGGTGCATGTGTAGAACGTACAAATGTTGCTAGTATTATTGCCGCCGCGAGGTCTAATTTACGCCGTAGTAGAGATATTGATGGGGTTGGTGGAAGTGATGATGAAGAAGAGAAAAGTGATGGGGAAAAGAAAGATGGAAACGAGAGTGATTCATCTTCTGGAAGTAGTGAGAGTGATTCTGATTCAGATGATAGCAGTAGTGGTGATAGTAGTGATGATGACGAGGTTGATGATGCCGATAAAGCTACACACTCAATGGAATCAGATGTACTCAAAATCCGTGAACGTCCCGAATCAAAGAAGAAGTCAAAGATGAAGAAAAAGGCAGAAGAAGACGAAAAGGAGAAATCTGCTTCTGAAGATGAATCATCATCTGATGACGATTCGGGTTCTGATAGTGATGAATCTGATAGCGAGGACGACAATACCAAGAAAGATAATAAAGAATTAGATGAAGAGGCAATAAGAGAGGCCGCAAAGGCCGCTGCCTATTTTGATAATTCAACACATGTTACTGCCGATAATAATACAATTGATTCATTCAATCAATTGGGTTTATCACGACCATTGTTGCGGGGTGTAGCATCGATGGGATTTGTTACACCTACATTGGTTCAAGCATCGGTATTACCCGTTGCATTAGCGGGGAGAGATGTTTGTGCATCTGCTGTTACTGGAAGTAAGTTCATTTGATATGTTTATGATTTTTATAATATGATATATAATTCTCACATATCTATTTCTCATACTCTAATATCTATAGGTGGTAAAACCGCTGCATTTTTACTGCCAGTTATGGAAAGGATATTACAACGTGGCGGTGGACGTACAACCATGGGCGGCGCTAATGCCAAAAAGAAACAAAATGCATTAGCCGCAACACGGGCATTAGTATTAGCACCTACACGAGAATTGGCTGCACAATGTGTTAGTATGATGACGGCAATGGCAAAGTTTACCGATTTGCGTGCAGCATTAATAGTTGGTGGGGCCAAGAATGTAATGTCACAGGTGAGCTTTTTATTATGTATGATTTATTGATAAGGGGAATACACTACGGTTTGTTATTCTGCCATAGAGAAATGATCTATCAGTGATCAATATACTCTGCCATTACAAACCAAAAACAATCTAGCCGAGTTACTATAGGAAACGTCCCTCAAAGAATCTTTGATACTGAGTTGGACGAGTCGAAAGCTTGTGACATTTTTTAATGATTATACTTGTGTTTTCACTTACTGATCATGTTTGTTGTTCTTGATATACACACATAGGCTGCCGAGCTCCGTACCCGACCAGACGTGGTAGTCGCTACTCCCGGACGACTATTAGACCACATCACAAATTCACAAGGAGTTGATCTAGATGATGTTGAGTTTTTGATATTAGACGAAGCGGATCGCCTTTTAGACCTTGGATTTCAAGATGAAGTACATGAAATCATCAAGGCATGTCCCACGGAACGTCAAACGATGCTCTTTAGTGCGACAATGAGCACCAAGGTTGATGATTTGATTAAACTGAGTCTCAAACGACCTGTGCGTATCAGTGCCACAGACAAGAAGAAGATGGGAAACTCATCTTCAAACAATGGCGTTGAGGTTGCACCGAGACTTGAGCAAGAATTTGTTCGTATTAGGTCAGGAAATGAAGGCGTAAATCGAGAGGGCATGTTACTTGCTTTACTTACACGAACATTCAAAGCTCGCACGATTGTCTTCTTCGACACCAAGTCTGCGGCACATCGACTAATGATTGTATGTGGATTATGTGGAATCAAATGTGCCGAGTTGCATGGAAATCTAACACAGGTGCAGCGTCTTGAAGCGTTGGAAGCGTTTAGAGAGGGCAGTGTAGACGTCTTGCTTTGTACTGATTTAGCTGCCAGAGGATTAGATATCCCAGGCGTGGAAGCTGTAATCAACTTTGAAATGCCTTCCAATGGTAAGTTATATACTAACATGTGCACACTAATTTGGTCTAATTTACCTCATTTTGGCATCTTATCTACCTCTCACTTCATTAGTCGAGACATATGTTCATAGGATTGGGCGTACAGCGAGAGCTGGTCGTGGAGGTCAGTCATGCACATTGATTGGCGAAGGTAGAAGATACTTGATGAAAGAAGTGATCAAGGACGCCGAGGAGAAGAACCGCAAGCAAAAGCAAAGCGGATCTTCTCAACCTATGGGCGTGATCCGTTCTAGAACTATACCACACGCTGTTGTTGCACACTTTGTAGCCAAGATTAACTCCCTTGAACAACATGTCAGAGAAGTAATGGACGCCGAAGCAGTTGCCCGACTTGATCGTATCACAGAAATGGAGGCGATGAGGGCTGCCAATATAATCAACCACTCAGCCGAAATCAAGAAACGACCTCAGAAGGAATGGTTTGCTACATCCAAACAGAAACTATCAGTAAAGGAAGCAACCAAAGAACGCAAGAGGTTGATGGAAGAAAAGGTTGGTACAGGCAAGCATAGAATGACAAGGAAGAAACGTCGTGCTCAAGAGGCACGTGCCATGTTCCTGGAAGCAAGAGAAGAGGCTGCCGAGATGGAAGAGGAGACGGGCAAGAAGTCGAAAAAGGTATTTACAGAGGGGGGCATTAAAGGATCAGCCCGAGCTGCCAAGAAGAAGGAGGCCCAACGAGATAAAGAACTTGCGGCTAGAAGTCTTAATGATGAAGATAAGAGGAGGGAACGGAAGCGAAAGCAAAAGAAAGCAGCCAATTTAGATGCTGCCGGTGATGCTGGACTCTTCTCTGAAGAACGAGTATCTTTCGCAAAGAAACCAAAGAAGGACACGGCAGAAGCGGTGGTGAAAAGCAGCTATGAGTTTACGGAATACAATCCAGACAAGAAGCTAGGTAAGAAGAAGGGACATCATGCTTTCAAGAGTCGAAGCAAATACAAGAGAAGATAGAACTGTCTAAATTAATGTTGTCTTAAAGATGTATAAATCAATTGAAAATGAAACAAACTAATCAGACTATGATTAGATGCATTAGTACATCTTTTGTTGTAGTGGAGTATGTCTTCTTCTATCTGTGCTAAAAAATAAAGGGCAAGGCACAGGGTAGGTATCCTAAAGGATACCCCTGTCATGTGGCGAGTGAGATGTATCAGGATATGAAAAATGAAATGATGATTCATAATATTTTATGAAGATTAATAGCTTACAAACAATATAAGTGCTGTATGTATTCAGTGAGGTTTAAGAAGTTATACTCTCTCCTACTACTTCCTACAGCATTAATTCAATACCATCTTGATCGGCATTAGTAATGCAACGAAAGTCTTTACTATTTTTAACTTTTGCAGCGATTACAGTTATTAGCATCAGTGCCATGAGTACATCACAAACAATGATAGAAAATAGATTAAGAGGCGCTCTATGGGGAATGTTTAGTGGCGATGCGCTTGCATCCCCTACACATTGGTATTAGTGAGTAACGAATTTGTTATATATCATATCTTATTCATTATATGCCATCTTATGTTCATACAATTCATTCCAACAATATACTAATCTAAAACAGTGGTGGATTTCCTCAGATACAAGGGGATTATGGTAGAGCAGGTATTACTGACTATACAAAACCAGTAACCATTTTACGAGGCTCTATTCTAAACAAGTCAGATCCCAACGGAGGCGGTAGAAGATCATTCTCATTAGGAATTGGTAGTAAGAAGAAGAGTATCATTGGGGATGTTATCAATCATGGGAAGTTAGAATATTGGAATCCAAGCAAATCTATACATTATCATGCAACACTCCAAGCTGGAGAGAATACTCTTGAGATGCAGATTGCCCGTATACTTATGAAAACAATTGTTGCTAACAATGGTCAATTCAACGAAGAGTCCTTTAGACAAGCATACATTGATTTTATGACTGAGAAAGGATCGCATAATGATGCCTATGCCTCTACTTGTCATCGAATGTTCTTTGCTAATATGATATTCAATAAAAAAGATCCAAAAGACTGCCCTGATAATGATGGTCACAACGTGGATACTATTGATGGTTTAATTCTTCCCACAATCACTGCCTTAGCTGAAACAGCAAGGCAATTATCTTCTTCTGGAAATACTAGCTTACAACTTAGTGAAGAAAGCGAAAGGGCAATTGAAAATGCTTCTGCTAGGACTGCTGCAGTCACAAGATCATCTCAGTTGTTGGAGAATGTAAGCAAGGTATGGTCTAGTTTGGTATCGGCAGCATTGATAACCCCTAACACTAGTGTCAGTTCTATGGAGCCATCTCTTCTTGAAGTTGCACAGAAACTACGAATGAGTAGACCAAGTCCAAATCGAAAAGACCAAATGAGTGCATGTTATCTCTCCCAGTCGCTACCCCCAACACTTGATATGCTTAACAAATATACACAAACTTCATTTCTAGAGGGAACAGATGGTATCTGGAAAGCTCTTTTGAACAATGCAAACACTGGAGGAGAAAACGTCCATCGAGCAGCGGTACTTGGAGCAATACTTGGAGCCAGAGTCGGCGACGAACATTTACCACCGCAACTAAAGTTTGGACTATACGAAAGAGAAGCATTAGAGAAAGAGATTGATGCATTCGTGAATGCAATAATGCAGAAGAATGAAGAGAAGGAGTTATGAGGTAGTAGAACCAACTAACTAACATAACTATTGGCATCTGGCTAACATAACAACATAACACTTACTTACAACTAACACTACCTTTGGGCGTTGCATCGCTATTACGGGGTGCTGTCTTCCGTGCATATTGTTTAGCATCTTCTAAGTAACTAAAGCATGTCCCATCTGGTGCCCGAATGGCATACCCCTTTCTATACTTCTTATAAGCCAGCCAGTCTTTTGGAAGCTTTGCCATCAAGATTGCATAGCGCTGATTGGTTTCATTGTCCTTCAATGCTGCCGCTACTCTCAAACGAGTAATTGGATCAGTGAAGTCACCACCCAAAGCCATCATACTAGTTGGGAAATCAGTACAATGAAAATCGATGTCATATCCAATCTTCATCATTGATGTAAAGTCGGCAATACCCAACACGGCTACTAAGCAAACAACCTTGAGACTATCAATGCCATTAACTGGACTGATTTTCTTGCCTAATCCTACAACGCCACCGCGGATTGGATCACGGCACAAGTCTTTTGGCAAAGCATTACGTATGGCCTTCCAAACAGATCCTTTGCACTTCTTGGTATCCTCTCCCAGATTTCCAAATCCTTCCATCTCAATCAATTGTGCACAAAAGATCTGTACTTGCTTGAGTAAAGATGCAGGAGATGATATCTTGGCATTCGTCAACGATCTCATGATTGTTATATACGATTGTCCATTATTGATTCTCTGTTTGATTGTATATTTAGCTCCACGGATGCAATGCCAAGATGGAGTGACAAGTATCTTAATAGTCTTGCCGTGGTAGTTGTACTTGTAGATTGTACCAGCAACACTTCTATCATTGTTGAGTAATGTAAACTTTTCACTATTGGTTGGAAGATGCTCTGCTTTTGAGTTCTTGTCCAATTGTTCAATTGATGTTTGCTCTATAACGATGATCTCATTATCACAAGCGGCATCCTTGGCTTCTTTCAACTGCTTCTTCACCGCAGTGCTATATGCAGCTTTGTCTGTTGGGTGTAGATAGCGAGCCCCAAGCGGTGACTTCTTGTCTAGTGATGCAATGGCAGTGTAGATTGCATCCTTATCATTAGATTGGATTGCTGCGATGATAATCTCGGCCGCTTGCTTGACTGCCTCAAACCCCTCACTACCGTAGGCATCCACATACTCCTGAAGAAGAGTACTGTTATCAAATAGAGTCTTAGTCTCGTATAACTTCAAGAACTTGCTAGGGTGACGTGGAAGTATCATGGCTTTGAGAGCAAGTAATGTATCCTTATCCTTCTCTGGATCAAGTCGTTGTTCTATGTATGCATACAAGGCTTCTTTTTCAGTCGGCCAGGTCAAGAGAAGAATAAACTTTACACATGATATGAACTCGTTCGTAGCGTCTTCGTTGTGGACTGATATATCTTGAGGCGGCGACTGGCAGATACCGCGGACAGTAGTACTGCCGAGGTTGAGCAACTTCTCCAATACTGGCCCCGGAGAACAAGAGAACATGGATGATAGAGATGATTCCATAAAGAAGTTCGTTCCTTCTGCTTTTGCATCATCTTTGTTGTCGTTGTGCACTTGAAGTGATGGAATGATGAGAGCAGCAAGCTCTACAATCTCTTTCAGAAGTGGAGACTCATCATTCATCTTCAGAGACTCGGCTAGGTTGTAGAAGAATCCAGCCACATCAACCATTTTGGATATATCGATCTTATCCTTCTTCTGTGTTACTATATGAAAGAAAAGTAGAGATGAGAAAAGGTGAGAAACTGGGGTTGTAGTCTAATCATCTGCCCACTAAATCTAACGTCCAGGAAGCCAAAAGAAACAACTCCCAAGATATACACTTACCAGTTGTACCTTCTTCATCTTCCTCCGGATCCTCTTCCGCCTCGTGTTCAACACTCCTGTCAGTAGATGAAGGAAACAGTTGCTCCCAGATTCGTCTGAGCATTCCTTCTACCTTGCGGTTGGATATTCCAATCTTCCTTCGGCCATTGATGATATCATTCAAATCCTTGAGTAGTTGATACTGACCTCGTAGCTCCCCCTTTAGCTCGTTTAGTTTCCTCAGCCGAAACTGCCCATCATCATTACAGTCTTCACCGATGATTGGATGAATCTCTTGCAAATGGAGTAATCCAAGGATAGAGTTGAGACCCCAAAGTTCCTCCTCGGCATCTGAAATAGGCCCTTTCCCTTCTTTTCTCATCTGCGTATGAGTTATATCCATAAGATATACGAATTTGCTCTTTGCATCATTCAACTCCTTTTGATGCACGAGAAATGGATCGTTTGGCTTTGTAGATTTAACATAATCAATCTTGGTATACTTCTCTCTCATGCCATTCCATATGACACAAAAGGAAGTTGTCCCGTGCTCTTTTCGAAGTTTTGTGAAGATTGATGAGAGGTTAGGTCCAAGTTCATGACTCTGTTCCCAAATATCTTGTATTACTAGTGGTTTGGAAGTTGTGTCCAATTGTGATGCGGCGGCAGGTGATAGTATAGACAAATCTTCTCGCTGTTGACTCAATACAACTGTCTCATTGGTCGGAGTTGAGGCTACTAAAACCATATCATCATGGGATGCATCCATATCACTTGGCTGTTGTATCTCTGACTTGTGATGAGAATCATCCCGTGAATTCCCACTAACTTGTACTTCTTCTTTTTCAGTAGAAAGATTCGTATCTAAATCTAATGCAGCGGTAGGTGATTCACCAACTAATTGAGTATCAATATGATCTGACTTGAGGTTGGATTTGTCGTCCAGAGCATCCTCATCAACTTCTTGTATATCTACAGTGGTATGAGAGTTTGGTACATCGTCATCATTCAATGTTTGACTTGTACTTTGTTCACGATGTTTAGATAGTGGTGATGATTGCAATTGAGGTGACTTCCCCAAGTTCAATGGTAGTGGTTGTGTATGTTGTTGAGACTGAGGAACAGTTCTAAATGCAGATGCTGGTGATGATTGCAATAGAGATGATTTCCTCGAGTCCAATTTTGATAGCGGAGTAGATTGTTTAAGGATGGTGATAGATTTATTGTTGGATTCCTCACTTTCATTAGTAAACGGTGATACATCCTCAATAGCTGAAGTAGGTGAGGGACGAACATTCTTCTCCTCACAACTATCCAAACTTTTAAATGTTGTTTTGGGTGGTATATCATTAATGGTACTAAGTTCAACCTCCATACTAATTCCACTATTACTAAAATCTACTTCCTCATTTGGTTCATCATCCTTTCCTACATCAGTAGAGGAGGCATTGGATGTAGTTGATTGTTCATCATCATCATCATCCTGAACTGTTGCCCAGTCATCTGATTTATCCAAATCGGCATGAGTGATAAAATAATTATCAGGCATAGACTCATCGAATTCATCAATGCTACAATACTTTTCCTCGTCATACTGATCAATTGCATCAATGTGCTCATCTAATAATGCAACACAATCAGCCTGCTGTGAGTAGTAGCTGACCAATTTATCTACCAAATTTGGAATATGTCGTAATTCTTCTTCTTGCCCATGGCCGCTACTATTTAGTAGTATATAATACGGAACTTGATTTAAATAACATAGCCAATAAATAAAATTATCTTCCAATTGTTGTAGTTTATTGTATACTGTCTCATTGAATGGAAGGATGGCATCATCGTCAAGCTTACCATCATCATGGTCCAGCCGACCGTTACCATTTTTATCAGTTTTGTATTTTTTTGGTTTAGTTGTACCATTGTTATCATTTGTTTCACTAGTATTATCGGAGGTGGATTTTTCTCTCCTCTTCCTCTTCTTCTCTTCAATCCGAGTAGAAGAAGACCTTCGTGTGTTTGTAATGGAGGACGCCATTAGGAAAGCTGCTATTTGGAGGGCTCAACATTTTAGAGTGTTAAAACTTTTTTGGCGACGAAACGAAGACACTCTCACCATTGGCCATTGGATCTATTTATTGAGAGGAGGTTTAGTGGCGGAGGACGACATTGCCAGCCATATAAATAACTCTCCATTGCCAGCCATATAACTCTCCCATTGGTACTGCAACTACTTGTGGCGGCGTTTATCCGGCGGAGTAGTTTATTGCTGTATAATAATAAAGGAGTAGTTTAGTAATAATTTGAATGGCAGAGGAAGAAGTATTAGAGGGGCTGCCTACCGCTGAAAGCGATGAGGCTATCCCCGCAGAAGATTATGAGGAGTATGATGAGGCTGATGGCAATGACAGTGATGAAGCCGTATCGGATTCTGAGGGTGAAGATGTAGATTCAGAGGGCAGGGAGGAGGACTCATTCGATGATGAATTTGACGATGATGAGTCCGTACTAACAGTCGACGTTGACTTTTACGATGAGCCATCATTACCTCCATACTCTTGTCGGTATTGTGGTATTCATGATCCTGCGTCAGTAGCACGATGTGTCGAAACTGACAAATGGTTTTGCAATGCAGCAAGTGCCGGTGGTGGAGGATCTCATCTTGTACATCACTTAGTTCGGTCTCGTTCAAATCAAGTTCAATTACACCCCGAAAGTCCATTGGGAGATACTGTATTGGAATGTTACAATTGTGCATCTAAAAATGCATTTGTATTGGGATTTGTACCCGCCAATGCAAGTAGTGTGGTGGTATTGTTATGTCGTGTTTGCGTTGAAACTGTTCCTGCTTTAAAGGATATGGATTGGGAGTTAAGTGCATGGCATCCTCTTATTCAGGATCGTAAATTCTTACCCTGGCTCGTAAAGGTATGTTTATGTTGTTATGTTGATATATTTTTGTATGTTGGGGTATGAATTAATTTGTATATCTTTATTTATCTCTAATACCTATCTTTATCTCTATGACAATATCAATAAAAGGTACCATCGGACAAACTTCAATTCCGTGCCCGTCATGTATCAGCTGATCAAATGACCAAATTGGATGAGGTGAGTTGGGATACAACTATTCATTTATTTGATGTGTATAAAACATACAAATATTAATCACCGCATCAACAATATTTACCAGCTGTGGAAAACGGAGCCCGAGGCAAGGTTTTTAGACCTTGACCGTCCCGATGCAATTGACGAGACAGAACTTTCTCCCGTATTGCAACATTATGAAGATGGATATCATTATCAAAATGTGTTGGCACCCTTGGTGAAAATGGAAGCTGATTATGATAGGCAAATGAAGGAAAGCTTAGCCGAAGAATCAATTTCTGTTCGTTGGGAGAAGAGTTTAACTGGTAAGAATGTGGCCACCTTTACCTTCGGTGGTCGTCATTCTGTTGAATTGAGCCGTGTAGTCGTTGGAGATGAACTTCGTCTGAAGTTAGGTACTGGTGCCGAGTACTTGAATGGAGGCGCTTGGGAGGGACTTGGTTATGTAAAGAGTATCTTTGATGGTGAAGTGGAGATGGAGTTACGGCCTGCTATAACAGCAGCCAGGGGAAAGGGCGGAAAGAGAAATCGTAAGAAAGGTGGTCGTGGAGGTGCTAGGGTTGAACAACCTCCGCCAAAGGCACAAAAAATACCAGACCAAATTACTGACGACTTTGTGGTAGAGTATGTTTGGAAAGCCACATCATTCGATCGTATGCAGAATGCTCTCAAAACATTCGCCATTGATGACACTAGTGTCACGGGTTACATTTACCATAAGCTTCTTGGCCATCCCGTTGAAGAGCAAATGATTGCTAACCCCAAACTTCCTGATTCAGATGATTTTACTGCTCCTGGTCTACCCCCGTTGAATGAGAGTCAAATTCAGGCAGTCGCAGCAGTTCTACAACGTCCAATGAGTCTCATTCAGGGACCACCCGGAACAGGCAAAACTGTGACGTCGGCCACATTAGTGTACCATCTTACTAAGCAAAACATGGGACAGGTCCTTGTTACTGCCCCCTCAAACGTGGCTGTGGATCAATTGACGGAGAAAATTGCAGCAACAGGATTGCGTGTCGTTCGTCTTGCTTCAAAGACTCGTGAGGCAACTGTAGGTTCCGTAGATCATCTTTGTCTTCATGTTATGACACCGTTGGCAGCGGGAGATGAATTCAACAAATTGCATCGTCTGAAGACTGAGGTTGGAGAGCTGACTGATCGTGATCAGAGGAAATATCGTACTCTTCAAACCCGCACTGAAAAGGAGATTCTCCAGGCAGCTGATGTAATTTGCTGTACTTGTGTTGGCGCAGGTGATCCCCGTTTGAAGAACTTTCGTTTCCGTCAAGTGGTAATTGATGAAGCAACCCAGGCTATTGAAGCTGAGGCCCTAATCCCTCTTTCTATGGGAGCAAAGCAAGTTGTGTTTGTCGGTGATCACTGTCAGTTAGGACCAGTCGTTATGTGTAAGGCCGCAGCCAAAGCTGGATTGACACAGAGTATGTTCGAACGTCTTGTGCTTATCGGACTCCGTCCTATCCGTCTTCAGGTTCAGTATCGTATGCACCCCATCTTGTCGGAGTTCCCATCGAATATGTTTTATGAAGGCAGTCTACAGAATGGTGTCACCGAATCTGATCGTCAATTGCGTCACATGTCTGGATATACTGGCAAAGATGAGTTCCCTTGGCCAGTGAAGAACAAGCCCATGTTCTTCTGGGGAGTCGCTGGTATGGAAGAGATTTCTTCCTCTGGTACATCCTACCTCAATCGTACTGAGGCGTCATATGTGGAGAAGATGGTGACTCATTTGCTCAAGATGGGGGTTGATTCGTCACAGATTGGTGTGATTACTCCCTACGATGGACAGCGCAAGTATGTCCAAGAACATATGCGTCGATCTGGATCACTTGCTGCATCAGTGTATGAAGCCATTGAAGTAAACTCTGTGGATGCCTTCCAGGGTCGTGAGAAGGAAATCATGCTCGTCTCATGTGTTCGTTCAAGTGAGACTCAAGGCATTGGTTTCCTCTCCGATCCTCGCCGTCTCAATGTTGCTCTTACTCGAGCTCGTGTCGGTTTAGTGGTGCTTGGGAATCCTCGTGTCTTGAGTAAGAATCCTCTTTGGGCAGCGCTCTTGTTGCATTTCAAAGAGCACGAGACTCTTGTCGAAGGACCATTGAATAGTCTCAAGCCGTCTTTCATGACACTAGCGCGTCCTCGTCGCAACGTTGGCAACGATACGCGATATGCATTCACGGCCTTGGCTCGTGGTGGTTGGGATGGACGATGGGAAGATCGTGGCCACCGAACCGCGCCAGGTTTTGGAGGAGGAGGCGGCGGTGGTCGTCGAAACCGTAGGAAGAATCGTCAGGCGGATTCTCGTCATGATCCGCGTTATGATAATCAGGGCTACCATGACAACGGTGGTCATGATGGCGGTGTGCCTCTTCCCAACTTTGCGCCGCTCCCAGACTATGCTCATGGTGATGATATGTCTCATGATGGTAGTAGTGTTAGTGGAAGTGTATATTCTAACCAGAGTAGGTGGTCTCGTGGTGGCGGCTATTATCCATCAAATGATGCCCAGAGCCAGGCCGGTTCTCAAGCTGGATCTCAAGCTGGATACTCGTACACATCCTCAAGGTACTAAAGGAGTGTTTGTTTTCAATTTAATTAGTGGTTGCACTTTCAATGGATAAGAAAGATTACCCCTTTGCCATGAGTTGGAACTGATGGCAAATTCAATGATTAAGCTTGAGACGCATATATTGTCAAATCCCAAAGAATATACTGAAAGAGGTTTCGATACTCTTTTTCAGATGTTAGCGCTTGGGTATGACAAAAGGTGAAGAGCATGTCGTTTTTCTTTTGAAGGTCAGCTTCGTTTGGAGTTTGGATAGATCTGTTTTGATACCCCAACAGCTATGAAGTCGTCGAGGTCATTCAATAGTACCATAAGGATCTAAACTAAGTCTGTTTGTTGTTATTACGTCGCTATACATAACTAGCGGTTAGCTCCTACCTTGTATGTAGCTAGTAGCTTGAACGAAGAAGAAAGGTGAACCTAAAAGGATACCGCTGACATAAAATTGAGTTCATCACCTATTTTGATGTCAAACATTAGCGGCCCTCTAATAGGGGAGGAAATATAGAATTAATAGACACTATCTCAACAGACCACTACCATGGAGCAACCCCCTGTACAGATCGGCCAATATGTGCTGGGGAAAAATCTTGGAATAGGCGCTTTTGGCAAGGTAAGAGAGGTTTTATTGCAATGTTCAAGTTGGTGATGTCAACAACCTCCTGTTGTAGGTATGGCTCTTATGGTTGAATACTACGGTATTTCAAATATGGTGAATATTATCGCTATATAATGATACTATGTTATACCAACAATGTATCTCTCTGCCTAGAGTTTGATAGCTGCAATACTATCTCATATATGTTAAAGGTTCATGTATTTTCATATTTTTGGTGTCAAGCCCCTATATCAAAAAACTAATGTTATATCTATCCAAACCCCTCCATAGGTCAAACTTGCAACACATGTAATTACTAATCACAAGGTTGCAGTGAAAATCTTAAATAAGGCCAAGATTAAACAGCTAGGTATGGAGGAAAAGGTACAAAGAGAAATAAATATTCTTCATTTATGTACACATCCACATATCATACGTTTATATGAAGTTATTGATACACCCACGGATATTTTCTTAGTTAATGAATATGTTTCCGGTGGGGAATTATTCGATTATATCGTCTCGAAAGGACGATTGTCAGCAGACGAGGCTAGAAATTTCTTCCATCAAATAGTATCAGGAGTAGAATATTGTCACTTCCAAAAGATTGTCCATCGAGATTTAAAGCCGGAGAATTTATTGCTTGATTCGAATTTGAATATAAAAATTGCAGACTTTGGTTTATCTAACTTAATGAGGGATGGTGATTTCCTACGTACATCGTGTGGTTCTCCCAACTATGCTGCACCTGAAGTTATTAGTGGTCATTTGTATGCGGGGCCTGAGGTAGATGTATGGTCCTGTGGAGTTATTCTATATGCCTTACTATGTGGTTCACTACCGTTCGATGATGAATCTATTCCTAATTTATTCAAGAAGATCAAGAGTGGAATGTACAGTCTACCATCCCATCTTTCTCAACTGGCGAGGAATCTGATACCACGGATGTTGGAAGTAGATCCTATGAAAAGAATTACCATCCCTGAAATTCGTTTACATCCCTGGTTTCAACATAAATTACCACCATATTTAAGGCACCCACCCGAACAGATGGAGAAGCAGGAGCGAGTTGTTGACCCTCTTGTTATTGATGAAGTTATGAAACTTCCATTTCATAAGGCATATCAACATTTAATGAACGGGGGCATGGCTAATGGTATGTCTAGCGGTATTCCACAGAATCAACCAAGTCATCCCTTAATTACACGTGAATTGGTTGAAAGTGCGGCAGCGTTGGAGGATACCCGGGAGGATGGGGCACCAAAAGTTTTACGAGATTTACGTGTTGCCTATGAATTAATTTTAGATCACAAACACACACGTCTTCGAGTTATGGAAGTGGCAAGAGCAATAAGGGAAGCGGCAAGTGCAACACCTCCTGCTTTTAGTCCGGGTGGATCTAGAGGGGCAACGCCAGGAGGATATCCGGGAAGTATGGGAAGTTATGGTGGTAGTTCCAATTCTCCCTCAGCCCATCCTGGTCAAATAAGTCAATCTCGTATGGCGGAAGAGGCGGCACGGGCATTATTACAACCGGGGGCTGCCCGAGGAGGTACCGGTAGTACACCACCCCCGAGTTCTATCCCATCCTCGATTGCCAGTGGGGGGAGTCCACATGTTGTACAAATGCAATCATCAATTCCGGGCAATATCGGTATGATCGCCCAACATCAACATGGGAGAAGAAATCGTAGATGGTATTTGGGAATTCAAAGTAAAAAGGATCCAGCACATGTAATGACGGAGGTGTACAAAGCATTAATGGCACTTGGATGTGAATGGCTACAATTATCATCATATCGAATTAAATGTAGATGGAGACCGAATGTGCCGAGGGAAAGCTTAAGGCGGCAGCTTGCTATGCCAATGGCAGGAGGGGCAACTCTAGACCGCGCTTGGGATACTGGGGAATCATCAGACATGAATATTGACGATGATGGGGATAAAAATTCAAATGAAAGCAAAACAAAATGTGTGGGTACAACTGATGCTGTTTCTGTTCCAGATTTAAGTACGAAGGAATACTGCATCAAAATTGGTCTGACATTATACAAGGTGCAACAAAGTATATACCTTCTTGACTTTCAAAAGATGACGGGGATGCCTTTTCTTTCATGACGTTATGTGCCAACATTATCACGGAGCTTAAGACGTTAAGTGCTGCTAGTAAACAACAACAACAACTTTTGGCGCAACAACAAGCAGCAGCTGCACAGGCACAATCACAACAAGCGGCGGCAATGGCTGCAGCACGGCGGTGAATCACTTTTGAAAGAATTAGGCATTTAGGTATTGCTACATAAGCTAATTGGTTGTATCTCAAGTCTCTCTATTTGTTTTATTTGTGTCGCTTAGATGCCTAATTTATTCTTCCTCTAAACTCGGGCGGAGAGCACAGTACAAAGCAGCGCCCAATCCAGGCAATAGAAATGTAGATAAAGCTATTGCCTGTGGTGAAATCTTACCATCATATCTTCTTCTTTTTAGATCATCAGGTATGAAGGAAGCTGCACTGGCAGTTAATATCAAAAAGTCTACAGAACTAGCCGATACCAAAGCAGCTTGTGACCAAAGATCTTTGTATCCTTGTATCAACTCACCAGGGTTCTCAACTAGAGGTTGAATTGCTCCACTGGAAGATGCGCGTTTCACAGTTTATGAAGACGAAGAGAGGAGGTTAGTAACTTCTGTTAGTATACTTGGTTTGTAAAGGTTATCAAATATAAGCAATCTAAGTTCACATGAAGCAGCAAAAACACCGAGACTTCATAACAACTAACCGAACTTTCCTAGTAATATAAGCAGATGTAAACGCTGCAACTATCAAGTAATTGAATATTTTGTTTTCCAATACATTAGCTGTAAACCATCCTAAATCAGATTTTGATACTATTGATGCATTAGGCTTTCGTGTACTGGCATAAATTCCAAATAAGCCATAACCTCCTGCCATACTTCCAAGAACGAACGGAGTCGCAGGTAGCTTCTGTCCTTTAGCTCCAGGCAACAATAAGCATGCAAGTGGAGCTGCATATAGCCCAAGTAAATTGAAAACTGTAATGAATAACTCGTTGAAGCCTGGATTCATCGGGTCCGCGATATATTGTTGTATAAGTGCTGTTGACGTTCCAGTATCCCCTTCTGCTGAGTTTTGTATAATGGCATATGCTATGAAAAATACATAAGCTATAGCATACGGAGGATTTATTGTAAAGCCATCTAAGAATCCATCTGTATTATCACTACTGATATCTTCCTTTGTTGCCTTTGCAATGAGTAGATTGTCTTGTCGAGACAATGACAAGATGATACTATCAGAGAATGAAGATATGTGTTCAATCTTTTTAATTTGATTCAACTGCGGGGAGATGAAACTCTCAACCTGCAGACTAGCCATACAAATAACAGCCAATGTAATAATAAAACCTCTCATATTTGCCCTTATCATGATTGCAACATATAAATCTAACTACTGTACCGACCATGCCTACACTGCTCATGAGTCATTCAAAAAAATGACATCTTAGGATACCAAGCAAAAAATAAAAAAAGATATTTTGCAGATACAACTCAACTAATAGGCTGCTGAACTGTTAGTGCTATAATCATCAATACTACACAATCTAACTATTATCACGATGCCTACATTGGTCTCTTTTTTGTTGCTGCTGTGCACGGCGGCGTATATCTCAGCCTTTTCAATATCATCTCCTGTATCCTTTACCAAAAGATATTCCTCAACACTACTTGCTTCAACAACCACAACAGTATCAAATGATGTACAAGAAGCTAAACAATTACTATACCGGGCGGCTGAAACAAAGTTAGAGAATCCAGATAGAGTACTAGATGCTATGATATCTCTCGAGAACAATGCAAAAATACAATTGAAAGAGGACTCGGGGGCATTGGCAAAAGATATTATGGACAACATATCTGGGGATTGGAGATTAATCTTTACAACTGGTACAAAAGAACGGCAAGAAAAGAGTGGAGGAAGAGTCAACTACTTCCCACTCAAGGCTATCCAAAAGTAAGATTGTCTTTACATATGATATGTTCTTTTATGATTTTGCTCATATCATTGTTCGCTTACTCTTAACTCATTACTAATCAGGTTTGACACGACAACCTCACCAATGTTTATTGAGAATGCTATATATTTGTGGAAACTTCCTCTCGTTCGCTTTACAGGCGATTGGGACTTTAATGAACGCAAAAGAAAGGTTGAATTCGATTTTGATATGATTGAGTTATTAGGATTAATTAAGATAAAACTGGGCAGGAAAGAAGTTGCAAAGATCGGTGCTAGTACTGGACTTGGAAGTGCTAATAATGAAAAGCTTGCCGATAACGGCAGACGAGCGTTCTTTGATTGGATCTGTGCAGATGATAATATTGCAACTGCCAGAGGCGGTGGAGGAGGATTAGCTCTGTGGAAGCGTGTTGACGAAGACGACGAGTAAGTACATACATAAAAGGGAAACATTAATGTAACAACAAGAGGAGAACAATATCCAGAAAATAGACAGAAAGTTAGGTACATTCGAATCTATACCAAGTAAAATCTCTTAGTTTATGTATTCAATCTGTTTGTGATAGAACAGTTAGTTTTTTAAAATTTCTTAGTAGTACTTTAAAAAATTGGGAATAAAATTACCGTTATATCTTTCTTTTGCTTTTGCGTGCGGTAGTAGTACTTGTCGTTGAGGTGACGTAACACCAAGAGGTCTCCCGTTGGTTGATCTTATTAATATATGCTATACTCCGGTATACTATATATTTTTTTCAGCCGTAGTGCCAGAGGAGATAATACAATACATACTTAGTTCCAAAAGATATAATATGTCAAATACAAATCTTCTCGAAATACTTGAGTTGCCTGTTAGTATCCAGAGGATTGTTGATGGTGTTGGAGCTGAAAATGTAGTCTGTAGCCAATGTCGTAAGCCAGATGCAACATTACGTTGTTCTCGGTGTCAAGTTGCCAAATATTGCTCGGTGAGTTGTCAATATTTTTTTGTGCATAAGATATTTCTGTTGACAGGTGCACATGATATGTTCAATATTGTGCTCACTATATGCTGTACTTCTTTGTTTTGCGGTGCATAATATTTCTGTTGACTGATACATATCATATTGTGTTGTCACTATAACTAACATACATACATTTTCAGGTTACATGCCAAAAGCTACACTTCAAAGTTCATAAAAAGAGTTGCAGGTGTATCAATGAGCAGAGAGTTTTGGAGGAAGACTGGGCATGTCTCTCAAAAGATTCTACTTATTGGGGATTACTAGACACAGCTAAGAAAACTATTGCTCTGGGTGATCTATTAGTAAAAGCTGGGTACAGCGAATCGGATACTATTGCTCAGGCGTCACGTTATTATCGAGAGGCATTGAAGTATTACATGTTGCCTTTGACAAAGTTTGATCAATACTTTTCTACCTCTCCTTGGGCAGAAGATTCCATCTTACTCCTCCTTCTTATACTTGGAGGAGATCATCGTACCGTAAAAGATTGGAGTATCAAGCTTGGAAGTGACAGGTTGAGACGCTGTTATTTGCCAGCGAGTGATCTTGACCCAGAAGCTGATTGGGCAGTATATGACGGCGATTGGGACGAAGACACAATTCCCAAATTTAAGTTAGCTGGTTATGCAACTAATGATATTACGTTTCAGGCCATTCAGCTTCTGGGTCAGTTGAAGTTGTTGAATGAATTCCAGAATTATACCAATTGTCTAGAGGCATACAAAGAGACTATGGGAGCTGCAGCAATTGCTTTGGGACACACAGTCTCTGTGGAAGACGTTGTTAACCATATAGGAACATATCTAATGGGTGACGTTGAGCGCCAATATCGCATCACCTCTGGAGACGATGGGACAGTAATTCTCGATGATGCTGTAAAACAAATAACCCAAAAACGTGAGCTGATACATGGGGCTTGTAATGTAATATTATCTATCGAATATCATGGCGTCAAACATGGGCAAGGAAAGATGCCATACTTATACAACTTGGCCTCGACGAAGTTCAAGAAAGACGACGCACCTAACATGTTCAATGGAGGCAATTGTCCATTGCGAAACTATTACACAGTGCCCAATACAGATGGATCAATGGACCCGATACCACGCAACAATAAGTCGCCTCCAGAGCTTTGGATGATTATGAATGATGTATTCATTGAAACGGAAGGTTTAAAAGCAGTCCTCATAATAATGATGGATTTGTCTGGTAAGGAGTAGCTATATAACTACCCAGAAACAGGCTTTATAAGGTAAAAAACTTGACAATTGGCAAGTATATATTATGTATTTAATGCCTATCTACGAGATGGCTTCACCTTTAGCATGCCCTTGTGCATGAACCCAACTGAAGGAGTTGGACCAAAATCTTGTGAACTCATATTCCTTCTCTCACCTTTATTCCTTCTTCTATTAGATTTAAACACACCCGTTGGTCCTGTATCTTCTTCATTTTGCTTCCTCCTTTTCTTCTTACTGTTACTACCGCCAGCAGCAGTTGATGTAGAAGAAGAATTAGTTGCACTGTAATGACTAACTACACCACTTTCCTTTAACTCTTGTTGCAATTTAGCTTCTCGTTTCATTGCTTTCTTTCTCATGCCCACAACAATCTTGGTTGGCATCTTGTGTCTCTTTAACTCTCGTCCAGTTAATCTTTCGTATTCAGATGCTTCATGTGACTTCTTCTGTTTACCCGTAAATCCCTCTGCACCGAATTTATGTATCTCGCGTATAGTTTCCTGAACATCTAATGCCGGTGCTAGTCTTTTTTCATCTTCTTTATGTTTGATATTGCCTTTGTTGCTGTTGAGAAAGTCTATACCACTACTACCACGACGTTGTTGTTCTTTTCTCCTTGATGTAGAACCACCTACGGTTGTGAAATCTGGAAATGCTGATGGACATACTACTACTTGAACTTCTTTACGCTTACGCTTCTTAATAGTAGTAGTGGTCGATGATGCACTTTCCTTCTTACTGCTCTTTGATTTACCCATATCTAACTCGAATTGGTTTATTCTCTCTATTTTATATTGTCGGCTGTCGGAGCTATCCCTTAATAAGAATGCAGATGTGCTTGTTAGATGGCCTGCACAAAAGATGGTCTTTATACTGACATTAACATTTCACTAATGCTCTCGCGGTTATCTCTCTTCTATTGCAATACTTCTCCGACAATCCTCTCTACTACCACAGAATGTAGATGTGCTGTTAAGTTTAGTGTACAATAATGAAACTATTCTGAACTATTGTATTTTTATTTGTGGTAGGAGGTGGCCCCGTGACACTGAGCTAGATCACGAGACCACCTAAAAATACTGATTTCCTCCTTTAGCCTTTGCCATCATTCAGCCATCAATCTCTTAATACTCGTTGCGTTCATATTATATATAAAGTACGGAACAATGGGCGGTATATCATCATATTTCGTTGCAATATTATCAATAATATCAGCAACAAATGCCTTTTTACCATTATGCACATCACATGTAAAAAGTAAAACATCATCAACAACAACAACCACCCATCAAATGTCATTCATGGCAGATAGTTCCGATTATAAACAATCTAATTCAGATTTTGGTGATGGTGATAAAGGTAGTGCTACATCAGAGGCACCGTTACGAGGTGAAGTCGATTTGGCTGAAGTTCCTGTAACTGAGGAGATACCCGTGCCAATGTCACGTAATAATGTAGGCAATCGTTTTGTTGCAGTGGTATATGATAGAATACATTCTACCAAGGATTATACCAGCGAAGACGAAAGTGATGGTGATAATGATCAAGCAGATATGTTATGGGGTATGCATAATGATCGTATCGAATTAACCGAAGAACATGTAATGTGGGCTCGAAAACAGAATTTATATAATGATACCTTCAATACGGAAAGTATGGCGGATATATTATGGAGTCATCAACTATTATCGAGTGATTTACAACGTACTATTGGGCATGTTATGTGTGTTGATGCATCTACTATGGAAGACTGTCGTGAGGCTTTATCTCGTGATCCAATTATTCGATCACTGTTAGGGACTAATGATAAGAATGGTGAATGTGATGTATCTTCCATTCCCTTGTATAGATGGAGACAAATTCGTGATCATACCCTACGTCGTGATGATGGTCGTGATGGACGACCAAATATGTTATTAGCATTTGATCGGAAGGAGGCAATGTCTGATGGTGTACGTGAGGAAGTTACGAATGACCACCTAGAGTACTTAATTCGGAGTGAACGTATCATTGCCGCCGGACCGTTACATGTTGCCACTGCCAAGAAGACTGATCCAAAGTCTATCCCCATTGGTACATTGTTATTCTTCAATTCTCCAGATAGAGATGAGGCTATCGACTTTGTACAGAATGATCCCGCGGCCTTGGCTGGTCTGTATGAAACAATGTCTGTACATCGATTTAACAACTTGGATGTGACGGGGAAATTTGTTAGTGAGAATTTATACTTCCCCAAGCAGAATACATATCAAATGAAGGAGGCTATGGAGTATTGGGGTTATCCTGTCGAAGATCAACAGACAAAGTGGTTGAATTGGTAAAAAGAAAGTAATGTTGATAAAACTAATGTCGTGTATTATCTTACTCTCGGGCTTCCTAATATGTACAACGCCCAAGATATATATCTCCCATATCTTATATCTACTCAGTCTTCTTCTCCTCAGGGAGCGTTTCAGCCAAGCTTGTCAGACTACCACTACTCATATTGCCTCGAGTACTGTGCAACTGCATATTCCACATCTCTGCGTATTTTCCTCCATTCAATAATAGTTCCTCATGAGTTCCCTGTTCAGCCACCTTGCCATCACCTAGGACTATAATGTTGTCTGCATTCTTGATAGTACCAAGTCTATGTGCTATCACCAAAACTGTTCGATCCGAGCCCAATCTGTCGAGTGCAT
>Ga0214478_100449_pt1 | contig 24327 bp, 12 predicted proteins | sample M1_20Mar14CPVII9_2_FD_178001 | JGI IMG/M metagenome (GOLD analysis project Ga0214478, IMG submission 178001) | Marine eukaryotic communities from Monterey Bay, California, United States - M1_20Mar14CPVII9sort6BwellD7 | ecosystem: Environmental > Aquatic > Marine > Unclassified | place: USA...
ACAATTAAATACGTTGCTCAATTCAATATTTGCTTCGATATAGATGGCTGATACGAGACCAGCCAAACCAGCCAAAATCATCAGTACATGAAAGATATGTCGCTCTCGGATGGACAAAAGACACATGGGATGCTTCTGAAGAACGTTTCCCAACCAAGCCCATGTCATCAATTGACAAGTCTGAGGTAAGACTTGTATCAACAATTATATTCTTTCCTTGTAACGCTTTGTATTCACACTGTCTCCTACTTCTCTTGCCCTATAGTCAACTCCTAGCCCCGTCCGAGTTACTTCGGCGCCAACAACAAGCAGTCCTTCCACAACAAGTCCATCATCTTCACCGACTATCGCTTTGCCTATTCCTGATGCTTCAGTTCCTACCCCCTCTGTTGAGGTGTTGCCTCCAGTAGAACCAGATCCCTCTCCTCCTGCGATTGATGATACGACCACAGATGTTGTCGAGCCGTGCCCTTGTGTGGCACTGTATGAGGATGAATGGTGGAAAGACTTGCCACCCGATATTCAAGGAGCTTATGGTATTCTAGGATACAATGAGACAATGTGGGTGAGTATTTATGACGAGCACCTTTGTGTTATAACCATCATTTCCCTTTGAGCTGACTCCAATTCATTTTCATTGGTATAGAATCAAGCTATCCCGTCCTCATCTGATGAACTTAATTGGGATGATCTCTCGTCAGAAATGCAAGATGCGGCCTCATTGCTAGGCTATACGAAGGAGATTTGGGATGCTGATGAGGGTACTCAAGAAGTGCCTCCATCAGAAACAAGTCCAAGTTCAAGTCTTTCAAACTCGAACTCAACCTCAACTGTTTCTGAAGGAACTAGTACTGAAACCACTGTTTCTGAAGGAACTGAAACAATGGAAGAGGACACTGCCGAGATTGGTATTTATGATAACTATGGATGGGATGAACTGCCACTTGAGATACAAGAAGCTGCAACTACATTGGGATATTCTCAAAACATGTGGGACCTTGGGGTTGGCGTTGCTTTCTCAGAAGCTCTATTTTGGGATGAACTAAGTCCAGAGGAACAAGCAGCAGCTGCCCTTTTAGGGTATTCAAAACAATCTTGGGATAATGCTGATGCAGAAGAAGAAGGGACACTGGCATCATATGTAAGTTATGACGATGACTATGTTATCCAAGGAACGGCCAAGAATGCAAACTTGTGGATATCAGAGTAAGTTCAAAAGTATGTTTCTCTATTTCTGGAACATTGATCAACTAACATTGACATTATCTATTATCTCTCTTGTACATCAGGTACCAGATATACTACTTCTTTGCTGCTCTGTGCTTCGTATTTGTAGGATTACTAGATCTCATCCGAGAGAGACATATCTTTCATGTACTGATGATTTTGGCTGGTTTGGCTGGTCTCGTATCAGCCATCTATATCGAAGCAAATATTGAATTGAGCAACGTATTTAATTGTGTTTCTGTGCACCTCTTCTTGTTTGAAGCCTTGTACATCTTTGGTGACCACAAACGAAGTGGAGTCTCGATTAAGACTGCCTCATGGATTAAGAGGACTCTAATGCTTGGAGACCTGGAATTTGTTGTCGGGGCTTTGTTGGATGTAATACTATCATATATGTATCTGTTTGATGATACCTCGGATTGGGATGTATCTTTGACGATTGTTGCAATCTTTGCAGCCGTATGCTGGCTTCACTGTTCGATTATTTATATTGCAGCGTATTTCTATGCACCTGAAGCAGTCCTTTAAGGGTCATATCTTAAGTGTACATGTTTGCAGCTACAATGTAATACCATTATGAATACGTAGCAGAGTTCTCCAATCCTATCAAAGCTTACCCTAGTCTCCGGACTCTTCTGCAATCGATGAAATAATATCTGATGAGGTCAATTATTGGGAGTCTTGATTAATAAATGGAAAATATTTTGTAGTAGAGAGTTAGGACGTTGACTCTAGAGAGAGAGAGGTGTTCATCCTGATAGAGAACAGAGAGTGTAGCATCTACCAACTTAATATTGTTGTAACCGTACACATATCAGCATATCGATCATCATTATTTTCAATTGCAATAGTGAACACTATATTATCCTAAGGTACATCACAAACAAAAGATGTGCACTGATACTGATAATAACGATGAACTCAATATGAATAATTTTGATGAAGGTACTACTTTTGATAGTAGTGGCGAGATGATTGATGATGAAGAAGAAGAATACAGCTCGTCAATAAGTCGTAGTAGTAGAAGTGATTCTAACTCATCATCTATTGGTAGTAGTAGTGATGATGATTCATCGAGTGGTGGTGATGATGATATTATGGATGATTATGAAAGTGAAGGTGAAGCTGATGCAGCATATGAGGCATATGGTGAACTTATGGGACACGAAGATGAATTATTCGTATCAATGAACAACACTATAAACGATGATAATAGTGATACTATTGAAAGACAAGTAACAATTCGTCGTCAAGTCATAGTGTTAGCTCTACCAATACTTCTAATTATATTGTTGACTAATTTTGCATATGCTGGGTATCAACTGTTGCAATTATCTAAAGACTCTAATGATAAATCAATTGTTGACAAGAATAATAATGATAATGATGCAACAAGTACGACACGGTATCAACAATTCTATCCAGCAAATGTTCAGGAAAAGGTATACACGCATAATGCACAAGATATTGATGATTATCAACTACCCAAACATCCAGAAAGGATATATAAACATGCATCACTGTCATCCAAAAACTATAGAGCTGGTGGTATATTGTCTGATGAAATGTTACACAGATACGAAGAGGATGGTGTATTAGTTATACGGAATTTGATTTCTCCCAAGTTATTAGATAGATTAGATACGGCAAGTCAAATGTTAATCAATAATGGTAAAGACAGAACAAGGAAACGAAAGCAATTTCACATGGTGAAGAATGGTGCTATATTCTTAGGTATACCATCATCTACAAATGAGAATGATGACAATAAGGTATGTGGAAGTGAAGATGCATCTTGTGAGGCTAAAGCAGATAAGTCTACCGAAGACGACAACAACATTATACTATCATCATTTCGGGATCTAGCAATGTATAGCAAGATTCCTCGAGTGGCTGCATCGCTACTAAGACTAGACGAGTTACGCGTTGGAGGTGAAGATAATCTTAAACACAAGAAGAGAAGAAGACAACACGAAGAAGAAGATGTAACTATTGATGACTCAATCAATCTACGAATATCGCGTGACATTTTCCTAACAAAAGACGATGATGATTATGCCTGTGGTTGGCATGTAGATGATACAGGTTTCTGGCCAAATGTAGCCTCTGATCCAGGAGTAAATGCATGGATTGCATTAGATGATATGCCTTGGGAAATCACGTCATCTTCAGATTCTTCTATGACTACCGCCGCTGATAAAAAGACACAGAAATGTGATCCAGTTGCAACATTTGCACTTAGTCTTGGCTCACATCGTTCATCTTGGCGTCATGAAGCATATGATGTCACTGGCTCGACCCACACCAATCCTCCAGAAGGGTATAAATCTGCTGCTGATTTGATACAACGTCGGAGAGGTAGTGGTACTTGCAACATTGAGTCAAGTGCTCCTAATCTGTATGAGAAACTAGAGCAGAACAAGGTAATTTATGACTTGAAGAAAGGGGACGTAATCTTTCATGACCGGTGGTTATTTCATAGAACAGTCACTGTCGGTGAATATGATAAGATGACTCGTGAGAAATCAGGCGAGCAACAACACGAAGAAAAGAAGATCCAGACTGATAAAATCTTCAAACGCTACTCTATACGTTATGCACCAGGATCCTCAAGAATTCCTCCAGGATATGGAGTTGAACTATCAGTCTTACATGACGAAACTAATGCTAATAAAACATTAGATACTATTGTTGAGAAGAGTGGATCGCCATGGTACCCCAAAGTATGGCCACATGTGCTCAAGACAAAGCCCATTTCAAGCAAAACAGCGGATGAAGAAGAAATAGAAGGCATCACAGATCTGGTTCACAACAAGATTCCACGAGCAGAGGTATTGCAAAAGGAAAGGAAGAAAGAGATACAGAGATTACTTCAACGCGGGTAAGGGTACTAGATAATTTTAAGATATGGTATGGTTTATGAACTTTGTCGATATATAAAGCTGGTATGGTAGAATATCGTGTTGGAGTATTCTTCCAGTAGTGATGGTTTTATGAGTATCTTTAGGCAGAAGGTACCATAAGCCTTTGTGAAGGTAGGGGAGAAAAAGGATACCGAGTTGTCAAATTCAGCTGTTCGAAGTTCGAAAATATTTGTTGTCAGTGATGAAATGTGCCATATTATATTGTGTTAAGATATTATATGATTAAGAGGGGCAGAGTATTAGATTATTAGACTGTATATAAACGTGTATTTCTTCATTTCTGCTGGTGTTGCTCTTTGGGTAATAGGTACAGTATAAGTACCAATTTGAGAGCAAAACAAAATACTACTTACAGCCTATTGTTCAAGTATGTTTGGAGATTCGCCACAAATGGAATCATCATCGCCTGATCTGAAAGTTGATCCTGATAGAGGCTCTTCGCCCAATAGCGTAGCTGCAGCTGATTCTACATCTGCTGATATTTACACAGCACCACCTACACAGCCCAATGATATTTCTGAACAGCAGACATATACTACAAGCAACACAATCACTGGATTAATATCACCCCTAACTATTATCAAACAACAACATGAGCAATCTCAAGAACATGATGATAAAACTTTACTCAAGAAAATATCACCTACTAAAAGGAAACCACCACAACAGCCAATTAATGATGATATCACTGAACAACAACAACTTACTACTTTACAAGTTGACATGGAAAAATTACAATCAACACGTCAAAAGTCTAAACTATCATTCCAAAATTCTGAATTATTATCTAATGAAGAGTATATATTTCCAAGATTTGATATCCTAAAGGATATAACATTGGGTAAAACATTAGGAAAAGGTGGATTTGGTACTGTTATTGAAATTAAAGATATACATGTTAATCATGATATAGTAGAACAAGAAGAGAAGGATAAAGAGATTGGGATGGTTGCAAACAGCAGGGCAGAAAAGAGTAGTATCTTCCGTATAGATGATTATGAACACGAGAAGCAAAAACGAAAGCGATCACATTCATTTAAATTACCAAGACGATTCTCCAAAGATGATAGTCTCAAAACATCTAATTCACATGATGGCTGTGAGGGATTATCGACTTCAACAAACAGTAGATTATCGAAAATTAATGAACGTGAAACACAGAGTGAGCGCACATCAAGTATGCAACAAAGTAAGAGTCATGATTGTATACTAGATGAAAGTCACCCCACCGCTGGTATTGTTATGAAAGGAAGTTTTTCATCATCAGAAGAAAAGAAGTCAGGACGGAGGAAACAACGTTCAAAGAATAGAACAAGATCCTTAAGTTGGAAGGCTGCCAAGGAGGATGTATCACATTTCTTTCATCGACCATCATCGAATCATCATCGCAAGCAGCATCATAATGATCATGGGGTACATCATGCTGTAGATGTTGTTGCCGAGGGTATCCATCATGTTGAGGATGTTGTTACTGAGGGTTTGCATCATGCAGAGGATGCTATAACAGATGTAGCTGAACGGATACAAGAGAAGATATCAGGAGAACATCATGATGACGGCAAGATTGGGGAGTATTTGCATGAAGAGAAAAGTCAGGAGTCTAGACATGAAATTAATAATGGGGATAATTGTACCCCAATTACACTAGAGAGACCACCGCGAAACTTTTCCTTATTAGCGTGGAGTGATTGCGCGGCAGGAGAAGAGTCGAATGATGCACTTTCTCCTGAGGAGTGGAGTAAGTTCAACATAGATTACAGTAACATATCAGAAACTTCGGTTGGAGTTAGTATGCGTCGTCTATCAGATGTGAGTACTTCTGATAATAAAAAAGAGGGAGATAATTACACTGGCATCACATCTCAGCTTTCAGCATCGGGTGCGAGACATGAGTTGATAGTCGAGCCCGAGGTTAGCAAGAGACAAAGACGTCTGGTTCTCTTTTCAGCTCCTACCGTTGTATCAGATGACACCTCTATCGGGGAAGAAGAATCAGAGAGGAGTAGTACCTCATACCATGAAGGTTGGTATCAAGATATCACACATGTAAATCAACATGCTACAGATCATGTCGGGGATGCACGTTATGTCATTAAAATCATTTCATCGGATATAGTAGAGAACGATTTCAAGAAGTTCTTGCAAGCTGCCAGGAAAGTCCGCGGTTTTATTGTTTCATTGTGTCAATGCTTGTGTTTAATATAATGTTTCGGCCATTGGGTACTTCATTTGATCTTCATTCGCCATTATACGACTGCCTTTAAGCCACATGTACTAACACAAGTCATATTCACCTCTATTTCATCATCATAAATCGTGAAACGCGCTCTTCCAGGGATATGGCAACGGAGGTATACTTTTTGTCAGGACTTAGTCATCCAAATATACTCAAGATGCGAGCTGTGGGACAAGGTGATATGTTTAGTCCGAGTTTCTTCTTAGTTCTAGATCGATTATATGATACATTAATTGACCGTATTGAGGGTACATGGAAAGCACAGTTAGATCATTTAGAAAACGATATCCTCGTCTGGGGTCGAGCCCACAAGTTGAAAGTCTTGTGGGAGGAAAGGATGAGTATAATGAAGGACTTGGCAGGAGCATTGAGCTACCTACATGAAATGAAAATCATCTACCGTGACATCAAGCCAGAGAATATAGGCTTTGATAGTCATGGAATTGTGAAGCTATTTGATTTTGGCCTGGCCAAACAAGTTAACGAGGAAGATATGTGTGCCAATGGCACTTATAAGCTCACACCTAATACCGGAAGTATAAGATACATGGCACCAGAGAACTCGAATTCATGGCCATATAGCTTCCAAACCGACTCATACTCGTTCGGAATCATGTTGTGGGAAGTATCGAGTCTTGAGCGACCGTTCGATAGTTACACTCCAAAAGAAATACGAGATATGGTGCTACGATGGGGTGAAAGACCAAAGTGTAAGGAAGAATGGCCAGATAACTTGACTACTTTGATGACAAGTGCATGGGATTCTAACTTTAGAAAAAGACCCACTATGAAAGAGATAGAGGAAAAGCTAGCAAAGTGGGATGAAGTGGAAAGCTAGATAATCTACAATTAACATGGGTTTGAGCCTTATTCATGACATTGATTCAATCACTTCGACCCTATCTAGTAATTGCTTTGCACTGTCAACATGTAATTGTTCTATCATCATGCCATTCAATACAGCAACACCCTTGTCTGAACTCTTTTCCCAACAAGAAACAACTCTTTTTGCATTCTCGATCTCTTCTTGTGACGGTGCAAGTATTTCATTCGAGATTGATACCTGATTGGGATGTATGATAGTTTTACCATCCATTCCCCACTCCTTGCCCTGCATGCATTCGTCTCGAAACCCTTCTTCATCACTAAAGTTGTTGTATACACCATCAATTACTGGCTTGTTATAAGCTTTTCCTGCAAGTAATACAAGCTGTAATGAGGTTGCCAAGCCATCTCGGGTTGTGTTGGTAGTACCAGATAATGATCCGCATGTTGGTCGCAATTGCAGCTCTTTCGACAAATCATTTGTACCAATGATTAGTCCCTGGACACTCGAATTAGCTGCAATCTCAGCAACCGAAAGTATGGCACAAGGAGTTTCAATCATTGCCCAAAGAGGCACGGGTGATACAATTTGTGATGATCCATCACTTTCATCTACCAAACTATCATCATTATTGCATAAACTAAGCATGTGTTTGGCAATCAAATCAACGTCTTGTCTACTCTCGATTTTGGGTAATACTATACCGTTGATATTAATATTCTTACTCATGCACATTTGAAATGCAACATTAGCATCATCTTCAAACCATTTTGTATCAACTCTATTAATCCGAATCAAACCAAAGTAATCCTTATTGGAGGTTGCTATTGATGATGGTTTTCTATCTTGTAAGAATTGATATATGTGTCCTCTACTCTCATCTTTCTTATTTGGTGCACATCCATCTTCCAAATCAAACATTACACAGTCAGGTTTGTGTATACCTAATAGGGATTCTAACTTTGTAAGTGCTCGATTGTTAGATGCCGGTACATATAACATTGAACGCAGTGGACGTGCATTTATATTTGGATAACTTTTTGTTGTTGAGTGAGATCTTTTATTTTGAAAAGGACATATTGATGGTGTATTATGATTGGTACCTCGTCGAGAAAGGGTATAATGTATTATAGATCGTCTAGCTGAACTGGGTATTAACACTGACATTAACATCATCTCGATAATAACCTTCTTCTGGTTCAATATACTAGCATACCTTTGACCTTTAAGCACTGAGGAGCAGCCGCAGCGCTACTACCTGCTACTACAACAGGCTACACGTAGGGTCAGGATCCTACGATTGTCAAATCTGAAAATTGCAATGGAGTTGAAAGTTGGTTGATACATCATTGGAAAGCCCTTGATGAGTAGAGTCCAAAACCATGTTGCCCTTACTTAGTTTTAAACATCGTGTGATTTTATGACCCATTTTGGGGGTAAAAGGTATGCCAGCTGGAACAATTCTCCCCAGGTTGAGGATAATCCCTAACTAGCCCTAACAAAATCACTAACAATTTTTTTATTTTTCAAAAAAAGGGCACAATGGATTCATTCCTAACTCACTGAGAGCATTCGATTAAGCCTATTTAAGCCTACCATAAGTCCCCTGGGGGCTCAGATTTGACATAGGGGGTAGGATACCGGACCCTGACCCTACGTGTAGCCAACAAATTGCCACACAGCTCTATGTAGAGAGAGGAGCCAGTCGTCCTGCCTCTACATAACATAAAATAGTGAGAAGAATTAGGTGATTTTACTAAGAAAAATCAGCGGTATCCTCAAAAAGTGAGACAAATTGTCTCACAATCGTAAACTTATATTTCATAGGTATCCTTTTTCTCGTAGAAATTTGTTAGTAAATCTCTCTCTCTAAAAATGTGCTCCATATTTTGAAAAAAGTGAGACAAATTGTCTCACAGTTTTCAAGCTCATAACCTGTTCCGCCAATTCTTCTTGATAACTTTAGCTGCTCATTACGAGGCCGCCGGAGGCTGCCGAGAGCCAATATATCATCGTATCATCAAGCATTATACATAAAGAGAAGATATCTATACTCTTTTGCTATAGTGGAACAGTGATACGTCTATTTCTATGCAAGTCTAGATTGAGTATGTATTCTACCACTTTTGCATTTACATTGCTTCTACATATGTATGATTTGCTTATCTAGGGTATGAATTCATAGTTTTAGTACCTAATAATGTGAAGAATCTAGTTTATTGCGATATGAACTAGTTTTGGGTGTGTTGTGAGATGATTCATACATTTTCAGGCATATGTTGTTGTGTATATATCATACGAACATATTGCAATCCAATAACCACAAGGTGTTCCTATGACTCGATTTTCTGTCTTCTAGTACCTCAATAATGCTCACCAAATCGTTCCCAGCATCATTTAACACAGGATGATGCACATAACATTTTGTGCATATCATGTGTGCATTTTTATGTCAACTATCAATATCATATCCAATCTACCTCCACACTGCCAAATCATACTATATATGCAGCAGGATATGTTCTCCTATATCTAATGATGATTGTTGTACATCATCATACGTATTCTACCAATATTGCTCCGTGTAGAGTTGTAATCTAACATAAGAATAATTCGAACGTTGAAGGATGTAACGCACGACATCAATGCTGCTTTATCTCGGGTGAAGGAGGTATCATACAACCATTTGACACTTCTCTAATACATATCTGTTAAGAGGTATCACATAGTTGAGTATCAGCTAGTCCACTGCCTTCATAAATGAGGTAGCCGCTAGTTGTTACATTCATCTAATATTTTTTGTTGCAATCTAAACCGAATATCATACCGTATCTCCAATCCCACATATGATCTAATACGTTGCAGACATCATATATTATATTGTTTTTATCAATTGTAGAGGTTGGTGGGTGATGGTGATCACGGTAGTACTAGTATGCGTTGGTGTCGTAGATCTAACGCATCAACCACTAATATTGTTGGTAGTGCACATCATACAACTATTGCAATGAGTAGGCAGCTTCAAACCACCCAAAAAACGATATCAAAGGTAATAGTAATTAATCATCGAATACCAGCAGCAATATCATATCGACTTCATACATCTATATCGTTCTAGATGTGCATACGCTCACGCAATTGATTTTTTACACATCACTGAAGTAGTAACTTCAGAGTACTATTGTGACCGAACCACGATAGATATGCCAGATTACTTACAAGGACGTTGTACCGCATCTAGTGTTGCTATATTGACCCGAATGCCATATATCTACCATCTAAATTAAAGTAGTAGTAGAGCAAAAGAAGCGGACGCCATGATGAGTGGATTTTATCTCTTAGAGATTTGAGGAAAAGTGCCGAGCTGGGAATCAAACGCGAGCGGTTGTGGTTATTTAAGCCCATTATATGGGTATAATATTGGATACATAAAAAGTGAGAGAGTTTGTCTCACTATTTTTAGGGAATAATACATACATAGGTACAAAGATGTTTAAGATGATTGTGACAGGGATACCGCATGCCTTTACAGTTTCTCTGTTTCACGATCTGAGATAAAACAATTGCCTCTGTTAGACATAGACTAATTCCATGAGGTAACCACAGGTGAGCGGAGGACATATCAAACAGTAGTATAGAGATTGAAGAGTTCTATATATTATTATCGAGCACGGTGCTTTTTTGAAAGAGTTTCTATATATTGCAATTGAAAAAATTGACTGCAATCAGTTGAACAAAAAAAATAACAAGCCCCAACGAACTCAACTATGTCCAGAATATACAGTATATATAAATAAATGATGGATTTAACATCTACACGATCTAAAGAATTATCATCATCCACAATGTCGTCTACAACTCCAGACATATACGCCCCACCACCAACTGAACTAAATCAATTAAGTACCTACAACAATAATAATAATAATAATATTGATAATAATACATACATGAGACGAAACTCAGCAGAATCAAGTACAGTGCAATCTTCTACATTATTACCATATACAAATAATAACGAAGAATTTAGTCAATCTTGTAATTCTAGTTTTACACTAATAGCCGCGCCGCCGCCATCTACAACTACAAGAAGAGCAAGTATAGCAACAAATACTAATAATAATACATTCGGGTCATCGGGATATAATCCTGTACATTATAGTGCAACGAATACTATAGGTGAATCAAGTTTAGGATCCAGTAGTAACGGCAGCAATAGTAATGTTAGACGAAATAATAGTAAGGAAGGTAGAAAATCCCAAAAATCTATTCGCAAAAATAAAGGACAGTATAATAATATCCAAAGTAAAGGTTCAAATAGTGATTTAGAAGGTTCCGAAAGAGGAGAGAGGAGTAGAAAGGGATTTGGTAGTAAAAGTTCATTTAGTGATATGGAATTATCAGATAGGGGGTTGGATAATAATGATTTACAGCAACAACAACAACAACAACAACAGCAATTAAGAGGTAGTTTGAATGATGTGAATACTGATTTACCACCTAGATATAAAACAAAGGTAAGTGAAATTAGTTCGTATGCGGTGTTTTTGGTTGTTGTAATTGATTTGTTTAAGTATGTGATGAACTTTGGGATATGTGTTTGGGAATGATTGGCCACTTGGTTTATGTGCACAAGATATGCTCACTTTTTTTTCAATACCTCAAAATTATCGGGGGTATAATACATGCATTCATTGCAACACTGTTAATAAATATAGGTATCAACATCATCATCCTACGGATCAAAGGAATCAGGATCAACAACTACAAGTTCAGTATATAGAATAGATGAAGGTCCAGAACATGATGATAAAGGACGATGTATCTACCATCCACATGTCATATTGAAAAAGAAGGGATTGTTAGGTATCGGGGCATGGAAGGATCTATTACCTGTATGTCCTGACTGTGAAATGGAGGGGTATATACAACGTAATCAACATAAATCAATGAACAGACAACAGCAACAATCTCAACAACGGCGTAGATCTGTGCAATTCGATAAAGAGTCCAATTTAGATGGAAGTGAACGAAGTGGAGCATCAAAAGGGTCAAGAAGCTCAAGAGGTAACATTGATATATCTGGATCCAATCGAAGTGGCGGTAGTAGTCGAGGATTACGTCGCTCTGCCGGATCTCATGCACAACAACATGGAATACAAGAGATTGACGAGGAAAGTGAGAGTAGTTCAGGATCATCCTCTTCTTCCAACGACGATGAGGGGTCATCATCATCGTCTGAAGATGATGGTCTTCATGTCACAAGATTGCCACAACAGGCATACATCGATGAAGGAGATAAATTACCCTACCAAAGACCAAATTTAGAAAAACAATCATCAAAGAAACGTTTAATGAATGGAGCTAAGAAAATGGCACGACGAATATCATTAACAAAGACTCACGACGAGGGGGAATTTATAGCTGAATATCTCTCAGGAGGTACCAAGTCACAGAGAAATCTTGCTGGCAGCAATAATAGACGCTCATCTATGAATAATCGTGTGTCGCAGTCTCAAAATAACTTTGCAGCTCCCCGAACTGGTAGGCGAGGTCAAGATATAGATTGGCAGCAACAAAGTCCAGGGTCTAATTTAAGTATGGATAATAGTGATAGATCAGCGGGGAAGAAAGTATTAAGAGGAGTATCAAAGAAGGTATCAAAGGTGAAACGGAAAGTGAATAAATCACTGTCTAATTCCTTCACATCCACTGCCGGGGAATCATTATTAGCCGGGTTTAATCCAGATGACTTACTCAACCATTCAGATAACAGTTTGGTGAGCGATGGTACATATGATGAAATGTACGGGGGTAAGAATGACTATTTTGGTGATGAAAGGCGGTCAAAGAATGACACAAAGACAAAGAAAAAGAAGAAGAAATCACTATCCCTGTACGACGAACCATCAACAAGTCTAGAAGGGTCACAGCGGATTAGTAAAAGGATGTTAACAGAGAAACGAAAGAACAAACGTGGATCGGGTATGGAAATACACAGCTTGCCCAGTTTGGATAGTAGTGATAGATCAAATCGATCAACTGAAATGAGGAAGAAAGTATTGAAAGGAGTTTCCAAGAAAGTCTCTAAAGTGAAACGCAAAGTCAATAAATCATTATCCAACTCATTCACTTCCACGGGGGGCGCATCCTTATTTGGGGGGTTCAATCCTGATGATTTACTAAATCACTCTGATAACAGTATGGTTAGTGATGGTACCTATGATGAAATGTATGGAGGTAGTAATGATTATTTTAGTGATGATAAGCGGAGTAAGAGGAACAACAAGAAGAGTTCTCCTCCAAAGAATATATCCCCTTTTGGTGGAAGGAATAATCGACGTGTGACACAGGGAGGTAAAGTGGAGAATAGTAGTCCTAGGTTCATGTCAAAGAAGAAGAATTCAACTATTCGCAATACCTCAGCAAGAACTAGTACAACTCCAATATATAAAGTTGGAGTAGCTGCTCCCTCCATTCTTCAAGTTGCAAGTCCTGATGTTGCGTATCAATGGGATAGAATGCCATTACCACCTGAAATAGCTGCCAAAGAGAAGGCCGCTAAAGAAAAGTCTGCAAACACTGTTACAACTGCTGATGAAACTGTATTATCCGAAGATGAGCCACTTGCCTCCGCTGCTGCATATCAATGGGATAGAATGCCTTTACCAGATAAAACTACTGCTGCCGCCGCCAAGAATGATCCTTGGACACAAAAGGAAGAGGAAGAATGGAAACCACAACATCTTTATTGTCGACAGCAACAACAGCAGCAGCAACCTATATTTCCGTGGCACGCCGCAGAACGAAAGCATGCCCTTTCTTTGCCTTCCAATCTAAAATACCCGAAACCAGATGATGCATCGGCTGCGGACTCTGTACTGACTATACTTACTCCCGAGGAATCACAATCCCAAAATAGAAGAGCAACTGTGGGGAATAACTTTTCATATGATCGTAGAGATAGTGAACCAATGGGTTTGAATAGATTGCCCCAATCAGGCGCAACGCTGCCACCTCGAGTGTTTAATGATTCTACAGATTCTTGTGCGAACTCGGCTGCAGATTCTGTTCTCACTATTCTCAGTGCCGAAGAGAAAACTGCCAAGGATAGAAAGGGACGGTTTGATCGCTTGATGCCCCAAAGCCCAAAATCTCAAATGTCTAACGATGTTGAATCATGCGCGGACTCTTGTGCGGACTCTGTACTTACTATACTAAATGATGATAAGCCAAAGGATCCAGGACGTTTCAATTATTTGTTGCAACATCCAAACCCAGAGCCTCGAACTTTCAACAGTGCTACAGCTACAGATGGTGGTGTAGATTCTCAACGTGGCAAAGGATTTGCTGACTCGGATTCATCCTTGCTCACTATACTAAACACAGAAGATGCGCAAGCTGCTAGAGGGGCAGCCAACAGAAGAAATTTTCATGATTCGGATTCATCTTTGATGACCACAGGTGACAAATCAACATTCACACGATTTCATGATTCAGACTCTTCTTTACTTGCAACTGCCGATAAATCGCAACTTGTGGGGAGTAGACCGACTGCTTCCAATTCGACTGACGCCGGGCTGCTCACTGTTGATGACTTGCTACAATCAATACAAGAGGATGTTAATCCATCATCATCTGCCCTGGATGGATTTGGGAGTGATTCCGGAGGCGATGGAAAGAAGGACTCATCAATGCCTCAACTAGATCGTCTTAGTTCGAATTCAGAATCTCTTAGAAACAATGAAGAAACTGCAAGTATCGATTCCAATAATGATCTGAATAATCTCTCAAAATTGAATGGGGGAGATGACAAACGCACTAAATTGAAGAAGGGGGGAAGTGTTAAGAGTATGCAAAGCATGCAAAGTATCTCAGCGTTTAGTACTGCTACAGCAGACACGGAGGAAGGAGATGAACGGCCAAAGGTGAAGAAAGACAGAAGCCTCAAGAGTATTACCTCTGGTTTTAGTGCCATGTCTGGAGGGTCTGAAGTAAGTGACGACGAATCAGAGGCTCAATCTCAAGGCCCTCTTTCCGCGACACCACTGGAAGGGCCGGTTCCACTCTCGCAATTGGGAGATTATAGGGGAGGGCTCAAGATTGATCTAAGTGCATTACAAGCCTTCAAACAAGCTCCAAAGAAACAAGAAGAGAAGGAAGAAGTTAAGCCTGAGCCTCAACCTAATAATGAGTTGAAAGAACCACCCGAGGCAAAGGAACTAGTCATACCCGATCTTAAAACGTTTGAAGTGAGCAACTTGCCACACACGGGTCGCTTTGGAGAATCTGGAATGTACACAGGATCTGTCTCTGAGCAGTATGAACCGCATGGGAAAGGTACAATGGCTTATGATAATGGTGAGATTATGCGAGGATATTGGAATGAGGGTGAGTTGATCCGTGAAAGTGAAATCTATTCTGATGAAGAAGATGACGACGAAGAAGAGGAGGAGGAAGATGATGAAGAAGAGGATTTGAACGCATCCATGATGGAAGTAGCTGCAAAACGAGATCGATCAAGATCCAGATCGAATTCAAGATCTAGATCAAAAGACAGATCATCTCAAGCCGCTTCTCGTCCCAAATCGTCTTCGCCATCTCCCCCTCCAGCCAAATATGAAATAGGCGATCCAGGAAAACATCGAGATATGATCACTGACAAAGATGAGGCAATAGCAATTATTGAACAGCTTCACTATGGTGATGGTGCTTTCATCCGCCGTTCTGATGGTAAATGGACATACGCCGTTGTAAAATCGATGGAAGAAACACAGGAGGGTAGATCAGCAATTAGATTCACTGTCAATGAGAAAAACTCATCCAAATCTTACGGTAAGAAGTATTGGGGAACTCATGTTCGACCAATCAAGGGAACAAAGCTGAAACCAAAAGAGAGAGAAGGAAGGTCCAAGCGACGCGAATCAGACCAAATTGATGAGTCTGAAGACGATAGAGGCTATTCCTGTCCTCCTCCAACACAAAGTAGATTAACATCTTATGATTGGACTGGAAGTGTAAGGAGTGGCAGGAGCAGAAGTCGTTCGAGACGTCGAGCTGTTTCATTCTCTCCAATGCGAGCACTTGTTTCTATCAAGGAGTCTGCTGCAGAGGAGGAGGAGGAGGAAGAAGAAGAAGAAGAGGAAGATGAGTCTGAAAGCTCCAAGATGTAATATATGTCTTCTTAATAATGCTTTAATAAAGCTATTTATGATTGTTTCTTCGGTAGATATATCTATTTGTATGTAGTTATGAAGTTGAAGAAAGCTTTCTCTCTTTGGGCACTCATGCTTAGAAATTCAGTTATTACTTAGACTGGTGTATCTGTATCGAGAGCTTCACAAACGCTCCTCCATATTGATGATGAGTCCTCCAAAGACACATCTTCCAATATATCTTTCATATTATTGGAAATAGAATCTAGTTGTTCATTCGAACTGCAATGAAATACGCCTAACATCTCACTTGCACCTAGGCGAAAGACACTGTCGACACGATCAGTTACTTCAGCTTTACGAAAGAAAACGTATATGGCTAGTTGTTGAATTTTCTCTGCATCTTCGGAGCTGTTCATCCAGGCCACATTATGCGGAGCTTTTAAACGTTGAGCTGCAATCTGTACAACTTTAGAAAGTGAACCTCCCATTACTTTCAGAGTCTCTTCAGAACTTGAGATGTAGGCAGATATCTTGATACATGTACATGGATAATCTAACAATGATACCGTCACTTCACTTCTTAGCTGAAGAGATGTAAGTGCACTAGCTTTCTCCACTGCATACCCTTTTTTTAATAAAGGTGTTGGTGGATTACACCAAGCATGGCAATGTATATGATTTTGTGAGGCTCCAGCTGAAACTGAATTGAATGAGAGTACCATTGATCCGATCGGTTCTATTGTAGATGCTAAGTAGGTCACATCATAACAGTCGGTTGAAGTAAGTGATTGATCTCTCCATTCTCTTTCATAATCTAAAGCAGGAAGGAGTAGGAAGTGACCTCTTGGATCTCCTGGAGATATGTTGTGATATATATCCCATTCATGCCCATTCGTTGGAACTGACACTCGTGCAGTCCTTTCTCGTGGCTCTCCTTCTCCATGAAATTCACCAACACCGAATAATCGTAATGGACCTACCAAGAAGGAGTCTTTTGAGGCATCATATACTGGAGGTTTACACGATACTTTCTCATAACCACTATTACTCATATCTTTTGATCTAGGAGGCCTTAATGCCCTAACTAACTGCAATTGAGCTGCATAGGGATCATTATAAACGGCTTTAATTGCAAGTCTATTTTGTGAATCTTTTTGCATCTCTGATAGTGTCTCGTTAATTGATAAAACGCGATCTCTCAATATTGAACTTGTGGACTTATCATCATCATCATCATCATCATCCATTATTTCTGAAAATTCTAATAGTTGATTTCCTCCGGATAGTCTTACTCCATATCGAACAGTGACACTTTCACAATCATCTTTAATTGTTGTAGTTGCCGTAACATGATCATTCTGTACAAGCTCAATCCATCTGTGTGATAAATCATATCCACCAATTCCATAATGAGTATTATCACATTGGTATAATTGATGATGATCATATCTCAGTCTCGCATCATTAGCACTACCTGTAAATGAATGAACATAATGTGCCCTCAACCAACACGAGGTTATGATGGCTAACATTAACATAGTCATAATATTATTCTACTACTATCTAATACTAATAAAAAGGTGAGTTAAGATTGGAGCCCATCGATACATTTTTTACGCGGCAGCTGCAGGCTGCAGGCTATCTCTGATACTCTAAAACAATAGCATATCAAATCAAATCAAATCTAGAACAACACCTACATGGCATGCATATTATTATTATAAATTATATGAACATAAAAATATCGGGTTAGTCCAAGACTCCCAATAAAATAAAGATTCCATAGTATGGAAATTAAAAAAATGCTAGGTACATATCATACTAACTACTAACACTTTTGATATAATATATTAGCTTTATATTGCTATTGTTATCTAAGTCACCAGTTACTTTATATTGAAAGGGCAAGATACCCAAAGCAAAACATTTATTGCAAAACAACAGAAACAGTATCTAATACTAATATTATTTAGGCTTAGGTATACTCACAATTAACATGGCAATATCATATGAAGAGGCACTTGCCACACTACAGTCCATGTTCACTCCTCAGGGGTATACTACACAACAATTAGATGCAGTACTACGTCATCATGGAGGTCATATGGAGAATACTGTCGAGACATTGCTTAGTCATGGTGAAGGTAAACCTGAAGAACTTATGCAAAAACTACAGAGTATACCAGTTGGTAATAGTAGTAATAGTGCTGCAAATTCAAATAGTAATGCATCGGATGGATTACCCGGTGAAGTACACCAGCATAATATTGATGCAGATGAGGAATTGGCACGTCAATTAGCAGCTGAGGATGAACGCGGTAGTAGAAGTGGAAGTAGTAGATTATCAACACAAAACAATATTATAAACAATAGAGGAAGTCCTACTCGATCCAATTTAGGATTGGGATTGACAAGTGCAATGGGAAGGAATAGACTTTCACCTGGTGAGCGTAGACCAATGGCATCTAATATCACAGCACCTTCTACTAGACAACAGCAGACGGCAACTCAACAACCACCTGCAGGAACAAAGGGGATCGGTATAGCAACTAAATTGCCTTTTGATTTCTTACGTATACCCGGGAGAACATATCCTAATAATGAAGGACGTTCGTCTAATAATTTAGTTTCATCCGCAGCTGGACCAGGAGGTGTAGGACAAATGATGAGTGATGAACAAATGGCACGTATTTTACAAGATGAGCTCTTTCAGGAAGAATTACGAAATAATCCAGAGTTCTCACATTTGGCAGGAAGGAGAAACCCTCGATCAATTGCAACTGGTGGAGGTGGGAGACAAACAACAGGACGATCAACATATAGTGGTGCACAAGGCGGCGGCAGTGGTGGTGATTTCTTAGAGGACTTGGGGGACAATTTAACTAAACTGGGTGATGCAGCCAAGAGAAGATTTCAGGAATTTGCTACAAACTGGAATGATCCAAACCGTCAATCAAACCAATCGTCGAGACCATTATTTGGTGGTGGTGGTAGATCTCAGCAGAGTAATGTTAATACAGGGAATGAAAGGAGAGGACTGCTTGCGAATGATTTAAACATGGAGGATGAAGGAGAAGAATTAGATTTTATCGGCAGCGGTGGTAATTCATCTTCTAATAACTTTTTTGAGATGAACGATGTTGGTGATAAGAAGAAGGATTAACTTTTGTTCGCGATATATGAAGGATAATGTAATAAGTTAATGTACCAATTGGAAAAAAAAGGTGATTATACTTCCGATAATATACATAGTGAATCGGTCAATTTATACAGGGATCAATGCCATACATTGTGGACAACAGATCTCAATAATCTACTTCTTTAATATTACATTACACCATCTAACATATATGCTCAACTACCATCAAGGTGTGTCTTCAGCAAGAGGACCTTCTTTCGTGTTTGTGAGAGCTCTTTTGCCATTTGCTTTGCAATCTTCGTATGCTTAGACATGCGGGTTTGTGTTTTCCAAGTTTGGAAAGCTCTACGGACGATAGCTTTCTGATATCGCTGTTCAAAGTTTTCGTCTTTAGTAGTAGACACTTGATCAGCGTTCTCGACTGATGCGTCTAATGAAGCAGCAACCTTCGTGTTGTTCTCAATCTCTTCTTCAAGCTCCTTTATACGGCTCAAAAGACACGCTTCCCTATCCTCCCAATGCATTTGATCTTCCTGGATTCTCGTGCTAAGAGAAGTCATTTGTTCGTGAGCTCTAAATAGATCTTGGTATAGTTTCTCTCCATATTCATCAATCGTATCGTGAACAACAGGACTCTGTTCCTGCCTTGCAACCTCTTTCATTGGAGTAAATTTGGGTGATGACATGACATTTGCCAGGGCCGTCTTCATGTTTTTCAAATCTTCCAACATGTCTGAATGTTGTGAAGCAAAGTTGGACACTCCACAAAATGAGTCACTGGCTCCCTTTGCCTTGGGTGTTACAGCTTCTGCCACTACTTGAGAATAGTGTTGGTTTAACTTTGAGGCTGCATGCTCAATGAACTTAGTAATGTATTCAACACTCTCAGCCCAACTACAATTTGAAGTGGATAAAGTAATTTTGGCTGTGAATCCTTCAAGCTTGGTCGAATGAACATGAACAACGTTGGTCAGGTCTTTTACAGCCACCAATACTTCATTCCTTAACATATCTGAATCAAGCTTTTGTTGTCTCAAGATTCCCAACGATTTTTTCAGGTCTGATAATATTCGACGTGCATCATCCTTCTCCTTCTTTAGAGTATCTACATTGACTTCTAATCGTCCCTTTGCCTCTTCTAATGTGGTAATGTAGTCCTGTTTCTCACTAATCTCAAGACAAATATCAGCGTAGTCATCAGAAAGCAATCCACACTGAGACTCTAAGCCTTCCACAATAACCTTGTGCATTGAAGCCTGCTGACTAGAGTCTTGACTAATACGTAAACACTGCTCTTCTAGCTCGGATACCCTGGATGATAATGTGTCCTGTTTCTCCTTGTTTATTGCCAAGAGCTTTGCGATATCATCCGGAGATGATATGCCAGTGTTATCGTCGGTAACAATCCCGTCAAGAGATGCCTTCCATCCATCTGCCTTGGCTGAGATTTCGTCAATCTTATACTGAAGTTCCATAATCTGCCCTTCCTTTTCTTCAATTGCCTTGTTCTATGTATCGTAAGATAGACAGAATATAGTGGTGAGATGAACAAGAAGATAAACAAAAGTGTGAGCCCTACCATTCATAGCCTTACCTTCTCAATGATGATTGCCTTCAACTCGATTGCAAGTGATTGACATGATTCTATCTCACTTTGAGCACGATCATAGTTCAGCTCTGATTTCCTTAGGTTGTCTCTAGTCCGTTGTAGATTAGACTCAAGTTGTTTCACCTCTTTTGATTTGAACTGTACAATATCATTCAAGTCTTTGATACTTGTCTCTAAAGTACCATGCTTCTCTTGGGCATGTTCGAGTTTCAATTCTATATCCTTGATCTCCTGTGTTTGAAATAATTTCGTCTCATCCAATATCTTTATACTCTTCTCCAATGTTTTAATCTTCTCTTCTGCCTCGGCAAGCATTTGCTCCTTCGATTTACATTTCATTTCATACTTCTTCCTGCAATTAGACTCGCTACTCAACTTGTGATCTAAGTCCAGTACTTTCTTCTTCGCTTCTTCAATCTCAGACAAGAACTCACAGACTAGTTCATGATCTCCACTATCACTGAGAAGATTGGTTTTGTCACATATGACATTGCTGCTAGATACTGCTACTTTCAATGAGTGCAACATATCATAAATCACTTCATGTTGAGATAAAGAAGAGTCACAATCAACCTGTGCTTCTACTTGGATACAAATATCACGCAATTCGTGCTCAACAGTGTTCATAATGGCTTCATTATCGTCACTATTTATAATCTCATGATGACTAGAAAGCAATGGATTGAGTCTTTCTTGAACAGAGCTGAGGTGATGAAAGGTGGAGATAAAGAGTGTGAGCCATTTACATATGAATTGGAGATGAGAATGTGATTCAGTTAGGACTTACTTGATTTCGTCAATCAATTGGTCAAACTCTATTGCCTTGTTTACTTGTGAAGATTTCATATCTTGTATTTGAGATTGTAGGGATGAAACTAGATCTGATTTTGCTTGAAACAAACCTAATAAAGTATCCAAGAGCGAAGTCATTTCTGGGAGCTCATCAATTGACAGCGTAGATTCTTCATCAATACAAACAACTAGTTTGTGTAAGGCATTCTGGAAGCTACTCCAGTCAGATTGAAGCGATGCCCTCTCTTCTTTACCACGCTCAATCTCTTGCATTAGAGCTGTGATGTTGTTTCGTGATAATGAAAGATCCTCCTTTAGACATTGAATGGTATTGTTACAACGCTCCAACTCAACTCCAGTCAAAGTATCATCAGCACAATATTCTGCACAAGCAGTATCCATTGTTTGTACAATATCCATCAATTTATCCAGCTTCTTATCTCGTTTATCCAGCACTGATGCCACCTCGAGCCGTGCAGCAAGACTCTTATTCAAGATACGTGCGTCGTTGCATTGTTCTTCCAGCCTTTTCATCTGCTCTATGTGCGACTGATTCAAATGAGAAATGGCTTCGTCCTGCTCTCTTTTCAGTAACTTAACCTTACTCTTCAACTCATCTTCTTTTACTCTATAGTTCTTTACTATACGTCGAAGGACTTCATCGGCCTCATTTTTAGTTTCTGATATAGTCATAACAACATCTTCCCGCATACAAGTCATGTCAATTGATAGTTGAACGAGTTCCAAATGAGTTTCCTCCAGCTTTGATTGTAACATCTCTTCATTTGCTCCTTTTTCACTAATCTCCTTTACGAGTTCTTCCTTACTCTGCGCCAGAGACTGTATCTTGGCTGTCATCCGTTTCATCTCAGTAGACTGATCATCTAACACTCGTTCTTTCTCTTTACTTCTATCACTCAATGAAGCATTCAACGCAACTCCCTCTTGTAACATTGATTTCAATTGGGAAGACTCTTGTTTGTATGTATCAACTTCCTTGGTTAAATGAAACATGCGTTGCTCAAGCATCTTCCTTTCATCAACCAATTCTGAATGACACATTTTGGAGGAAGATAGATCATTAGCAAGCTTGTCAATCTTATCCTGCCTAGCTTTGAGTAGATGTTTCATTTCCTGGGCTTTTGTTTGAAGATCTTTCTCCGCCTCCTTCGCTTTTGATGTCTTATCATTCATTAAGGTTAGAGCTGAAGCATTTTTCTTGTCATTATCGATAACATTCTGCTCTTGAATAGACAAGGCCTTTCGAGTTTGCTCAAGTTGCTGCTCTAGTTCCTGTATGTGATGTTTCATGCTATTCCTCTCATCATTGAATGATGCATGGGCATCACTCAAAGCTTTTTCCAATGCATCTTTAGACATTTCACCCTGGGATTTGAGCAAAGTTGCGGTCTCCTTGTATGAAGCGAGTTCGCTCTGTAAACTACATATTTCTTGCTCCTTAGACTTGATAGACAATGTAAGACTTTCTAACCTCTTCGTTAGACCAGCACGGCATGCTTCTTGTTTCTTAAACTCACATTCTTGTGTTGCCAAGAGGGTACTTAGTTCTTTTTCCTTAGATTGAGAAGCATCCTCTTTCTTTCTAGCTTCCTTAATGGCCATCTCTAACTCCTTGGTCGTGTCATCTTTTTGCTTTGTCATATTCACTAGCTCGGAATCCTTTGTACTCAACGACTTATTAACAGAATCGAGTTCAGTATTCAAGTGACTGCACTTGATCTTGCTAGCCGATATAGCATTTTGCAAATCTTGAATCTCCTTCATTAAATTGTTTTGTTTGACATCACGAGATAATACTTCCCTGTTGGACTGTGCTTTGGTATACTCTATTTGAGTTGTGAGCTTCTTGATAGTTACTTCGAGATCGTTCTTCTGTGAAAGTAGTTGAGATTGTTTTGATTTGCAGCTCTTGATTTCACTTTGATATTTGGATTCAGACTGATGTTTAATGTCTGTAAGGTCTTTCACTGTGGTCTGTACTTCTCGCAATTGAGACCGCAATGTAGAGATCTCATCTTCCTTCGACTTGAGACACTTCTGTTGTGAGTCTAATCGACTGTTCAATTTCACAAGATCAATTTCCATTGTTGTGGCCTTTGAAGAAAGCTCAGTTCTATCGCTGTCCCCAAGGCTGACTTGATTCATGAGAACTCGTATTCTCTCACTCAAGCTAGAAATCTCAGCAACATTTGATTCCAATTCAGCTGCCATTGAATCTTTATCACGACGAAGTTCGTCTCTTAAAGAAGGCAAACTTGCCAGTTCCATCTCTAGTGATTCATTTTGTAGCTTTTGATGGGAGAGAGTGCATTCGGTATTCTCCAACAGCATGTTAAGATCATTTGCTTGCTTCTCAAAACGCTCACAATTATTTGTAAGAGCGCAATTGTCGATG
>Ga0214478_100450_pt1 | contig 24293 bp, 10 predicted proteins | sample M1_20Mar14CPVII9_2_FD_178001 | JGI IMG/M metagenome (GOLD analysis project Ga0214478, IMG submission 178001) | Marine eukaryotic communities from Monterey Bay, California, United States - M1_20Mar14CPVII9sort6BwellD7 | ecosystem: Environmental > Aquatic > Marine > Unclassified | place: USA...
TGCGTTTCTTAGCTCTTGAATAAGCCGAGCCAAGCTTGACAAAGATATCTAACGAGTCGAGTTGAGGACCAGCTGCTTTACCTCGCTTCAGACGACGAAGGATCTTGTACATAATCTTCGGAGATAAAGCAACCTGAGGATTGTTGACGACTGTAGTAGATCGTGTATTGTGTATTTTCTTTTGAACAAAGTTGTAAATGAGCTTGAGGTTGTATGAGCTTGGGTAGAGTTTCTTAAGATTGGTAATGACATCATCATCAAGTACAGCTACTGGAGTATCTTTAGTAGCTCGGGCATAGGCAGTCTTGGGATTGTCCAGGTCATATGTGAAATGCAACTATTCAGCGCTAGACTGCCATTACCAATGGCCAAGATAGCAAATAGATTTAGATAGGAGGGAAACATCATTGTTGCCACAAGAGGAAGTTGTAATAAATAGGGGGGAGATGAATAAAAAGCGATCGAACGAGAAAACGCGTCCTATGGTACTCTAAGTGACACATACCACTGCAACACTTAGGAAAGATGTAGTAATACCATCTGTTAGTAATTTACTAAATCAAGTAAAACGAAACTTCTTTGGCATACATGTACTGTCCCAGTAAAGGATACCCAAGATTCTCGACATAAAGAAGTGTGTTTGAGAGCAACAACTCACCCACCCACGATGGTGGAGTTGCCGATAGTAAAGGCTCATAAATCTCATATCGGCAACTACTCAATCTATTATCTAAAATGAAACTATTGCAATTATTCTCGGCCGCAGTATTGGTACTCCCTGCTGTATTCTCGGAGGTGAGGAGCATATGATATGATATTGATATGTTCTTTTACTTTTATGAGACACATCGACCTCGTGAATGATACGATATGCATTATATCTTACCATATATACTTTTCTATTTTATACTATTGTATATAGGAACCAACTCGTCGTCGTACTCGTCCAAAGCTTGCAACTCGACCTATCAATATCAACAACTCAGGCAAGAAGAAGCGTCATCTCGAGCGTATCTTTGTTGGTGATACCGAGTTTGATGGTGAACATGCCATGTCAACTCCAACAACTCTTCCTCCCGCAACACCAGCACCTGTGGAAACTCCGACAACACCAGCACCTGTGGAAACTCCGACAACTCCTAGTCCAACCCCAGGAGCTAAGGTGCGTATTGTTTAACGTGTAAAGAGAGATTTACTTTATGTGTTCATATGATATGTACTAAACTTTTACTATCTTTATTTTCTAAACAATAACACAATAATACAACAGACGGCCAAACCTACACCTACTCCTGCACCTACTGATCCCCCAGTGACGTTGTCTCCTACAAAGAAAGATGACACGCCAAGGCCAACACGTCGTCCCACCCGCCGCCCGACTAGGAGGGTAAGTATAATACTATCCCTATCTTAATTGATTATAGATATTATATCATATCCTCTCTCATATTAATGTATACTTTTCCCTTCTACTTCTATTTATTCTGAATTATAGCCTACACGTCGTCCAACTCGCCGTCCAACTAGGAGGGTAAGATTGTAAATTGATTTTGACTATGTTTGTTTGTTTTATCAATAAATGGTATCCTCTCACATATTATGAACCTCCCTCTGTTTACTTTTATTGTCATACAGCCCACACGTCGGCCTACTCGTTCTCCATTCTTTGATCGTCGTCGTACACCACTACCAACCTACGAAGAGACCAATGAACCTACTGTTTCATCGGCACCTAGTATCAGCTTGGTACCAACCGTCATCGAAGTGAAGAAATGTGTCGGTCAAAACTTAATGAGGAACCTTAATGAATGTAATAGACTTTATCAGGAGTTTTGCAACAGTCCTACTTCGTACCAGGAGAATCGTGAGAAGTGCTTTGGTCTAGGATTTGCCCCTCCTTCGGAAGAAGAAATGAAGGAAGTTGAGTTTGGAGTTGGGCAGGACAAAGTGGCTCTTATTGAGTAAGGTTTCATTGCATAAATGACAACATGTATATATAGAATATATAATAGCAGGATGGCCTGATCTATAATGTAAAGCAACAAATCTGTTTGACCTTTGGTACTTCACTTGCTATACTAGATAACCACTCCAATAATGAGTGAATGAGTGAAGGAGGTATGTATAGTACCATACTTCATCTTCTATCTAGCATACTCGGTATCCTTCATATCTTTTTATCGCTAAAACATCACCAGTGTGATGGCCAAAGATCACAACACCAAACATAATAAACAGTAGCACGCCAACCTCGTCTATGTCAATATAAACGACGCATCTATTATATTATAAGAAAAGGGAAGGAAGTAAGTGCTCTTTCTACTATTGCAAATTTGACTGCTTCATTCTTCAAGTCTCTCTCATCGTCGTCATTTATCTTCTCTCTACCATCATACTTGTAAACATCAAGCTCAAACACCAAGCTACCATCATCTACTCAAACATCAAGCATGTTCTATCTACAAAAGCTCGTAGCTTCTCCAACTTCTGTCATTCGAAGAATGTCTACTTTCAAGCAAACTCCTCTCCTTCAAAAGGGATTTGGGGTTCATTGGCAAAATATGCACATCAAGGAGAGGGTAATCAATACTGAGAAAAGTATTGCCGTGCTTGCAATCTGCACTGCCGCCATCATGTTGCCTTCGCCAGCAACAATTCCCGGCGTGACGGAATTGGATTGTTGCAATAGTTTTGAAGAACCTTTTGATTCTCATTAGATATATCAAGAGATATTGGCTGTAGAATGATCTGGATGTGTCAAACAGATGGGGGAGGCAGAGGAGAAGACGAGGGGAGAAGAGAGAAGGGGAGAAGCATGAGGTTGATGGGTGATGGATTGTAGTATGGAAGTCAAAAAGGGAGATGTAGCTGGTTTGTTGGCTGTAAAAGTAGCATGGATTGTAGTGTAGATCAAGGTGATGAGCAAAAAGATATGTGCACTATATTGGGGTATTGTTATCATTAAGAATATAAGTTGTCAGCTGCAACAGATACTTTATTCTATCATTATAGTCTAAACCTAGTAGACAACTTTAGTATACAATCAATACATTTTTGACATCTTAATCAATCACAGCAGATATCATCCCAAGATGAACTTTGAGCTATCTCCTGGGAAATAATATTTCACGACTTTCTCAAATCGCCTTCTCTGTTCATTGCATACCTTCGGTAATGCTGGTTCTTCTTCTGCAAGTCCTAGAGAATGTAGATGTTTCATCCTTAGATAATCTAATATCTTGCCAAAGCAGTACGGTGAATGTTCAATCAGGGTTGCATTGTCATAACTCTTATTATCGAGCTTTCTGATTTCATCTAAAACAACACACACGGTGCCTGGTCGTGTGATACCCATCATTGCCAGACCCTCTTTCTTCAGAGCCAAGAGCTCATACCCAGTAATACTGTTTTCTTTGAATACTCGTACAACGTCGTCTGACATTCCAGGAATATTCTTGACCCAGTCACATACTTCTTCAGATGTCCACTCCGTAACACGGGAAGCGGACGATCCCTGCTCGGTCCATTTCGTGTTATCAAACTGCTGGGCTAGTACCGAGTCTTCGGCCACCTGAAGTGTAGTACGTTTAACGGCCATGGTTGTACCGCTCACATTCAGGACTACCACATCTTTTGTAGCACCACTTGCAAAAGTTGTTACGAATGCTTGTTCATCAGTGAAGCTTTCCTCTAGATGGATTAGTTCAAGTTCAGCTTGATACAATGATTCCCGTTTCAAATTGATGGCTTCATTAATCTCAGCAGTGAATTGATTGACGGGCTTATTTTTTGAGTGATCCATTGTCGTTTGATCTTCTTTATGTGTAGATGCCACGGTAAATACCTCCATCTCTCGTACGTCGTATGCCTTTGCCTTCCAATCAGCGCCTACAACCTGATCTGATTCTAATCTGCCTGCTGATTCATATCTGTATGTGTTGCCAAAGTTGGAGTGAACTACTGCATTGTCAATACTGACATATAGGTCATGATTGCCTTCTCCACTAAAGTTGAAGAGTAAAGTTGCACATAATGAGAAGTTAGACATGGAATTAATATGGCAAAGAGATAGGAGAAAGGGGATCCAACTTACAATATAGGTCCCCAGTCAGGAAGGTTTCTAACTGCCCTTCCATCGTTAACGTTCTTCAACTTCATCTTACAGGGTGATGATGTGCCGTCCTCTGGTAGTATAAATAGGAAGGCTTTCTCGGCAGCAGTGTAACTACCCGATGAACTCCAGGGTACATTAGAATAACCTCCCACAATATGGCCGTCAGTAGTTTCAATTATTGTAATAGTTGGTCCCTTGTTATTGCATTTAGAATGAAAACTTTGAGAATCTTTTCCATCTCTTGATAAACGATATAACAACCTGAAGTTACCATCAATATTATCCTCTTTCAACCAACCATGTAAGATGGATTCCGAGTATGAATCTTTCAGAATATTAGTATCCGGTGGCATCTTATCCATCAAACCAAATAGCTGAAGCTGATGTCGTAAGATATGTTTATATTCATCATCAACATTTGGCGGATCAGGCAAATCATCAAGACTTGATATAGTCAATTCATTCAGATAATCCACAATTGCTTGGAAGCATACTGAATTGATATCCAGAAAAATTCTGCCATTACCATCTCTTTGCAACTCTTTATCCCATCGACCACAGAACAATGCCTCTAGACGAGTACCCTTTAGTTGAGTTAATGTTGATCTCCTTGCAGTAATTAACTTCCCACCTGCCATGACCTCAACAATATCATCTTGGGATACATTCTCACCATGTTCTTTTGCGATTTGCTGTTTCTTGTTATCTAAGTCACTTAAACGTTGAAGTAGTTCATTCTCCTTGTTGTTAAGTTTACCAATCTCTGCATGATATTCAAGTTCGTGCTTTTCACGAGCTGTATTAAGACGCTCATTGGCAATTCTGAGCTTCTCCATGATGATGTGTTGGTCGGAAGATACCAAAATTTATGTCAATATACCGCCGCCGCCGTCCTATCAGCCTTCTAAAAGAATATGATCAATAATAATATATCACCACCGCAATACCACTACTATATCAATGCTATAATAATGAGGCAAACAAGCACCACTATAATTAAACAAGTGAAAGGCAGTCGGGTCATTATTGTTTTCTACTCATGAAAGACGTTTGATCGCTAAAATATCCTCCATTCACTTATTTATTTCGATGATACTTTAATAACGAAATCTGCACTATCGTAGTGAAGCCCCAAAATGCACGCATGAGCGATAGCGAATGTGGGCAAGTGGGGCTGAACGCGTGCAGATTTCATGTACTCAAGTCTCCAATGCAATGCACGTGTTACAGTGAGCGTTATTATGTATGACAATGAGAGCACATATTCGAGCACATCATTGCAAAACAACGAGCACCGTGTAATTGCTGCATTATATGTAACGTATTGTTCATTATGAAACTTAATAAATCTGTCAACTCTCGTCCTCAATATTGTAAGTGAGCGGTACCACTAAATCTGCCCTCCTTTTAGCTCTTTTTGATCTTTTTAGCGATGTCACAATGCAATTGCACGGTGCAAGTTGTTTTGCACAGTAAGTGTGCAAGAATATCTGCACTCTAGTGGTCATACAAGAGCTGGCTGTTTATTATCACCCCTTACAATCTATCTAAACATCATGGCATTACAATTCTTCCCCGGTGAATTCGAAAAGTTGGTCGGACCGACTCTATTAAATGGTAAGGGCGAAGAGGTACTTACGGCGGAGGTATTGCAAAATAAGCAACATATCATGTGAGTTATATTTTATATGTGTGTTGCAATGCTGTGTACAATACGCATATGTATGCATATGTATGTTTATTACTATATGTGTACTAAATTATCATTATACCTATATCAATATCATAGGTTATACTTCTCAGCACACTGGTGCCCACCCTGTAGAAAGTTTACGCCACAATTAGCAGAGGCATACTCGGCACACAAAGCCTATGTCCTTGCAAATTCACTAGCTGAGAGTAATACCATTGGAGAGATTGAAGTTATATTCATATCATTAGATTCTGTCAAATCCGAATTTGATAGTTATAGAAACAATATGCCTTGGTTAACGGTACCTTTTGAGAATCTACACAAATTACAAGTTAAAGATACATTATCGCAAAAGTTTAGTGTTCGAGGTATACCTGCATTAATTGTATTGGATGGTAGTAGCGGTAAAGTTGTTACAAAGAATGGTAGGGGAGAATATGGAAAGTATTTCAAGGGAGAGTATACTACCGGATCAACGTCGGGGTGTATTTTGTCATAGTAGAGGTATATTATATGTTGTTATGTTTAGTTAGTATTGCTCGTTGGTTATTAGTTAGTGTCGGTGTCCTTGGTTAGATTGTGTGTTGGGTATTATATGTATTTGTAGTCGTTGATAGATAGAAAGAAGAGGATTCTATCGTCATGAATCCCGTCATATTTCTCAAACATCATGTTTGTATGAAAATTTCAGTAGAACTCAACGTCGCATCACACACTAGCTGAACTAATAATTATATAAAACAGATTTAGTAGTTAGTCATAATCACAATGGATAAACTTATTAATACCACCGAAAGTCTAGAAGCAGCTCGTGCAGATCATGAACGGGAGTATGCTTTTCAAATTGCTGAGATAAAAGATACAGAAAGCAAACTGACTAAGCGCTTAGATGAACTGAACCGAAAGAAACATAAAGTTGCTGAGACCAATGGAAATGCAGATGCCAAGGGTGATGATTTAATTGAAGTAAATGCTGGGGGTAAGATTATTGCTGCCAAACGTTCTACGCTGACTCAACTAAAAGGAACTAGGATGGAGGCCATGTTCAGTGGGCGCTGGGATAAGAAGCTACAGCGAGATGGAAGTAGCCGAATCGTCCTGGATGTCAACCCTGAGTGTTTCCAGGCTATCGTGGACTATCTCAATGAGTTAGCAATTTCATCAGAGGACAACCAACCGCGTTTACCAAATGTTGATGACGAGCACAAACACATTCTTCAACAGCATCTTGATTTGTTTGGATTATTAGATCAAGGTACAGCCGGCATCAATCTTGATAGCACAATCGTCAAAGATGAAGCTAAGAAAGATCTACTACATAACTGGCTTGAGGAAGATGGTTCCAATGAAGAGTTAAATCTTCTATACCGATCGTCAAGGGATGGCCGCTCTGATGCAACCTTCCACTCTAAGTGTGACAATAAGGGGCCTACTCTTACCATCATCGAGACAACTAATGGTCACATTGTTGGAGGGTACACAAATACATCCTGTCTGACGGCAGTTACGTTAGAGCAAACAAAGCATTCTTATTCGTCTTATCGTCTACTTCCCAAAAATTGAAGTTGAGAAATCCAAATGATTCATATGCCGTCTGTGTCGAGAGTTCGTATGGCCCAACATTTGGGGGAGGACACGATCTACGAGTGCAAGGTGGGAAAGTCTGTCAACGTTTTGGAAATAGCTATGAAGATTATGCGTGGTCGTCCGCAATGTCGAGTGGATGCAACTACTCGATCAAAGAGATGGAGGTGTTTCAAGTTAGAGACTGTTCAAGAAGTACTGCTGCCAAAGGAACAAAACAGAAGAACAAAATGTCCAAGGTCAAGAAGCCCACCACAATGTTCTCAGAGAATATCAACAAGGCAATTAATGAAAAGCGTGCATGCCTATTGCAAGCTGAAGCGGAAATGGAACATCTTGAAAATAGCTTTGAAGACGAGCAAACTTTTATTGAAGAGTATGCCAGTGGGGATGACAAGGATGTCGTTGTACTTAATGTGAGTGGTACTATGATGGTAACTAGGCGTACTACTCTTTGTATTGCAGAAGATTCTGTATTAGCCCAACAATTCGACGATTCTAAGTGGACTCAGCAGAATACTTCTTGTCGTGTAAAGGAGTGGACGTCTGAAGAAGTCAGTGTCTGGGCTAGGAAGATCGACGGCATTCAAGAGGATGTGGGTAGTATTTTGAAAGAGAATAACATCACAGGTTGTGAACTACTTGCTATGAATATGGAGGGGCTTAAGATGATTGGCATAGAGAGAGCTGGTACATTGTGTCTTCTTCTGAAAGAGATAAAGTTGTTGAATCAGGCTAGTCAAGATGTAGCAACCCTCATCGAACACGGGCCATACTGTTTTGGGAAGATATTGGACTATCTTCGTTTGAAGAGTCTTCATTCTCAGGGGCTTGTAAAAGAAGCACCAGTATTGCCTAAAGTATGTGAATCACAACAAAGTAGATTTGAGAAGGTGGCCAAGTATTATTTTCCAGGGGTTAGTGCAAAGTTTATCTTGGGCTGATTTGTGGGTAGAGTGATATAGTTTGTGATGATACCTTAGGGCAACACAGAAGTAACGCTTTTATGTTTGTGGGTATCTGTCGGTGTATAAGTTATAGAGATGAGTACTAAACTACCAGTGAAGGAAAGTTGGTAATGCAATATTTGTGGGTGTATAAGATTGAGACTGTGGGTAGTGTTTAAAGATAAAAAGATACCCAAGTGAAATACAAGAATTCAGTAATCAGTTGATTAATAAGTTACATAATGGCACTATCATATCAATGAAAAGATCCCTCAAAAGCTTGAATTGCTTCACTGCAAACAGAATTCAAGAAGGGAGTCTGTCCGACATCTTCTTCGTCTGCATGCCTTCCCTTGGTTGCAAAAGACTTGGCCTTACTATATATTTCAGAGTCAGTCAAATAACTGGTAGTTCGAACGGAGGCATCAGTGAATACATCTGCAGCTTCCTCTTGCCCTTTCTCTAAACAACGCTCTGATAACTTGCCCAATGCATCAACAAAGTAAGTTGGATCCTCGTGTATACCGTCAGTATTGATAATTGATACAACTCTATGCAACGTAGACACATAATCGAATATATTCACATCCATAGCTGCTTCAAGATGCGTTTCTACTTCACTCACGATAAGACCCACAATCTTCTTTGTGGCACTCTCAACGACTTGTAGCATATCAATTCTCTCCTGAGAGGCTGCTAATGAAACAGCTCTTGATTCGACAGCGCATTCACATGCAAGTAGAAGTGATCGGGGCAGTTCAAGTCTCTCCAACTCACTGAATACGAGCATGAAAAGTTCCCAATCGACATTATCGTGATGGTTGATGCACAACTCAAGAAGTAGTAAGTGCAGTCGGCCACTTAAAGGAGGAGAAGACATACTCGGACCATGATTTCTCCAAAGTGTACGCGCATAAGATGGAAAGTGCATTGTACTGAGCTCAATCAAACCAGAGTGAGGTAAAGGAAGACCCATTGCTTCTATCTCTTTTGCCACAAACGAAGCAAAAGCACACTTGTTCAAGTGATCGTCACCGAAGTCATTGGCATACATCTCTTCCACGATAACCCTTTTGATTAAATCCTGTGGACAAAGTATGGTGGCAACGCGTAGAGCACGGTGACGCATTGCAAATGATACTGCCTTGCTCTTGCTATAATGATCTTCTTTTGTATCATCTTCAGGTACGGTTGAAAGGATGCTCGTGTCATAGGCAGAGCTCTCATCGCCAAAGAGGAAGCCATAGGTAGATGCAACAGTACTTCCCTGTCTAGCAAAGGCAATACCCAGTAGTTCCCTTGCATGTTGTAACGCCAAATCACCCTCTCTAATCTTACTCGAGGCATTACTCCTCTTTTTCACACTTACTTTCTTCTCTGAAGAAGGTGGGGTATCAGGCCGGCCGTGGTAATCTTCTGCAAAGCAAATCATGAAGGCAACACGGAGGGATACTCTTCCACATTGAATGTCTGATGTTTCTCGTTGGGAGGAGGGTGACAAAGCTGAAGACTCGTGAGTTTGAGTAGATGATGTAATTCCACCACTGGCTCGTCTAGCATCATTCGACCAAGTTTGATTGCCAGAGCTCATCAAACTCATATCCATAACAAACTCAGACGTTTGTTCATCCTCTTCCTCTTTCACGGTCGATAGGTCCGACTCGTTCTTCTTTATACCAACATCGTCGTTCTCATTTCCAATATCAATTTCTTCAGATCCATCATCTCCATGAACAAGAAAACGTCTAGTAAGCAACCTGCATATGCTGCCTACATTCACATGTGAATAACGATTCGAGAGAGACTTGCATGCATCGTGAACCATTAATGCCAACAATCTAAAGTGATGAGTAGCAAACCCATCAGTATTATTAAGAGAGGCTTCAGCAACTGCCAAAGAGCTTTCTAACAAGAGGACTTGAACTAGATGTTCAGGAGAATAGTTCTCTGAAAGTACTGCTTGCTGTTGAACTTTGTCCATGATTGACTTGTACAGCTTCTTAATAGACTTGGGTGTTAATTCATGTCGTTCGAGTACCTCATCAACCAATATCTTGTCGGACAAGCCAGCTCTTGCAGCATCAACACGCTTCACTCGTTCCAAGGCAACTCGTTCTTCTTCTGGATCCTTTGAATACTCAGCTTGTTCCGATGCTAATGTAGAATTCTCATGAGCCATATCCAAGCACTTGAGCTGATCTACAGACCCAGCAATGTACTGTAGAGAACACCACCAACAGAAGTCTGCCTTGTCCCGTGGAGTCTTTAACTTCTTAATCACAGGACTTACGGATATATCAAACGATGGCAATAAACTTCCAGAAGCCTTGAGCTTTCGAAACCTCACAATCAATGACCTTGCGTGTAAATAACCAGACGGAAGCAGAAGCAAGCTACATAATGGGGCAAGAGCAGCAACGATAGAGTTGGAGCCATTCTCATCTTCGAGCACAGCTTCAAGAGGTGCCAGAGGATCAAACGCCACAGTCTCATGTGCATCAGCTCCAAGGACATTGGACTTCGTTGCATCTTTGCTCAGTTTAGATGGGTCAGGAGGGAGTGGTTGAAATAGCTTATTGTACTCTGGCATCTTCTCTGAATCATGCTTTTCAAAGGCGGAAGAGATAACGGCTATGGCTTCCTGTCTTCGCTCAATCCGTCTCATCTCCTCCTCGTGAGCTTTTGCTCTTGCATCACTCTTCTTCATAACACTACTGAGCTTATCGAGGCATTTAAGGTAGAGTCTGAGTACCATAGCATGGCGATCATAGTCTTTAGAACAGGAGTCATTTCTCTCAAGATTCATAATACATCGTCGAAGCACCAAATTTTGATTCAGGGTTGGCAATAGGACAAGATATTCCTTTACGGCAGTTTCGGTCTGACTCAAGTCCCAACGAATGTCAGGGTTAGACTTATTGTAAGTATTGTCAGTTGCATCCACCACTGGTGAAGAGAGTAGATATTCGATCATGGCTGAAGTAGGAATGTGCTTATTCAAGTTGTAATCTTTCATGAACCTCCGGGCAAGGGTTAGTGTAGATCGTGACCCTAGTTTCTTTGTGGCATGTTGCACTAGTTGTTTACAATAGCCATTGAGAATCTGTTCCGCTGAAGATTGCGAGAAGACACTTGGATCGAATGGAACTTTATGTTCAGATAGAATACTCCACCAAGTAGCATTGCATGATAACTCATCACACTGTTCAATGAACCGTTGCTGCTTGCTCCATGGAAAGCTCTCACCCGATGGAAAGGTACCAACACCGCAATATGTACCAACACTAGCCAATGTAAGGGTACGAGGAAAGTCACGTTTGCCAATAGCAGAAGGTAGAGCTGCTTGGTAAATCTATAGAAAACAAAAGGGTTAGTTGGTAAGTTACATGAGGGTAAGACAAATCACGAGCAGTAACTGCTAAGATTTTTTTTTAGCTCACCTTGAATGCCATTTCCTTGGGTAGATGAAGTAGAAATGCTACTGACATGAGGGCATCAATGTTACCCGAAGTAAGGCCTGACTCATTACCTCCAAGACTACGTTCAGTAAGGACACTGACATTGTTCTTCAACATGTTCTCAGCGTTGGCAAACATTATTGGGTTAGAGCTCTGAGACATGGATGTTGCTGTCGACAGCATGAGTACACGAAGCGATGTAGAATGTGCACCTCTTGACTCGAGTAAACGCATAATATCATTCTTTTCCATCAAAGGCTGACTAGATTTGGAGCTACTCGTCGATTCAATTTCCAACATCGACTTGCAGTATGCCATGCTGAGGGATAAGGCATCAAGCGGTGGCAAAAGAAGACCATCACCAATGTACCATGTCGGATGAAGATTAGGAGCTGGTGGCAACCTTTTATCAGCAAGCATATTGTTCACTATAGTCTTGTTCGTGTGGGTTATGTTGAAGTGCTGACGAGTCTTACGACTTGTCGTCTTCAACATTTGAATATAGTTCTCGAGCTTGGTGCCAATACCCATATCTGATCGAACTGATACATCACACACTAATCCCATCAAGCAATTCAGTGAAAGAGATGCAGAAAGCATGGATGGTGGACTGTAAAGTAGAATGTGTTCATTGAGAAGTTGTGAGGCTTGTGACATAAACCTCATACCAAGGAAAGCCATCGAGAAGTCTGTCTCTTCTTGAGAAATGAATTGCACTTCTGAAAATGCCTTGGCACAGAGAGTCAGAGCAACTGACATGATTGCATGGAAAGACGAACGCTCGTTCCTCTCGTCAAGAAGACCAGACACTGCAAGTAGTAGTAGGGATCCATGATTGGTAAATCTCTTGGCCACTTTGGATGCAACATTGGATATGGCACGTGACCAAATTTGAGATGTTTGTTGTGAACGAGTACCACATAATATATCACACCATTGTCTGGCGGTGGCGACAAGAGGTATAAGCTCATCGTGCACTGAACAATCTTCTTCCGTATTTAGACTGTTTTTCCTTGCTCGAAGAAGATCGACACTTGGCTGTAGCAAGTCAGATACAACTGACGCACATGAGGCAGGATTCCTTAGCTCTTCAATCGTGAGGTAGATGCCACAACCCGATTGCATCTTGGATATAATTTGAAACTCTTTCAGCAGCTTTGGAATGTTGCTATGACGTTCACCTTGAATGACTTGATCCTGCATCGCGGCTAGGATTGAACAACTTGTTGAGCTTGCAACATTAGCCTGAATCTTTGCTTCCTCTGAAAAGTTATCTTGCAATATCATCTTCTTGCAATCTTCAAGTATCCCAGCACAAAACGCAACCACACGTTCGCCAACTCTTTCTGCCAGTATGGCATCGTTGGAGTAGATATCTCTCATGAACGAGGCACATTGCTCTGCACGATCGGTAGTAGTAGATGAAGAACCCTTCTGTGGAGGAGCAACCAAAGTACAGTGTAGAAGAGAGACACATGTGTCGATCTTCGATACATGAGTGAAAGCTTCAGTTAGGACGAGGACATCCTCGAGTACGGTTGGCACATCAATGTGACGAATAACATGCTGAACAAGCTTGATGCAATGAGATGGTTCAACCTGTTGGTGATTTGTGAGGGTTTTGGGGAAAGAGGTTAAGGCTTGGAATGGACATTACAACAACACACAAAAACATATAACAGCACCACTCACCACCTTGAAGTAATCTTGTGCACCGTTGCCACAATACTTTCGAACCAATGTATCAATTACTAATAAATTCAAGTCTTCTACAAGTTGACTCTTCATCTTCTCATCAACGGCAATACTAATTGCATCCTGAGCAATACTTGATAAGTCAGGAGGACAATCTACACTGACTCGTGCTCTTCGTAACATTTGTAATACTATTGTACACTTGACAGCCGGATCTGTTACCCATTGAGAAAGAACTTGAGACTGTAGTATTGCATGTGGAATATCTGTGGTGTGATTGTTGTCACTACACAATTCAGTTGCATATTGTTGCACTGCTTCATCGAAATTGTACTCAACTTCTGAAGCGTAGGTACGAATCTTATCAATGAGATCTTCTTCTTCTCCTTCCGTAGATGATGATTGTGTAGATAATGCCATCTTAACCAACTCCTTAACAATATATTGTTCACCCATACTTGAATAATTCGCTAATGATAACACATTTTTATCCAAACCGAGACTTCTTGCCTTCTTTAATCGTATTGCGTTATTCAATTTGATTTCAACACAATCATACTCAATACTATTATCTTCATCGTCCTCCTCGTCATCGTCATTAACAAATGAAGCTTGGTCGGTTACTGAATTAGGAGATGGATTGTTATTGAAGAATGAAAAGTCCATTAATGAGGTATTACTGATGGCGGTAGTGTTGACCCGATTAGCAGTTGAAAAAGTAGTAACACGTTGTGCTGACATCATTCTACCATCCTTCCTCTTCATACCGCTAATCATACCAATGTTTAGTACAGTCGGACGGCTGTTGGAACGTCGTGTAGTAGATGTAGACGAAGATGTATTCAATGTCTCGTCATTATTGCTGTTTCCGTCTGCAGCGCCCTCATCGTTAGAGCTGGCATCCAAATAAAGACTTGGATAATCATAATTCTTATTCATAGTTTCAACAGTCAACCGTGCTATAGCCTTACTAACAGACTTCAATAACAATATTGATGAATCAATATCCAAGGAGTCTGACTCGTCATAAGAATTTGCAGTATTACATACCCAACCACAAATCAATTTCAAGATAGGATGGCCGATGTACAAACTTGGAATGACAGTATCTTCACATAACCATGAAATGTAATGTTTTGGATGGATGGATTTTGGTATATGCATTGTTGACGATGCAATCACATCTGTTGTTAATGTACTGTTCATACTACTAGTAGTACTTTTGTTAACATGCTTGATTAGACATGAAACCAACTTGAAAGCCCCGCATTGTACCAATGCATATAGTAAACTAACGATTGATTCAATGTGTAAGAATGGATCGTTAATGGGTATGTCTTGCTGCTCACTATTGGCCAATGAAGGGAGTATAGTTGATATAGTCTCAAGTGCATTGTATTTGTCAATAATCTTGGTACGTTCTTCGATTAACAGAGTTGATGATGTAGACGATGTACCAATAACTTGTAGAATACTATCTAGTGATGTAGACATTGAAGTAAGAGCGGTAATAACTTGATGAATTGATGTCTTTGCAGTTTCTTCTTCTGATTTCCCATCGTTCTTACTTAGTTGATTCATTGGCCAATTCATGATGAATTGGCAAGCTGTACACATAGTCTCAACATTCTTATTACTGCCTTCATTACTTTCAGTACCACTTGATATGATAATATACTTGGCCATTTGTTTTAAGCATTCCTTCATCTCGTCAAAGTTCAAATCCATTTCACTACTTGTATTGGGTAGTGATAATAAGTGTTGGAATTGATGTAATGCAATTGTTGATTTGGTTATTGGTATATGAACTCTGCTTAAGTCGTTATCAGTTGAGTCGGAGGAAGTGGTAGCACTCGCTTTAGACAGCATATCATTCAACACATTCAACGCCCCATCATAGTCAAATTCAACTAACATATCTTGTATGTTACCCAATTGTTCTTGTTCATTTGGTACAAACTCAAAACAGTTAGTCTTCTCCTCTTCACTATTGCTTGTTGTTTTGTACAGATAACGAAATGAGTATGGCCGTTGGTCGTCACTACTTGGTGGCGAGCATAAGTTTATAACACTACCACTGGCATTTTCGATTGTGTCTTGTGTAGTAATTGTAAACACTACCATACTTGAATCATTACCCGCGTTCTTCATATTCAATTCATCATCTAGAGATGATAGTAAAGACTGCACAACATGAATCTCAACCTTCCCATCTTGACTTATTGAAGCAATAGCAGCAGCAACATATTTGCTACTGTCAATACTTTGTACAGGCGTACATGCCAATAACGAACAGGCTGGCAACGTGTACTGCACACGAATTTGTAATGTTCGCATGTCAATCCAAAATATTGACGTGGATGGACTCTTGGCTGTATTCTTCGAAAAGTCGTCGGTTAGCCCAGAGAAGGCAACTACTAATAATGATTGTTGAGTATTGTAATTATCAATACCCAGCCCAACAATCTCCCTTTCGCCCCCGCTTTCCTTATCACCACTTATAACATTATCACCTAGCTGATCAGCAATGTTACTATTCAAATTATCCAATACTAACTCAATCTTCTTTGTTACAATATTATAATCTGCAACTGCCATACCTCCACTACTGCTACTGCCATTTTGTTGATTAGTATATTGAATGAAGAATCGTATAGTTGACGAGTTAACATTTATACCTTGCATCCATTTCACTGTCCCTCCAGCAGACCCATTATCCTCACTTTCGGCGGCAGACAAAGAAGGTAACGGTAACATATCCATACTAATGCAACTTAATCCCTCCTTAACAATCGAATCATTAGTGGAGTTCAACTTTGATGTATATAAATTGGTTATAATGATAACATTGGATGCTTGAGAAGATGGAGGACAGATTACTAGTAGTGTATCACTCTCTTCTCCACTTTCTTCTTCAGTAGAGGAGTGGTTGCTTGAAGGTACAAAATATAACTGTGGTACAAACTCCTCCCTCTCTTCCCCAGCGGCAGAACTTGAACTGCCAATGGCACGAGTGGCCAATATCAATCCATTGCCATTGCATAAATTAATTTCATAATTACCAATATTATTGTTGTTTTTAGTAATAACTGCTATAATTTTACTGTTTGAGTTGTTGTTGATATTAGTAGTAGAAGTGGATGCTATTGTTGTTATTCTGTTTGACAAACTACACAACTCATTATTAGCAGCAGATTCATCCTTCTCGCTGTTAGTGGTAGAGGTAGTATCAAGTAGTATATTATTTAGTGCAACTGCATCATACGTTATTAAATTACAATTTGTAATATTGTTGGTGGTTGTGGTAGTAGGTGAAATAAGAAGTTCATCATCAGTTATTATTGAATGATCCCATCCTTTTATTGATGTATCATTATCTTCAGAGGAGGTTGGTTGTGGTAGGATTATTGTGTGTAGTGATGCTGCCATTTTATATCAGGCAAGGTTGATGATAATGTAGAGGTGCACCGTTGTAAATTTTGTAGATTGTTGTGAGCGAGGTAGAGATATTTTGTAGGATGAGTGTGATCAATCTCCGCCACGGTGGTAAAATATATTAAAGGGGCTTTAACGATACATATAAGGCCACGATGGCATAAACATAATAAGGCGGACCGACAGCCGACAATCAATTATTATTGTAGTAAGAAAAGGTCAATTACTAGTAGGGGGCGCCCTCGAAAATCAAGCCGAAGCCCCCTGCCCCCTACTTCATAATTATTGCAATATCTAGCTTTGGTAGAGTACATCAGATATGTGTGTTGCTAATATTGTGTCAATTGTCAATAACCGCATATACGCATACTTATCATAAGTTCAATTGTTCTTAGAAACCGCTTATATCGGCGGCGGTGGTGAATATTAGTATCAACAACACACATCTTATAACAAAATGTTGTCCATCATAATCTGCTTCCTCACATTATTGATACACCATGATATACTGCATGTATCATCATGGACTAATCAATTACCAAATCGTTCAATTAGATCAACATATACTAAATTGAAAGTACCGCAGAATATAATACCTCATCCTCCATGGCAGCAGCAATCAATATCCAATGATGATAAAAAACAAAGAGTTATGAGAGATAGCTCTTTCATGACATTAGATGATAATGATAGTGATGACAATATTAATGAAGAAGTAGAAGAGGATGAAGAAGATATTATGCAAATTGCCAATGCATTAACTTCGCCTCCATCAATGGGTACTAAACGCGGTATTGGTAGTAATGATAATGCAATCAATAAGGATAGCATAAATCCATTGCAAAATCCAAATGAGTATGCACAAACTACATCAGCAACTTCCTCTCCTTCCTTTTCCTCACCACCCGATAATACATCATCATCATCATCAGATGATAAAGCAACAACAAAAGAGAATTATCTAAATATAGCAAAAGAGGCATATACAACATTAAATTTTAATAAAGAAGATGTTATTAGTGAAGAGGAATATTTACAAAAAGCCAAGGATGCATGGGTTGACAATTCTAATTCATCTCCTTCAACAACTGAAACAAATGCATCTGAAACAACTGAAACAAGTGCTAGTGTAACCGATACATCTAATAGTATTTCTAGAACATTATCATCAATACCAACACTGAAAGGAATCAAACCTAAATCAACAATACCAAAATCTAAAACTATATTAAAAGGAGGTATCAATAAAAGTAAACTATCCAGAGCAGGTGCACGTGAATCATTCTTATCAAAGAGTAAGGGTAGTAGTCCATTCTTTGCAAGTGTCTCAAAGGGTGATAGCAGCAGTCCAATACTGAAGGGTGCAAATAAACAGACTTCATTTCCATCATCCTTTAAATCCAAAGGAGGTATAAGTGGTAGTGGTAGTTTATTACCAAAGGCGTTGCCAAAGGTACCAACGAAGATCATGTCAAACAAAGTAAAGTCATTTTCGTATTATTCGAATAATGATGCAAAGGTTGGTGTATTAGGTTCAAAGAAAGGTTTATTATCGAAAGGTATGGTAAAAGGTCCGATAACAGAAGAAGTTGGAGGAATATCTAAATCATTTCCCAAAATGCCAACATCCAAAGGAACATCATTAAAACAACCAACAACAACATATAAAGAGAAGAATATGTTTGATACTGCAACATCCTTCCTCAAGGGATCTAGTAATAGTAGTTCACAAAAGAAACAGACTGGATTTCTATCTGGTTTGGGTAAAGCCTTGTTTGGTGGAGATAAGAAAGCATCTAATGAGGAGAGTGGAAGTGAAGTACCATATGGTCTACGAGTTGGTAAGTCAAAGACTCCCTCCGAACCTACTGCATTAAAGGGCACTACTAAGACGGTTGAGAAGAAGACTGCTATAAGTAGTAAAACATCAACAATAGTAGAGAAGAAACCAATGGAACCAATAGTAACAAAGTATGAGGGTGGGATATTGGGTAAGACGCCTGCTGAACCTAGTAGCATTACCAATGAGGGGGTTATTACCGGTGGTAATACATTAAAATCAGATATGTCGCCGGTGATGAAATCTATAAAAGGAGAAGGCTTGCCGAACAAAGTTAAGGAGAAGAAGGAGGTAGAGAAAAACAATAGTTTGAAGAAAGGTATTTCAAAGACAATACCCACTCCCAAATTAACTCAACAGTTGACTGATGGTATAACAGCCGAAGAAGCTGAGCAAATACGGAAGAATAGGTTGTCGGGTAATTCTATGCCTGAGAAGACGACTCTTCCAACTGCAATTGAAGAAGGTAGTACTGCGGAAGATGCCGAACTAGTTAGACTTGAACGGCTAAAGGCGGCAGACGAGACGGCAAAGACATTGAAGGGTACAACAAAGAAAGAATCAAGTATACCATCGTTAGAGAAGACATCAATGAAGTCTCCAGTGGTCGAGAAGAAGTCTAGTATTCCATCAATCAAATCTGATACGCTACCAAAAGTTCCACTAAAAACAGTGTCCAAGATTCTATCTCCTAAGAAAGTGACCGTGGGTGAATTGAAATCGTTGGGTTCAAAAGGAGGAGAGCCTAAACAGTTTCCAAAGACGCCAATGAAAGGAGCCGCTGCTTTTTCTACTTTATCCACGCCTAAGTTGGGAGCTAAGGGTGACAGTGATGAACTCGTTGACAAATCAAAGACCACATCAACTCCCAAATTAACTCAACAGCTGACTGATGGTATAACAGCAGAAGAGGCGGAACAAATCAGGAAGGACAGGTTGTCGGGTAAATCTATGCCTGTGAAGAAGACGACAACTCCAACTGCTATTGAAGAAGGCAGTACGGCTGAAGATGCCGAGGCTGTAAGACTTGAACGGCTAAAGGCGGCAGACGAGGTAGCAAAGTCATTACAGGCGAAAGAATCTAAAATGCCTGCAGATACACTTAAATCATCTCCCACTATAAAAGGTGAAGAGGAATCTTCCACAATCAGTAGCAATTTGAATGGTTTCAAATCAACAGAAGTAACTTCAAAGAAAGTGGGTGGATTAAAGTCCAAGCTAGAGGGTCTAAAAGGCAAAGTTAAATCATCATCATCGTTACCATTTACAAAGAAAACGCCAGCGTCTTTCAAGGGAGGAGAGAAGATGTTAGATGGTATACTCAGTAGCAAGAGCATGGAGGGAGGTGTCAAGAGCTCGTTGAAGATTGGGGAAGCAAAGTCCAAGCTGTCATCTCCTCCACCAAAACTAGGCGAGGTTAAAGTTGTTGGATCGTCACCTTTTCCATTTGCAAAGAAGACTCCTGATACATTCAAAGGAGGTAAGAAGAGCTTGGATGGTATATTTGGAAGCAAGGCCAAGACATCATCAGCATTGAAAGCTAAGGGGATTCTAGCACCAAAATTTCAAGGATCTGGTGCTTCACGACAGATATCAACACCTGATGAACAAGACAAAGAGCTAGAGTCCTCGGTCAAACCAACTCTTAAAGGCCAGGAAGCTTCATCTACTGTTGCAACAACTGGGGTAGAAGAGGCGGAGAAGAAGCAAATGGAGGAGAAAGTAGTTGCTCCACAATTCAATTCAATGCCTGGTAAACAAGTGTCTAGATTCTCAAAAGGAGCCTTCTCGAAGAATTCCAAGAAGTTTAAATCAAATCCCAAGTTTGAAGCTCAAAGTAAGGGTAGTTTGGGTAGTAGTGTCACCAATTCACCACCCACATCGAGTGGTGACGAAGGCAGCGTGGTAAAGGGCAGTGCATCAAAGCAAAAGCCAAGCTTCCCTCCCCCATTGAATGTTGTTAAACAAGATTTGAGCAAGAGCTTCGCTTCACCTCCAAAGATATCACTCAAGGGGGATGATGCACCTAAAGGTATAAGCACTTCGGCTTCTCCATCATTCAAGGCTCCACTGAAGGATTCTACTTTTAAGTCCGTAGAGAAGACAAGTACTGCAGGAGCAGAATTACCAAAGATGCCACTTAATTCTGCTAGCAAAGGAAGTCTAGATGGATTGAAAACCAAGGGAATCAGTACACTGCCACCACCTCCAATGAAGTCTTTTACAAACAAGCAAACTCTTGGTGGCTTAAAGTCGACGGGTGCTAAGACTGTTTTTGGTGGAGTAAAGACACCAAGTATTAAAAAAGGAGGGCTGCCTAAGATACCTCTAAAGTCATTCAGTAAAGGGGTTCTCGAGGATCCAAAAGCTAAGGGAAGTACATTGCCACCTCCTCCTATAAACAAATCAGCATTCGGAGTAGAGAAAAGCAGTACACCACCTCCCTTCAAATCAATTAGTAAAGGAGATGCCATTGGCGGGGTAAATTCTAAGGGGATTGTCGGGAAAGGCTTGCCATTTATGAAAAAGTCAAGTACAGGTAATTCAAAGGTTGGAAGCAAGAAGACGATGCCATTTCCAATTAAAGGAGCTGGCTCCAAGTCAACAATTCCTACTGGTAAATCAAAGTCGTTGGAACTCAAGAGTCCTTCCTTTGAAAAGTTGGAATCCAAGGGTAGTACATTCCCATCATCAACATTGAAAGGCAAAGAATCTGGGTCAACACCACCAGCTGTTAAAGGAATGCCTTTTATGAAGAAATCAATCACAGATGATAAGGGACTTAGCCCATCAATCTTAGATGAGAGTACAAAGTCAATCAAGTCTCTGCCAACACCACCGAGTAAGACTTTCATGAGTAAGAAGATTGGATCAGATGCAAAGATGACATTTAAGAAATCAATAAGCATGGATAGTTCCAAAATGGAAAGTAAATTTCCAATCAAATCGTCATTACCACTGAAGGGAGCTGCTTTCAAGTCATCGGCGATAGGTCAACCAAAGTCCTTGGGATCTTTGAATAAAGCAGGAGTAGTATCAAAGATGGAGGGGCTAAAAATCAAGAGTCCTGCATTTACAAAGTCCAAGGGTGTGGTATTGAAAGGAAAAGAATCTGGGTCACCGGTTCTTGGAAAGGGGATGCCTTTTATGAAGAAAACAATAGCGAGTTCAGAGGTAAAGGGGTTTGCAACAAATGAGACAAGTGAAAAGGTGACTAATATACCACCACTGAAATCGTTTACAAAGACTCCATCATTCAACAAGAGTCCTCTAAAGATGAAGACTTCGCCGATGAAAGGTTTTGAGATGAAGTCAAAGAGTATGTCGACACAATTTGGTAGCAAGAAACTATCTGCCGGCAAAGGGATGCCGTTCATAAAGAAGTCAATGTCTCCTCCAATGAAGACGGTGGGTATGGAATCTCAACATAAAGGTGACGAGACTGGAGGCATAGAGGACGAGGAAACAACTGATGAAATTGATCTTAGTTCTTCCTCCATGTCACCAGCTGCTTTTGATGAAGTAGAAGCCACCACGATGATGGATTCATCTAAGGAAGAGCTACCACCGCCAAGAAATAACCTTGGTGGATCGTTTACTCCTCAAGCATTTACACCTCCTCAAGCAAGAAAAAGGCCAGAGTCACCTGCAGATACTGTCGATGGAGAGCCACTTATCATTCGGCAGCAATCATCGAAATCATTAAAGAAGCCTCCTACAAAGATATTTGGAGGTGATTCGTTCTACGGAACAACCACTTCTAGAGTTTATGGACTCCCTGGTCCTGCTGAGAACAAGGTCATGACAACTACAGATGCTAAAGATGAGCCTACAAGTGCCGACAAAGATATTATCAAGAAAACTCCTGTAGAAACACCGAAAGAGAAATCAGTTGTTGCAGAGTCAAGACGAAAAGAGAGTGCTAATGCTGACAAGCCCAAAGAGGAGAGAAGACTTGTAGACGATGAAGAACGTATTTCTTCATTATTGGCAGATGCAGAACGAAAGATGGCTCTACAGTTGGACAGAATTGAGGAGGAGCGTAATCAAATGAAGCGTGAACAAGCTCAACTTGAAAACAAGATGTTAGAAGCAGAGAAGTCTCGTGCAAAAGAAGCAAACTTGCTTGAGAAACGACTATCCGAAGAGATGATAATAGCAAAGCAAAAGCTACAACAAGAAACAGATCAAAAGGAATCGGAAAGAGCTAGAAGTAGGGCAAGGGAGGAAGCTCTCTGGATCGAAGAGCAACAGATTCTCGTCCAAAAGAAGTTAGAAGAACGTGTCGCAGAGGAGAAAGCCAAAGCTGATGCTGCGATCCTTGAAGCCAAACAAAAGTTGAAACAAGAAGTGACAAAGATGGAGTTGGAAAGAACTCAAGCCAGAGAATTAGAAGAATCCCAATGGATGGAGGAACAACAAAAGAAACTAGACGAACAGCTAGCAGAAGAACGGGCAAAAGTGAAGGCTGAGTTGTCTCAAGCGAAACAAGTAATGAGAGAAAGAGAGGCCCAGCAAGCTCAACTCAGGTTAGAGGAAGAAGCCCGTTTGACTGAAGAACAAAATGAACGAGTTCAATTACTCGAGGAACGTTTAACCGAGGAGAAACGAACCAATGTGAAAGATGAACCAACTGAATCTAAATCTGAGGCAGATAAGTTGGAGGAGCTAGACAAGATGGTCGAAGAGAGATTACAGTTACGTATTGATGAGCTAATGAAGGAGCGTGAAGAGCAAGCTGCCAACACTCAGATATCTGCAAGTGACCTTCTACCTAAGAGAAGTCTCGGAGACACAAAAGATACTGTTACCGATGATGCTATAGCTGCCAGAAGCTCATCAACAGGTACACCACCGTTCACTGATGAGATTGATTCGACGAGTAGTGACGATATCAAAGAAGATGTCGCTGTTGATGCTCTAGCCACCGACCCCAAACACTTGGAGTTGGTACAAATGTGTCTTCCAGCAGAGTTTGACCCTTCAAGCCCCATCTATGCACAAACCAGCTCTGAAAAGATAGACAAAGAGACGTGTCTTCTACCATCAGAGTATCCATTTGTCTCTCTATTGAGGGATTCATCTCCTTACATTGTCAACCACCGACAGTCAACTATAGTGTTTCACTTGCCAGGCGATTTGATAAGTAACGTTTCTCGTTTCAACAGTGTAATAGACGACATTGCACTTACATGGTTATTTGGGATGAAGATAGTGATTTGTGTTGGCTGTAGGAAACAGGTATTAGAGAGAATGAAAAGGATGCATAGGAATGATGGCTACTTCGATTCGTCCTCAATGCGAGATGTTATGGCTACAGACTTTGAAACACTTCGTGTTCTTGAAGAAGAGGCTGGTTTTGTTCGATTTGAGGTAGAGAGAGTTTTGAACCGTTGTTTGAGAAATAAAGGAGCTGACTGTAATGTTGTCTCAGGAGCTTTTGTTTCGGCAAAGCAATACGGAATAGTCGACGGAAAGGATTACAAGGTGAGAAATCTCTTTTGAAAAGTTTATATGTTAACTACTA
>Ga0214478_100451_pt1 | contig 24291 bp, 23 predicted proteins | sample M1_20Mar14CPVII9_2_FD_178001 | JGI IMG/M metagenome (GOLD analysis project Ga0214478, IMG submission 178001) | Marine eukaryotic communities from Monterey Bay, California, United States - M1_20Mar14CPVII9sort6BwellD7 | ecosystem: Environmental > Aquatic > Marine > Unclassified | place: USA...
ATGAAGAATCTTCTTTTGGTGTTAGTTATATTGGTGGAGGTAAGATGCATATGTTTAATGTTCACCCTTTTGGTATCGTTCATTTTTATGCACATCATGTGTTCATTTTTACACATTGCTAATCTCTCATTCCACTTTTCTCTAAAGACCCTTGTGGATCAAAGTATAATGATGATCCATTTGATGTTTCAGATAATTTCAAACCAGGGTTGCCAGACAATATAAAAGATAGAATAGCAGAACTTGCAAAGAAAAAGGCCGAAGAACAGAAGGAGAAAACGGGGAGATAATAGTGGGTTCAGATAAAGGGCTTAGATTTGCAAAAGCATGATATAGGAGACAGTATACAACAATAGAGTATAGTAGTTTTAACAAATCTTCTCGTTACAACACAAATTAACATCATCTTAGAAAAAGGGTTCTTTTCTGTGCATCTAATAGCTTACTTTATTGGGATTACGTTTCCCTTGCTACTCCACTATCTCCTATTTTCGCCGTCAATACCCAAAGAGTGTGTGTATCACCAAGTAAATCATTATCTCTCAACAAAAAGCTGGACTCAACCTCCCCCCATTGCAATGATTGTTTGTTTTGTTAGCCAAACTTAATTATCCATATGTTTTCCCTTCTCTTCTTCTAGTCATTGGTCATTCTATACACATATCAATAATAGCATTCTTGTGATATAACGTTGTTGTTTTCTGGTTCTTCTTTCTTATATTAACCTCTGCTACTTGTCCCATCTGAAAAAGTTATTCACATTCCCACTCTGGCACCCCTTTCATATTTTCTTCTTCTACACATAGCTCTGCACCAACGTCTTTCAATTCGGTTTCGTCCACCTCTCTCATTGCCTTAGGATCGACTCCGTTAAACCATGCATACTGATAGATTGTATATGGATTTTATATTGATATTTTTTTGATGATGAGAATAGGATTCTTCAAGATGAGATATATGTACACAAAAGACAAAGATATGTTTATGTATTGCAATTGAGAGTACTTACATCGTCAGGTTCTGAAGTACACACGACATGTGGCTTTTCATTCTCAGTGACAATCTCTTCATCATTGGTAATATAGCATGTAACATCATCATCCGTATCCTCACCAGTAATTGGTGGTATAACATCTGCTGTTCTTTGAGAAGCCGAATACAAAAGTGTTGTAGTTGTTCTGACTTGATTTGTCGCTGGGGAAAAAGCTACCACTTTCATGGCGGCGAGATATGCTACTAAAGTAGCAAATATAATGCGTTGGATCATTATTAGTTTATATTATAGCGTAGGGTGTAATAGAAGTAGTCAATAGTAAGTAGGCCGAGAAGTTAGAAGTTATGCGAGCAGATTTTGGTGTCAAGCAAATTTTCGTTTCATCGCCAAATATCAGAGGGGAGTCAAGAGTGTCTGAAGCTGCGCTTGTTTTGCTAACCCACAGGCAAGCTTGCACATGGGGGTTATTATAGACCTTCTTATGCGTTCACAGAGGATGATTGATTATCGATGTCTGATGCTCAATCCCCCGGAAATCCTAATAAAGATTCTATATCATTGAATTCTCTCTTTTTTTTAGTTTATGAATTCAACTACATCCTTGCATTTGTGAATACCTGACTTCAGCAATCTTCAGCAGAGTTTGTTTTTTGTCTAATCTGTCTCATCTGAATCTGATTCTAATTACTGTCTATTTGCTGCCTCCGATTCCTCTTGTGTCTTGATATTGTACTTTGCTTTCCAGGCGGCCGCTTCCTTTTGTTTCGAATCTAATTGTTCCTTCATTTTGTTAACAAATGCCTCAAGGTTTCCACGCATTTCTTTTACAGTTGGTAATACCTCCCGTACAGTACGTTCAACCTGTAAGAGGATTAATAACACAGAGAATAGAAGTTCTGGTTTAGTATCTCTCGAACTTATATAAGATCAAATCATGCTATCTATACTCATAATTAAACTTACCAACACTCCACCAACTAATCTAAATGCACGTCGATCTGGATCAAGTGGTGTCAATGTTTCCTCTACCAATCTATAGGTTTGGATAAGTTTGGATAGCAGAAGAAGAATGATGAGAAACAAAGAGAAAGAGGTAGTAAGATTCATATATATATAAATCCCAAAACAATATCTCCTCTAATTGATAATATACCAATCTAACTCCCAATATCGTCTGAATTTGTTCCTTTGCATGTCAATCCAATCCTTAACTTCTATCCCCGCCTGAGTCTTCCATCAAATGGGGAAGAAAATATCTCAGCCGGATATACCGCATCTTCGACTTAATGTCACACCTCATCACAACAACAAACTGGTGCCGATGTATCAATAACAACTAATACAACAATATAATATAACAACATACCGATGTTCATTCAATTCAATTTCCATCTTTGTTAAATTTTGTATTAACCCCTGCATTTCACTTGTCATTTGTCGATAGATTGATAATATTTCATTCTCATTCTTTGGTTCTGGTGGTGTTGATGATGTTGATTTAGTAGTAGCTACAGCGGCTGACATGATAGTATGTTAGTTATAGTTATTTGTCGCCAGTAAAATTTTATCTATGGTATTCCAATAATTTGCAAATGACAATTATGTGAATCTAAACGCCGATGCGGCAGACTAAATAGAAGATGATGATACGAAACAACAATCAATAACTGGTGTATGGTGCGATTAGGTTATGCGGTAGATGATAGAGATATTGGTGTGCTACAAAAGAGGTACAATCGATAAGATTGAGACCGGTCGGGAGGACTCGGCGGAAAGTGATAGTGTATTGTAACTCGGAAATGTGACCGACCCCAAAATTTACGGAAGAATTATTGCAATGACATACATATTATACAATAGGCACTTAATACTTTGGCAATTGATATCGATACAATGGAAGTTATTAATATAGATTCAAGTGACGAAGAAGATACATCTCCAGTCAGTGCTGGTCTGTCTAAACCACCATCACCAAGTGCTCATAAACCAATATCAAAGTTGATAACACAACCTTCGACATTAACTAATTACGACGATGACGATAATTCTGTCTCCTCTAATGATTCTATATGGGATAAACAAGGGTTGACGACTGATAAATCAAGTACTGTTGGCAATAATACCAAGAGTGATATTCCCGCAAACGATAGCAGTGACGATGAAGAATTAGAGGTTATAAAATCTAATAAGGTGCACCAAGCAATAAATGATAGTAATAAGGTGCATCAACTAAAAAGTACTCACCTCACCACGAATAATAACAATGTTAATGATATGGAGGATACTCAACTTAAAGAAGCTATTCGGTTATCATTATTAGAAGAGCAACAGCAACAGCAACAGCAACAGCAACAACAAAAACCAAGTAGTATACCCAACACTGCAACAACAAAAACTAGTACACAACAACAACCAAACACAGTAGATTCGTACTTGGGAAAATGGAAAGTTGTACTATTAATGGACCATCGTGAATTTGGAATAAGGGATCCTGCTAAAATGAATTACCTCCAATCAGTTCAAAGTAAGATTAATATCAAATTCGGTTCGGGTTCTGCTGAGATTGTTGCATTGCCTTCTGCAGATTATCTATTTGTGGCAAGATTAATATCACATGATAATGGTATGGTTATTGATGAAAGAGTATTTGATATGATTATTGAAAGGAAGGATGTTAATGATTTAGCTCAGGGGTTGATTGTTGATAGCAAAAGTGAGTTATATTTGTATTTGCTCGTATAAAGTGTACTTCTTTTATATTTCATAACTAACTATATCCACCCACCTTTTATATGCAGAGTACAAACCACTCTCATTCTTTGAGGCACAAATGTATAAAATGCAGCATAGTGGAGTTAATAAGAAGTTATTCATCCTCGAAGGAGATGAAGATGACCCATCGCACTTTAGAATGATCAGACAGATCAAATTTGGCAATGGTTTTATAAAAGGAATGACAGAACAACAACAACAATCGAATAGATTAAAAAGAGTCAAGACTACGAGACTACAGATTGAGAATGGGGAGTGGCATGGTGTTGATTTACTATGTACAAAGAATAAACATGATACTGTCAAGTTCCTCATGGAGCAATTGGATACATTTAAGAGAAGCTTTGATCCACTACAACCACCAGAAAAAACAATGGAACAGTTGACAAGCCACATTGATGGACAGATGAAAGATCGAACCTTTCACGAATATCTTCGTTTGACTAGCATTAAGGGCATCGGTCCAGTTACGGCAATGGCGAAGATTAGAGGCCCTCAGTTTGGTTGGGATCGTTCCTTCATCTGTCCATCTGGTAACCAGAAGAAGATCAAATCCACTGGCAATGAACGAGTAACATTTTGGAAGGAAACCGCTACTGAAGCAACTACTAGACACTTGAAAAACTCACGTGCCCAATTGGCAAAGAATAAGACGTCGGGTGGTAAATATGTTACCGCAAACAGGAATACTGATTCGTCATCTTGTGCGTTGTGTAAGGAGACTGTTGATATATTCGAGAATGGTATTGTATCTTGTAACAGAGTTAAGGACTGTGGACAAGTTTATCATAAGGCATGCCTCGAAGCTCAGGGATATGATATTTCAAAAGATAGTGGCTGTGTAATGTGCAAAGGCTTGAGCAAGTTCTCCACTAAGACAGCCAAATCATCTGCCACCAAAAGAAAGGCCACAACATCCCCATTATCAGCTTCCAAACCAAAGTCAAGCACCAAGGCAAGCTCTCAATCATCCAAGCGTCAGAAGACTAACAACACAAAGCAGACATCTACAACACCCCCATCGGCATCTGCTGCTACAATCACGCCTAGCAATAGTGAAGAACCATCTTCGTCTTCCACGACGGAGAAGCGGGTATATGCCTCCAAGCCACCACCGCCAGAGAAAGTATATGCACAACGTTCAAAGACTAAACCTCAACCTACAGCTACCATTATCAAGCGTAGTTCGTTTGATGGCAATGGATGCTTCTCAAATCCACTCAATGATGGATCCTCTGCCGCATTAGCTGCTCTTTTGAATGATGACAAACAACCGCCTACTAAAAAGAGGAAGAAGAGTATGACCAAGGCCACAGCACTGCCACCAGCAAAAAAGACGACAAAAGCCGCCACCACAACCCTTCCTCCACCCAAATTGCCCGCAATGTCAGTTAACAAAGATGTAACATCTTGCGGGGTATGTAACAAACCAATTAGCGCATGGCTGAAGGATTTCTCATTGGCATCTACTGAGAGTGATATCGTTTCATGCAACCGAATATCCCAATGTAATGGTACATTCCACAGAACTTGTCTAGCAGCCAAGAAGATTGATATAAGAAGGGCTGATGGATGCATCAAGTGCAGGCATATCAGTCTGTTCACAACAACAAAAAGTAAGAAAGCCAATAATCAGCCAATTGTGCTAGACTCTGACGATGATGATGTGATTGTCATTGACTAAGAGGGGACAAATGGGGCGATGGGAGAACATGTAGAACATATTGAACATATATACACTGTAGATAATTCCATCTTTAAAGCTTTTATCTACCCACTCCACAACTTGTGTCTCTCTCTTCTCCATTCTCCCTCCCTCTCTATACCCTCTATCATCCAATCAAACTTTGTCTACAGCAAAACAAGGCCAACATCACCATGCTCCATCGTGGGGCATAGCCAATTGTAAACATAATACTGTAAGTTGCCATCACCCATACCAAACTTTAAATCTTCCAAGAAACGATCATTCTCCATCAAATTTAATGCATTGAACACATCATGTCCTTCATTCTTAGCCAAGATTAGACAATCTCTCATCAACTCAGTAATACCCACAGTTGTGGCCGCATTGTAGAATGCGTATGCAGCATGTAATGTTGAATGTTTATCATTCCCAAGCACTGACGAATGTAAATGATAATAACTACAAAAGTCTGTAATGACCTCTTCCTCTCCATCGATACACCCCTCCCTCTCCTGCTTTGTGACATTTACAAATGAACTAACCACACCCTCACGGGGTAGTAACCAATGTGCAAATTCCTCCTCCGTAAATACCACACTTAATTTATACTTTTCCAATTCCTTCACAACCAACTTATGTGCCGCGGGTACATCCTCTTTAGTCATTGGACGTAATGTCTTTAATCCTGTATCATTGGGTAATTTGTACATCTTTTGAAATCGTGCCATTGTCATCCGAGGTGGTACTCTAGTGAATCCAATATCAACTAATTTCTTAGCATCTAGGGTACGGTGCCAATATCGACAACTGGCTACATGTCCAGGCAAGACAACACCGGCTGTGTATACTGCCTGGAATATTCCTGTATGATTCACACGTCGGGTAATTTCTTTGATTAGTACTGGTGCCAATCGTTTACTTCGTAACTTTTTGTGTACTGGAGTATGTTTGTAGAAGATAAGCAGGGCAAGGAGATGAGATGAGGCTTTGATAAAGGATTAAGATATCAACAAACCCAAACAAATAGAAAACTTACCACATAAAAAGTTCACCTCGACCATATCCTTCTCAACATCATAAACTCGAACTTTCGCAGGCACACCGGTAATAAAAGCCATCAACTTTCCACTCTTACTACTCCTCACACCCAAATGAAATTCCTCCTTATATCCCGGTGGAGTCAAAGCCCATAATAAAAAGTCCTTCGAATAATCAAATCGGAACATACATTCATCATCTTCGACATAATTTTGATATAACAAGTTATATACCTCGGTTAAGTGAGTTGGATTTGTTATTGAGACTTGACACCATTCAAATCCTTTGGGCATGTTGTATGGTTCTTGTCGGAGTTCGGATGGTAATTTATCTGGAATTATTGGTTTATGTTGATCTTCGGGTATGTTTGTGTTTGCGGTTGTTGGTAGTGTTGATGATTTAGCTTTGGACTTTTTGGTGGGGGCATTTGTAGCAGTATTGTCATCGTCTCCTTTATTGTCAAGCATGGGCTGTGTAGTGTAGTTGTGTTGTTTATGAGAGTGTGACATAAGATGTGCACATAAATGTTCACATATCAACAAACAGTTTGGTTAGTATGTGCCTGAAATATAACCACAATGATGTATCGATATATGAATGACAACACTTGTACACAATCTTCTTACCTGAGTATCCCAAAAGGCATGCTTCTTATCCTCCTCACTAACAATAGCTGCGCCACCACCACCCGCTTGCATTGCAAGTTGTGCCATCATTTGTTGAATGGCGGCAGCTTGTGCCTCACCCACTTGTGTTGCATTATTATTACCATTATCACCTCCTATAGTATTGGTACCTAATGTTTGATTGGATAGTAGGTTGGTTAATATTTGGGTAGCCTCCTCATGATTGTCGTCATTGTCATTGGATTCTTCATTATTGTTGGTGTTGTTGTCAATACCGTCTGCATTTTCTTCTTGTTTTGACATGATATGTCACTTTAATCTGTCTATGAAGCACTGCTACGAGATATGTTATAGACCTATATATATGATATTGTTTCAGCCGCTACACCTCTTCTCCTTGCCACTAAAGTTGTGGATGGCGCCAGTAGCCGGATACTATGTAAAAGGATACCTTATCTCTTTATTTACTCATTCGCAATAATTCGCAGTGATGGTCCGTCACCCCTTTACCTCCTTAGTACATCTGGATAGTGGTGCGACGTTGTGAAGATATACTATATACAATATATGAAAGTTTCGGGGTGTGATATTTTTATTTGAGCGAGATAATATCTCAACTTCAACCTAAACAACACATCAACCAGCGTTCAATATGGAGTGCTTTGGAGACTCATCAGATGAGGAGGACGAGGAATTGGGGAACAATAACACTACTACAAGAGATAAATCTGGCAATGGTATATGTTGCTTCCACCCAAACACTGAAGCATCACTTTTAGCACATGTCAGAAACACTCTACCAAAAGAGGGCAACAACATAGATATAGAACAACGTGCAGATGATGTATTAAATGCAATTGATACTTTCTGCATGTCACGTCATTGGATGATGCATATTGGGCCTGAAAAGTTAGTTGTGTTTTTGTATGATGTCGTTTTGTGATATGCATTAGTCTGAATCTCACATACTATCGTATCTTTAGGGGTAACATACTCATTGGAGCATTAGAGGAATCAATTCGAAGACATGTATTATCTCCAAACAAGGAACGTCAATTTGTAGCAGTTGAGTTGGGAACATACTGTGGATATTCATCTATACTAATGGGCAAAGCAATGTATAAAGCAAAGCAACAATATACATCATTCAACTGTCATTTGTTTACTACTGAGATACATCGAGAGTATTATGAAATTGCAACTGAGATGATTCAATTAACCAATGGTATGGATGGTATAATGTCTGTACATCAAACTAGCTTTGATGGACATGATACAGATATGGTAGATGTTATACGAAGTGCAATAGAGGAACACAATCATTCACCGCAACAACTTGACTTCCTATTCATTGATCACGACAAGGATAGTTACAAATCAGACTTATGTAAGCTAGAGGAGTCAGGAATGATCTGCACAAGTACAAAGGTAGTGGCCGATAATGTACTATTTGCAAATATAGAGGAGTATGTAAGTTATGTTCAACAAAGAATGAAGGAAGGGATTGTAGAAACGAGGACAGTAAAATGTAAAGTTGAATACAGTGGCGATGATAAAGACAACAATGAGGATGGTGTTGAGATTACAGATTATCTACAAGACCCAAGTAGTAGTGCCAACTAATAAGTCTAGACAATTTATCTAACTTAAGCTGTTCATAGATTTCTTCCGGCGGTCAATGGCTGGGTTGTATACCCCATGATACTGTTCCTTATATTTTGTTATACTCTCATATGACGCGATGGATCCATGTTGAGATAGGTTTTTCTTTGCCATAGAAACTGTCTGTAGCAGGTTCTGTTGACGAGACCGATCTTGTGGATGAGACTTTATATACCCTTGACATTCATGTTGTCGACAATAGTTTGTCTCAGTTACCTTTGGAGGAATCTGAAAAGATGCCATGGTTGACCCGTCAAAGTAGCGAAGGGAAGGTTGATTAGATTTGGTTTTAGAGAGGCGTTGATGAAGAAGGACCTCAATCTCAGCCGCAGAACTAGACCTCCATCGTACAGCTGAGCTACCATCTTTGAAGGCTAAAATGAACTGCCAAGGCTCATAGAAATGAGAGTGAGACGATTCATCATAGCTGTAGATCTTTTCAAAGCCAACTTCTTCCAATGTACTGATCATTGCAGCTCTGTTATAAAACACACTCATCTGATCTGGAGGATCATCGTATGACGGGATTGCTCCAACTTGAGCAACAAGAATACCATCATGAGTTAATCCATTGAAGAGAGACTTGATGAAGTCGGTACTACATAAATGAAAGAATACGGAAGATATCAGTTGTTAGACATTGTTAAGGATGCAACACAAGAGAGTGATGAATCATATAGTCTCACTCGTTGTATAGCTTATCGACGAAGGCTCCGAACTGTATAAAGTAGATATATATTTGTGCTCAAGATGTGAGCATATTTAGACAGACATTTCAAATAAGGCTTCACTGTACTTACATCATCAGGATCTAATGCATCCATTACGATAATATCAAATGGATCTTCATAATCATCGTCGGTTGTAGCAGATTCATGATCGTCGTTGTCTTCATCTCCAAACTCATTAAGAAAGAAGCTAAATGCATCGTCAAAGTATAAAGATGCTCTGGGATCATCAAAGCAAGAAGAAACTCCTAGACTGGAAGATATATCCGAACAATCACTCCATTCTGGTAGATATATTCGTGATATGTTAGTGAGCTTTTCATCGATTTCAATCATTATTGCTTCATCAACTGACTTGTGCTTGAGAACTTCTCTAAGTGTAGCTCCCTCTCCACCACCAATAATTGCAACTCTTTTCGGATTAGGGTGTACTAACATGGCAGGATGAACTAATGATTCATGATATGCAGCTTCTCCGTAGAGTGAACTTTGTAATACTCCATCAATAAACAATGCCCGATCTGGACCAACAGATTGATGACCTTTTGAGCCGCTACCATCTTGAAGTTCTCTTCCCACCATTGAGTAAACAGTACCTGCATGTGAATGGTGTATCTCGTAAATATCAGCTTGTTGAAACTTTGTCTTTGTTGATACCAATAATCTCTTAATATCAAAGTGCCGTCTTCTAAGTATATCATTACCTAATTCACTATCCATTGGATTCTTATCATCTTGTTTGTAATTTGAATAACTTATTCCTCGTAGTTTATGGCTCCAATGTAATTTGGGCTTTGTACTATTGGTTATAGTTGTAGAGTTTGTATATTGTTCCAAAGTTGCAAATGTTTCTTCAATCAATGGTAACTTCTTTTCAATTAAGTCAACGCTGTTGTTATGGGAAAAGAAGTCGAGTAATATCACTCCATCATTTGGCCAAGTATGCACTATGATATGCCCATGAAGTGAAATTGCAACACAAGTTAAACCACCCTGATCGTCTGATATAGTAGAATTGTGTGTATGATGACAATGATAGGATAACATAGTAGGTTCATGATGTAATGTTTGCATTACAAGTACCTGTTCATGTTTCGAGCTAAGTAACTCCGAGTTGATGTTTATAATGTCTATGAAAAGATGTTGTCCTAAAGATAAACGTTCTACTGGGCGAGATACTAGCAAATCTGTCATATTGTTGTTTATATTGTCTCGTTGTATGGTCGTTATTCTTTCATCTAATATTGCTATAGTACTATTACTATTAATAGTAACAGCTGGCCGCTGCATATAAATTAGATTATCATGATATTGTTTTTGTTTTATGTATACCTGTCCAGCAAGGAAAGAAATGTAAGCTGATGATAGTAGACCAATGAACAGAGAGATTGTTGATAGAGTCGTTAGCGGTAATCGAGCAGTAGCAGCTTTAGTAGTAGCCATTCTTCCCATGATATATGATATTTAGCACATGCACCCTCCTGCACCGTAAATGTAAACTCTTCCTAAAAGTATTCTTATGCCTACTACACGTCCTTTTTGGACAATTCCAAGCACACTATCCTTCACTATAGCTCACTAGCAGCGCGTTTATTGATTATAATGGTTGAATTCATAGTATTTCGCGGCATAGTTGGGCATATTATTCCAAAGTTGCATATTCGATACATACTCTCATCATTTTTTACTTTTGTCGACGGTATCCTTCAAGACCTAGCTACTGATATAATATTCAATCGACCTCCTCAGGTCCTTCCCACATGATCTGGCAAGCTCATGCCCTAAGAAAGTATAGGATCCTCCTCTCTACACCTTTTCTATACCTAGTTGATACGGGGGCATACCACTGAGTATAGTAGAAGATTCTACCTTTTTGTTAAGTACAAGAACTTTAAAACTAAATACATCTCTACTCAACATTATATACATATACAGACGGACTACATCTTCAATTTGCTCTTAAGACGACCCATTAAACTTGTTTCGGTCTTTTTCTTCTTCTTCATAATCTCCGATATGTCAACAATATCCTTCACACCATGCCCTTCTAATTCCAACCACTTTGTTTTTAAAGGAGCTGTTCGTGTACCCGTCATGATTGAGTAGACTTTTGATACATCGCAGTCACGGAATGTCTTCCAATCAGCATCCTCCGACTCGTCATCCAAGTCAACTCGAGCCTCGGAACAAACAGCACAGAATTCTATTAGAGCTCTACCCTTTTCATTAAGTTTCTCATGTGTTCCAATATGGAAGGGGTAATTCGAATCTATCATATCTCTAGCAAACTTTCGATATTCAAGATCAAGAAAGTTCTTGTACATCTTCTTCACTCTCTTGTCACGTGAATTCTCGGCCCAATGGTCTTCATCAAGCTCCCACCAACGCAACCTATAGTTCTCATCTATCTCCTCACGAGCAACAGGGTCTTCTAACCAATCTAATAATTCCGTTAAGTTGAATTGCTTCATCTCCTCTTTTGTAGGCAGAGGCAAGTCACCAATAATGTGCGATAAGATCATCCAAGCTCCTACATCCAATTCAGCCAATGGTTTCTCCGAACCCTCCTCACTTAAGAAAAACATGTTTGGATTAGACATTAGTCGACCACGATATACATCTTCTTCTGTCATCCCCTGATACCCAACCGCGATCCTTCCAATTGGTATATCTCCAAACTCCTTCGAAAGCGCGTTCTTCGGCATCTTCCAATCTTTTGGAATGTCATAATCTTGATAATGTGGCGGCTTCATATTTGGTCGAAGAGCAGTGTCTAACATATCCATATTTTGGGTATAGCCAGTACAATATATAACCGTATCGATCTTCTTCAATGTCACTTCCCTCTCTTCTTCTGAATTATACAGTACAACTCCGAATCCATCATCTGTAACTTTAGACGGAGAGTATTCCTCAAATATATCAACTTTATCTTCTGGCCAACTTCCTGTGTCAAGGCATACTCCATTACCACTCCTGGAAATAATACTTATCTCCTCAACGCCCAACTTACAAGCCTCGAGAGTTAGATCCTCGGCCGAGAATGAATCTCCAATAATCAATATCTTCTTCCCCCTTACGTGCTGATCAAAGTTAACTCCAGATTCAGATGAGTGCATCGTCCGCCCTTTAAATCCACCCGATGATAATGTCTCTGCAATAGATTGAGGTATAATTGCACGTCCATTTTCGCCAGCTGGAAGATGCGCGTTTCATAGTTTATGAAGATGAAAGAGAAGTGATTGTAACATATGTTAGTACATGCAAAGACAATCACATAAAGGCAAACTAAATTCAAATTAAGTATTCAAATGACCGAGTCTTCATATTATACACATGGAATCATACTGCACAAAGCAATACAAACACGGACTTTCCTGCCCAAATGCACATATCAAAGATGCTACTTTCTGCAATGGTATCCGATGATGATTCCTCTTCTGATCCTTCCTTCTTCTCCTCCCCATCGACACTTTGATAAACTGTATCTACTACAAACTTTTGCATCTCTTCATTGTATGTAACATTCTCAACGCTTGTGTTAAACTTCACATTATCAAATAAGTTTGGATTATTCCTTGTGCATCTGGCTAATATATACTCAAGTATGAGTTGACGAGGTACGTACATTGGTAATGCCGTGCCAAAGTGTTCATCAAATGTATAATCGAAGAACTCGATATTTTCCTTTGGACCGTTTGTCCATAACGCTTCATACATGTTACCACTATCATCTCCATTAGTCTTCTTTCGATCAGCTCTCCATAGTCCACCAGCTGAGCTTGATCTCTCGAAGCAAGTTACTTCAGGTAGTTCTGCAATTGCGTCGGTGTCTCCCTCATCCTCTAACTTTTGTTTTCGTAGCGCTAAAGCATGCAGGAAGAACATACCACCAGGGCCGCATCCTATAATTGCAACCTTTTTCTTTGTCATGTTGAGTTGTGTAATATATGGCTCCTCTTGGCCCACGGCATGCACGCCTTGTGATACTTGCAAAGATTGCCTAACTTCCCCCCGGTAGATTTTAGCTGAGATTCTATCTCACCCAAGAGCACTGCTTGGTGGTGGCCCCGCCCCTTTAACTACAGGTGCGACCATGACTCATCAACTTGCTATTGTGATGTGTGCGCAGTGATGAAGGAGAGGAGTTAGTATCGGTATTGACATCGTCGTCGACTAGTGTTTTAGTTGTATTACGTAGGAGCTGGGAAAGTAGAGGATAGGACGGATATTAGTATCGGTATCATACATATAGAAAACACTAGTAGATTGAGCTGACATGATATCAAAGATGATGAGATACTTTATTGCAAGCCTATTCATCACTTTATCTTATACCACTGCATTTCTACCTCCTTTGCAGACTAATACAATTGCAAAATTATCTAACAACAAAGTAGCAGACTCGATTGTACTACAGTCGACATCATTATCAACCTCACAAGTACTATTGTCTGAGAATACCATAATAGGTAACTCAATAGATACAGTAACATCATCGTCTCCTCAGGTTTTTGAAGCCCAAATACCAGGAAAGTCTGCGAATTGAACTTGGTTTTTCCAATGATTACCTTTGCAAACCACATGTACTAACAAAAGTTACTATCTATTTCTCTCTTCATTAAACCATGATAATGTGCATCTTCCAGACTCATCCTTCTTTATTGGTATAGGATTGGTAGTTATCTTATGTGTAGTGGCTTCTCAGGTATGGGCTAACGATGTCGTTCCTATTTCACGAACTAAGCTTGCTATATCGAAAAGTCGTGGAGGTAAGTTTCCTTTTGAGTATCGTACTATTGCAACTTCTCTATTCATATCTAACGAGTGCACATGATATACACAAACTTGCAAATGATATGCACACAACATCATTTATAGATGTGAAAGAATATTTAGATGAACTAAAGACCTCCGGTATTGATAACTTGGATGATAGTATCATAAATGAAACAACAGTAATAACAACAGAAGATGAAAGTACAACAATAAACAGTAGCAACATAGACATAGACAAGAGTAATGAACTGATCAAACCAAATGTAGGTGACGGACGTGACTTCGAACGATGGTTATTTTCAGACTGGCTAAACAAACCATCATCAAAAGGTGGTAGACAAAAAGAACCGGCTCTCCCTATATTAAAAGAGGCAAAGTGGAACAGCGGATACAATCCGGTCCTAGTTACAGCTGCTATTATGATGTTGGGAGTCGTCTTAGCATCCATTACTGAAAGAGTTGCATCATAAAGAGATAAACGAATGATAAAGATATAATAAGATTAAGTCTATTTAGAAGTATACTTTTTCTAAACACACTCATCACTCTACTTGCTACTTGCTAACTCAACCGCGTAACCCACGACAAACTTATCACTTACACATTTGAGCAGACTTTATCCAAGTCTTATCCCTCTTTATTATATACTTCAATACTCCAGTGATCGTCAGTTGGTGGCCAACTGAGATTGCGATTGAGTTGTGAGTTGAGACGCAACATTGTACGTTTGATCGCTACTCAGTTCTCCCCTGCCGAGCCACAAAAGCTTCAAAAAGTTGATCTCGGCAGGTAGTTTGAGAGGCGGTGGTATACACAATAGATAACAATGGCATCCTCAAATCCATTACCAACATCACCATCCAAGCTAAAAGTAGGATGTGTAGGCGGAGGACAACTCGGTCGTATGATGGCCCTCGAGGCACCTCGATTAAACATTGATATGAAATTTTTAGATGGTACAGGTGGATTATGTCCCAGTGCTCAAGTTGTAGGTGTTACCTCTGGTGATAATACCACTGATGATATTAGTAGCAGTGATACAGCTAGAATAGTTAAAGGACAGCTATATGATGAAAATGCATTACGTGAACTATCACAAGATTGCAATGTAGTAACAATGGAAATTGAACACGTCGGTGTTGATGGATTGGCCAAGTTGGAAAGTGAGGGTGTGAATGTTCAACCTAGTTCACGTGTTATTGGTATTATTCAGGATAAGTTTGTTCAGAAGGTACGCATAGTTAGTGGTGTATGAGATTTGGGATGGTTGGTAATTGTGTTCAACTAATTTTGCTCACATCATGTGTCATTTATTTTTTTCACACAAACACACACAATAATACAGGAATACTTTGCAAAGCACAACATTCCTTTACCACCCTACATTAATCTACCAAATATTGAAGCAATTCATACAGCCTCCCAAACATTCGGTTTACCACTAATGCTTAAATCACGTAAGGGTGCATACGATGGACGGGGCAACACAGTCTTAAAGGAGGTTACACCGTCTGCTATATCAAATGCATTATCAGATTTGGGTATTAAAGAAAGTGATTTAGGTAATGATGCATTATATGCCGAAGGATGGATTAACTTTCATTCCGAGGTGGCAGTTATGGTCGTCCGATCAACAACGGGTGAAACACGTGCCTATCCGGCAACGACCGCAATACAAACTGATTCGATATGTCGTGTGGTATTAGTACCCGCACGGAATGTTCCCGCCAATGTTCGACATAAATGTGAAGAAATTGCAATGTCTGCAGTTGATTCATTAGGGGATGGTGCCACGGGTATGTTTGGTGTGGAGTTGTTCTTGGTTAATACTGATAATGGTGAATTGGATGTATTGTTGAATGAGGTTGCGCCTCGACCACATAATACTGGACATTATACACAGGATGCATGTGCTGTGTCACAGTTTGAGAATCATTTAAGGGCAGTTTGTGGTTTACCACTTGGGGATACTAATTTGATTGTTGGTGCTGCTGCTAGTGAGTATATATCATATCTAGTGTCTATCGTCAAGAATGCATCTGCAGAAATCACCAACTCATTTCTAACACTCATTTCTAACCCATATACACTGTCGCTTACTTTACAAAACAGTGGTTAATGTTCTTGGTTCACCATCGGGAGGGATTGAACAAACAATGAAAGGAGTGAATGCAGCCATGTCAATGTCTCGAGCTGTCGTTCATTGGTATGGGAAAGGATATCGCCCGGGTAGGAAGATGGGACATATTAATATTACTGCTGATTCTCATGCAGAGTTAGATGCTCCATTGGCAAAGTTACTCGAGGTGGAAGAGATTAGTGAAGATTGCATGCCTGCTGATGGAAAGATAGGTAGTTGTCCACTTGTTGGAATTATCATGGGAAGTCAGAGTGATTTGCCAACGATGAATGATGCTGTTGGAATATTGAAAGAGTTTGGCATTCCATACGAGGTTGATATTGTATCTGCACATCGGACACCAGAAAAGTTAATGACATACTCAAAGTCGGCAGCAGGACGAGGACTACAAGTGATCATTGCCGGGGCTGGCGGAGCTGCTCATTTACCAGGCATGGTTGCTGCCATGACGCCCTTACCAGTTATTGGTGTTCCGATTAAAACGTCTACTCTCAATGGTCAAGACTCGTTATTAAGCATTGTACAAATGCCAAGGGGAGTACCGGTGGCAACAGTAGCGATTGGTAATGCCACGAATGCTGGACTTTTAGCCGTAAGATCTCTCTGTGGAAGTCGACCTGAATTGAGAGAGAAGATGGAAGAATATCAACTAAATATGAAGAAGATGGTGGATGGTATGAGTGAATCATTGTTGGAACAAGGGAGTGACAAATTTCTTGAAGGTATGGCCAATAAGAACAAGTCCGTGAATGTATAATAGGATAGTGAACCTTAGGAGTTCATTTCTATTTGGCCAATATTGACATGGTGATAACATCTACTTAAAGATGCCCTTTACATACAACATGATTATGTGATCACTAGTCATAAAGGAAAAATAGTTGCACTGTTACACATGATATCACTTCCTTTTATCAACAGCTAAAGTATTCTCCATAGGCGTGGGAACCACCGTTCCATATTTATTTGCATATTACTCAAACGTTTATATTCCGATAGTGGATCTACTGGCGCTGGACTTGCTGAACTTTGTTTAGTAGCCATGCGTGGGGAAACAATCTACGTGTAGCAAGCCTTACACGGCCTAAATCTCCATTGTAAAAGCATGAGCGATAGACACACGAAATATTCTCTTTCGATCTGCTACATTCGAAACCATTCAGTTCAACAGAGTTGCTGTAATATTCGGTATACTTTTTGATAGTAATTGTACTAGGACACACTCGAAGGTCAAACACTACTACACAGTCACAAAAGGGAAGATTTAACGAGCTTGCTTGGTTCATGATTGTCTCAGAGTTGGCCAGAAATAGTTTGAGCTGTATCATTGTCAAGTTTGTCTCAAACTCCTCCAGTTTGGCAACTATCCGTGGACTTTTAGGTATTGTTTCTAACCACGCTCTGCCTTGAAACAAACCAAGGTTCTCGCTAGTTGGTGGCTTGTTACAGGTGACATTATGACCGTTCAACCAATCCTTCTTCTGACAAGCTCTAGAGCAATATGTCATACAGCCACAGTCATCACATTGTTTTACCTCCGTTCTACTAAGTGATTTGTTGCATTGGCAGCAATAAAAACCACTGTTGTTGAGAATTGATCTAACCATACCTAATAGCTTCTTGCATTTGGCATTATTACTAATATTCTGTTCCGATCCTATTAACCTCTCCTCAATGGCTGCCTTCTTACTTCTTATTGCTTTTGCAGTCTTCTGGTGTAATGACAACGAATGCACAGCTACCAATATCTTTGCAATAGTACAGTGCATTGATGCATGGCCAACACTGAATGATGCATGTTCCCCAAATCGCTCAATAAAGCTCAAGCTCATATCAATTAGCCCAGAACGGACGGCAAATGCAGCACGGGTATCGTTTGGATAGCCATTTTCTACGGAGTTTTCCAGTATCATTGGAAGAGACAGGGACGCCACAAAATATGCTTTATCGTAATCAATGGCCACATAATTAAGACCTAAGTCGATAACTTCTGATATAACCCCTTTGTCAACGCAGTCGGCATCTTTAACAAGAACTCGAATCATGGTAAGGACAACTCTAATGGAGAAGTTGCTAGAAAAATCTCCAGTATTTAGTTGTCGTATCAATCCGGCTGTATACGAGACCATACAGTTTGGATTGTATGACTTGCTTATAATAGGTGTACTCCCAATGGCTTGTACTCGATTCCTGCCTTCCATCGTTGATATTGTGAGATTTTCTTCCCATTGAATTGCATCTCCGACTAACTTTAATGGTATATCCCTCCCCACTTCATTAATAAGTTCACAATAGCCCTTAACATTAACCAGTTCATTCGCAATATCAGGACGATGCTCAACATTCCAGTATGCCCATTGTACGATAGATGTGAGCAAACCATCATACTGTAAAAGTGCTTCAATAACATGATTCACCGCTCCTTTTTTCTTCCCAGGATGGAACATCATGTAAATCAACCTGACAAATGCCATGATTCCTTCCTTCCAATGTTTGTTGCTTTTGAAGAATACTTGGTCAGTATCATTGCACATAGAACTAACCAACGGACCAATGTTCTCAGCAATCTGTAACCTGCAACTCGGTTCCAATTTAATTGCCCAATAAAGAGCTCCTATCCATGTAGACGGAGAGTTCAAATTACCACCAACACTAGCAAGTACTTGATCAAATGTTTCGTTTTCACACCGTTTCAAAAAGTCAAGTATGGATGGAATCATACCACGTATTGAAATATTATCTGCGGCACTAGACAGACATGTCAATGCTAATGTGGCATCATTATTACCTTTCTGTACTAATTTTGTGCACTTATCTTGCTGACTTTTATCAATAAACTTGTTGCCTTCCGAATCATAAGTAATATCAATACGGTTAGCCTTGCGTAGTTTTCCTCTCTTCTTCTTAGATGACGCCACCATAATATTGAGTATGGAATGGCACGATGCACCTATAAAATAATATTTTTAGTTGATGGCGACGACAATATGAATGTAATCAATGCTACTGATTAATTTTTGCAATCAGTACTCGGTTTACTGTGTTCAAAAGTGCCCTTATTGTTAGTTGAGAGATATGTATGTGTATTGAGTATTGAGTAATATATTCTATCTTGGTGCATATGATGTGCACAAATTTTTAACTCTTGTTTGTCTTTTTACAATGGCCCCTCCTATGTTAATCTAGTACTTCATAAGTCGATATTAGAGCTAATTAGAGCATATCTATATATCGGATATCGTCGATATTGCTGCACACAGAGACACATAATCTTTTGAATAGCTGCCTTGTAAACTTACTTACTCTATGTACTCTACATATCTCAAAAAAAGGATACCAAAGGTCAAAAATGGTATCCTTTCCTTCTTCCCCCGCCTCTTAATTATTACTACGTATACTTCCATTATCTATTGTTGTGGTGGTCAGGAAGTCGATATAAAGCTCTAATACCATTGTTTAATTGCTAGGGATTGTCAATTCTTTCATATCAGTGCGGTACAATTGCAAGAGTCTCCATACGCTTTTGCAAAAGTGCACCGTCATTGGCATTGATTCTTTCTCAACAGTGTTACTAATTCGATAAACTCACTGAAAGTACTAAATACTACAACTCATTATTGTATCTATATACTTATCAAACCATGATGGAAGTTATAGATAACATAGCCACATCCCGTGGCCGATACAACGACCTGGCACTCTCTGCCGATGACAGTAGTATATCCAGCCATCGTAGTGGACGAGGTTCACCTAACAAAAAGCAAAGTTTGGAAATTGACGATGATGATATATCAGTTCATTTAGAACATGAATTAAATCGTCGATCACGGAAAAGGATATGTAAATTTGCTGCAGTGGGGTTGGTTATTTTGTTAGGATTAATTGCATTTATATCCAAGGTTGGTAGTAGAAGTACTGTGGATAGTAATGTTAGTCAACAAGTTCCAGAACCGGAGATTGGTGGAGAAACAATGATTAATGATGATACGGGTGATATGTTTGGCATTGTAGACTCCAGTAGTAGTAAAGATCAAGAAGAAGAGATAATAACAGTTGAAGAAGGCATACAGGATATAATAGAAGCAGCATTATTACATGCCGCAGAGGCCCTTCCGCCATTTAAAATATGTCCACCACCAATGATACATGATCGACCAGATACACAAAAGGATATTGCAGTATTTCATATTTCTGACTTTCGAATAGTGCCCGAAGACACAAGTGCTAAAGATATTGATGATGATGTTAATGATCCATGGCATTACACTTTAGGTGATATGGATGTATCAAATGATGCAAGTATAATAGCATTAGGTTTAGGTGATTATTCAGCTGATACAGACTTACAAGAAGTGGGTATGGTACGTGTATATGCCTATTCATGTGATGATCGAGATTGGAAGCGGTTAGGACAAGATTTAGTAGGTGAGCATGAATACGAAATGTATGGCCATCGAGTCTCTTCAAATCGAGATGGAACTGTCATGGCTGTGAGTGCTCCACAGGGTAGTTATACAGAAGGGAATGGATTCGTGGAAGTCTATACGATTGATATGGATGATGATATCAAAAGTAGAATGTGGACATTGTTAGGTTCACGAATAGATGCCTTACCAAATGCTGAGAGTGAATACTACATGTTGGGCCATGCTGTTGATATTAGTGACAAGGGTGACACATTGGCAATATTAGGCATTATTGATGATGAATATGCAAATCCAAGCTATGTCACACGAGTATTTGATTACGACTATCGTAAGAAAGAATGGATGAGAAAAGGCAAAGACTTGATTATTAAGAATGTTACATTTGCTAGCTATAATGAAGATTACTCTCCACAAGTTAGTTTATCTGAAGACGGGGATAGATTAATCATTACAGATCCACAAATGGGTGTTGTAAAGTACCATTTTGTATTTGGATTTGACAAATGGAAACAACTTGAAGTACGAACACCTAATTGGAATGAGGATATCGATACCACATATTGGATAAGTAGTCTAGATATGGATGACAGAGGAGACTTAATAGCCTACTCGGCATTCGAAGAGGATGAAGATGGAACTATTGTTGATTCTGTTAAGATTGTCAACTTTAATGATGACGATACTAAAGATGGTGTACCGGTAGATGTATATACCAGGGACTTTAGAGGATGGTCAATCGACCTCTCAGTGTCGGTCTCTGATCAAGGCAATGTTGCTGCTTTTGTGGCCAGTCGGCTCGACGTTGATGATGTAAACTGGTGGGGTGAAGATTTTGAGTATGGTGATGATATAGTTGGCGCCTTGACTGTCCTGACAAAGTATGAAGATGATAAAGACTGGTCAACAGTCGGAGCCGGTACGGATTCTGAGAACTTGGGAGTTTCGGGCAAGTATGTATACTTATCTGGTGACGGAAGTACTTTAGCTGTTGGGTATGACACTGTCGTTAGTTTATACGGCATCTCACTGGAAAAACCAGAGTCATCCATTGAAACTCCGACAGTACCAACAGAGCAAGCTGTTATCGCTCCTGAGGATACAACAGCCAAAGTAGAAGCATGTCAACCATTCCAAAATGGTACCCTCGACGAGAGCGGCGCTTTGGGATATATCAAAGACCTACCACAAAGCAAGGAAGGCGAAGAGGAACAACATACACTGTCCTTATCACTCTCAAATGACGGATCGATAGTAGCTGTGGGTATAGACTCGTTTGATGGAGAGGATCGTGGAATGGTCAGAACTTTCATATGGAATTGCGAAAAAGAAGAATATGTTCGACTAGGTAAAGATCTGCTTGGTAAACACGAGTTTGATGGCTTCGGCCAGTCGGTTAGCCTCTCCTCCTCAGGATCAATACTGGCTGTAGGAGCAAACCAACCTCCTCCTGGGAAATCAGGATATGTCGATGTGTACTTTTTACTGGATAATGAGTGGGAGCTGGCTCACGAGATCAAGCAATTTCCCGAAGGAGTGTCTGACATTGGAAGGAATGTAAAGCTGTCTGACGATGGTAATACGCTCATGATATTAGGTAACATCGAGGATGAGAGTGACTATGCGTCAAGTTATATTCAAGTATTGCATAATGAGAAAGGAAAGTGGTCCGTATTGGGCGATGATATACGTAATAGTGTTGATTACGACGAACGTGGTGTTGCCGCACATGCAAGCCTATCAGGAGACGGAACAACCATTGCAGTAACAGGTTCATATGGCCAGTTCTATGCAAAACTTTATGAGTTTGATAAGTCTGAATCTAAATGGCAAGAAACTATAGTGCCACCGCCTAGCTGTGGTGCGGAGGATGATGATGTTACTGAGGGTGACGATGGGTACCTCGACTACTACTATGAATGCTACTTTTCTGGGGATGATATAAGTACGAACAGTATAGGATCAGTTGTAGCCATTGCCGGTACATCCTATGCATCCGACGGGAGTGAGATGGCAACAGTCCAAGTTCTTACTCGAGACCCAAACACAGGCAACTTTACTATAGGTGTTGAACTCGATCACATGACGGCGGATTACTTGGTTACTTCTGTTGATATCTCTGACGATGCACAGCACTTGGTGATTGGAACGAATGATCATAGTGACGTCCTTGAAGACCAAGGCCAAAGCTTATCTTTTATGCAGTCTGAAGAAGGGGGCTGGGAAAGTAGAGGGAAGGTAGAAGGGTTAGCCTCGAAGGACATGCTAGGATCAAGAGTTCGTATCACAAACGATGGACGAATAGCTGCTGCTTCATCAAGACAAGGATATATATCTTTCTTTGGTGCTTAATACTCAAGCTAAGCTTTACAGCAAGTTATAGATTCTTAATGTATAAATGAACACACGGTGATATCTTCTCCCACTCGCTCCCTCATATCATTATCATGCATATAGTTTCAAATTTGGATATCATAGCCATAAGATACCTTACAGCTAAACTGCATGCTCATGCCCAAGATTCATTGATACCTCTATCTCTCTCTTTACTCTCTCTTTACCATCAACCAATGTAACACCTCCTCTCCATACATTCTCAACACCCAAAACGACAATAATCATTTTGCTTAGGGTTTTTTAGCGATCTAACTGTCGTTTGGTGCACTTAGATTGGGAAGATTCGTCGATGGATAGATGACCGGCAGTCGGCAACAAGCTGCTAGCGGAATCTAATGTCCCCATAATAATACAAATACTTGCAACAATGATCCTATCTCTAGCCTATGCAATTAGCATCGTAGGTGAGAAAATAGATCGAGAGTATCGACGATGACGATGGTCGACGACGGCGAGGAGCCATTTGTTTATACCGTATAACTTTGTGTTATTGATATTGTGTGGTTACATTGCAACTGACCTGACGGAGGAAGTGTGAAACTATGATATGCACAAATATGAGATATATGAACGACTCTATTAGCTTGTTCACTAACGATGTTCATATATGTGTATCTTCTCTCCCCTCTCGCCATATCTCTCTACAAACTTTAATGCATATCCAAAGCACGGATTGACCCAAAGCAAGATTCATGATATACCTTACAAACTAATCACTAGAACAAAACAACAAACTTCTACTACTGCATTTAATTTTAATGAAAAGAAATGGTTACAATGATTGGGTATTACTTTACAGCTTTCGGGCGCTGCCAAACAAGATGGTTACTCAATTTTGTAGAGCTCAGCATCAGAATCGACAAACTTTTGCTCATCGGTGTTACCTGATGACTTGCCAGCCTTGGTGCTTACTACATCGACAAACTTTTGCTCATCGGTGTTACCTGATGACTTGCCAGCCTTGGTGCTTACTACATCGACAAACTTTTGCTCATCGGTGTTACCTGATGACTTGCCAGCCTTGGTGCTTACTACATCGACAAA
>Ga0214478_100453_pt1 | contig 24191 bp, 23 predicted proteins | sample M1_20Mar14CPVII9_2_FD_178001 | JGI IMG/M metagenome (GOLD analysis project Ga0214478, IMG submission 178001) | Marine eukaryotic communities from Monterey Bay, California, United States - M1_20Mar14CPVII9sort6BwellD7 | ecosystem: Environmental > Aquatic > Marine > Unclassified | place: USA...
ATATTAACGCTCATAATAGCGTGAACATACATAGAATAAGGACGTATATGCCTAGATCTTCTAGCGCATAATGGTCTCACTACTTAAACACACACTCACACTACAGCAGGTTATCCAACTTAACTATTGAGAGACAATATATGTAGGTGTGGTGATTTGATTTGAATATATGCTGCCGTCTATCTCGTATATGATCACTTATACTCACACATAAAGAATAGTATTAGATATGTCGGTACCTCAACAACAATCACTTCCACAAATTGTAACACTGGCGGAAATAGAAGATATTGTAAGCTCTCCAAAGTTTGCAACTAACCTCATTGAAGCAATTAAACAAGGATTTATATCCTATTCAAATGACGAATTCAATGCGTGCCCAATACAAACAATGGGAGCTCTTCCTATGAAAGCTTTTGGAGATAATAACAATAGTAATAACAGTAACTACTCGGCACAAACATGCGTCAAATCTGGGTACGTTTCAAACGCAACTCATTATGTTATAAAAGTGGCAAGCGGTGGCCATCCATTCCCCAACAATTCTGGTAATATCCAACTCTATTCACAGCAAACTGGAAAGCTCGAAACAATTCTAATGGATGAAGGCATATTAACGGAAATAAGAACTGCAGCATGTGGTGCGGTAGCTGCTGAATTATTGTCCCCTACGCTTACAAAAGATTCAGTTATTGGTATACTTGGGAGTGGAGTTCAAGCACGGTATCAATTACAATATTTAAAACACATTACCGAATGCCGTAATGTATTAGTTTATGGTAGAACAGAAAGAAATTTATCTCAGTTCGTCAGAGATATGACATTAAAGGGTTGGAATATAAAAGCAGTTGATGATCCTAATAAGCTACTGGATTTGTGTTCATTAATAGTAACAACGACATGTTCAAGAGAACCTGTATTGGGTAAAGGATACAACACACAACTATTAAGTAAGAAACCAGTACATATCACAGCAATAGGATCTGATGCGACTGGAAAGGTCGAGCTGTCAAATGAGGTAAGTAGCACATGTATCACGACAGAAACCGATCTTCATCTAACGCATCATATACAAATACACATTATATGATCTCTCTACGCAAATATTGAGAAGTTAATATCTGCAGCAGAACTACTTGTTGCAGATAGTCGACTACAAACAAAGGAAAGGGGAGAGTTTGAAGACGTTATTGCAAATGGATTAGTAAAGTTATGTGATGTGGTAGAGATTGGCGAATTGGCTACCAGGCATGAATTGCACAGAAGAAAAGATACTGATGACAAGAGGTTGACAATTTTCGATTCGTCAGGCGTTGCAATTCAAGACTGTGTCATTGCAATGATGGTAAATGATGCATTATGTAAACTATGATAGTACAAAGACGGTGTACAAAGTTGAATACAAAGTTTATCTTTTATATCTACAAGATTATACAAAGAGAATCGGTTCATCAGGATAGAGATAGAGGTTCATACTCGGTCTTTTACTCGATCATACCTAGGTAATATACATTCTTCTATATACATTCATACAAAAGAGAAATACTATCCACTTCCCCCTTCGACAAGATAAGACCGAAGCAAAAAGCAATGACAAGCCCACGATGGCAAAGGATAATATATGATCAAGAGGTGAAAGCACTTGAGACAATGCAGCTGAGTGTGATATTGGAGCAAAAGAAGAACTTTTAATTTTGCTGCTCGATGTTTGGAGTCGAAGGACTCTCCGAGACGCAGTGCTAAGCTTGGATCCTAAATACATTAACATGATGTGATCAAAGAGAGTGTAGTTGTAGGAGATCGAGGAGTTTATATTGCTGTAGGTAGGGTGCAATATTGTTCGGCCACAAGAGATTGAGAACAAGAGAATGTAGAAGAGATGAGCAATGTGCATAGGGTTCCGCAAAATTACATATTTGTATTTTTGGTGTTTCAACGAAGTAGAAATACAAAATACAAAGTCAAATACAAAGTACCTTTTGTGTGCATAATAAGCAGAAATAACAACATTATTAGATCAATAATTATATATTCGTATATCTTAGATAACGCAACAATCATATAACACTCATACGTCAATTTGCTCTTTGTATTTTTGCGGAAGCCTAATGTGCAGTAGAGGTATCTTTCAGATTTTTTTTTTGACTAGAATTCTTCTCGATGGTGAAGAACATCATGGCGTTGAGAATAGACGCAGAAGATCTCGATAGTCAGCAAGTAAATAGGTGATAAATAGTAAGAGATAATCATAGAGTAATATATATCTGAAGAAGTGTATAGGCGTATTTATACCACACCACAAATGTCATCTGGGATTCGATCATCGTCTACTATGATATTGAAAAGACTTTCTCAAAGTAGTATCAGATCAGCCATGTTGAGAGCTACCCAGTATCATAGACCAACTACTGCTAATGTAATAATAACACCATGCCGGTTCTTCTCATCTATTGATCAAACCAAACTTGATTACTCCGCAATACCCAAGTCGTAAGTTATGCTATTGTTTTGCATATGCTTTTGCTTCAAATCAATTACATGCTGACACACCACACCACTTCTTCTTCACCTAAAATTTAGTGACTATGGTGACTATCAAGAGTATTCGGTTATTTTTACTAACAGGAGTTTGAATAGTATGAGTGAGCCATTTCAAAAGGTATGTATTTTGTTTTTCTTGGCATAGAATGATCTTCTTGCATACTTATATTTCTTTTTCATTTAAACCAAATAGGTTATGCGTGATCTGAATAATCTATTGAAGATGACATATAATGCTCACAAGGTAGCTATAATGCCAGGGTAAGCAAGATTTTCTTTATATTCATTTGAAGTTTTTATCTTTGTATACATCTCATTATTAATCAATTTGTGATAGCTCTGGAACTTTTGGTATGGAAGCAGTGGCACGACATTTTGCAACTGACGAGCATGTTATGGTAATTCGAAATGGTTGGTTCTCGTTTAGGTGGACTGAGATCTTTGATGTTGGAAAAATACCATCATCTCACACAGTATTGCAAGCTCAGCCAGTTGATGACGATTCTAATTCTACACATACACAATACGCTCCTTATCCTATTGATGATGTAGTTGAAAGGATAATGAAAGAACGCCCAAAAGTGTTGTTTGCCCCTCATGTTGAGACATCTACCGGTATGATTCTTCCCGATGAATACATTAGAAAGGCTTCAAAGGCGATTCACGACGTTGGTGGCTTATTCGTACTTGATTGTATAGCAAGTGGTGCAATATGGACAGATATGAAAGGGCTTGGCATAGATGTTGTGATCAGTGCGCCTCAAAAGGGATGGACAGGGCCAGCATGCTCTGCACTTATCATGCTTTCCGAACGAGCAACAAAAAGAATGCAAGAGAAAGAAGATACATCTTTTAGTATGAGTCTTAAACGTTGGTGTCTTATTATGGAGACTTATGAGAAGGGAGGATTTGGATATCATACAACAATGCCTACTGATGGCTTGCGGGACTTCCATGCCATATCTGTGGAGACTCTAAAGTTTGGTATGTCAGAATTAAAGACAGCACAATACAACTTAGGATCCGAGGCGAGAGCACTCTTAGATTAGATTCAAGAGGTCTAACCTCTGTTGCTGCATCTGGCTATGGAGCGCCAGGAGTGCTTGTTTACTACTCACCCGAAGGACAGGATAATCCGGCAATGTTCAATAAGTTCAAAGATAATGGTCTTCAAATAGCCATGGGCGTGCCTTGGCAGATTGGAGAGCCCGAGGGAATGAAGACATTTCGTCTCGGCTTGTTTGGTTTAGATAAGATGGGTGACATTCCAAAGTGTGTAGGTACACTGCAGACCGCACTAGATACAGTTCTCGAGGAATCTGAACATGAAATTCATGAGAAGAAGGTTGCTTGAGATGAGATGAATGATAGTAGAACTCAGACTTAAGAGAGATGTACATAGGTATAGTAAAACATAAAGAATGGTTGTACAAAGTGAAGTTCATACTACATACATTCAAACACTCAAACTTCGAAGAAAAGAGGTTATGAGCTCAAAGTTTTCTTATTCATTCACTACGCATCTCATAAAATAAATAAAACGTGGATGTATGGCCGTTTTAAATGTTGGGGTTGGTTAGTGGTTAGACAATATTCATTCTATTTTAATACATTGTAAGGTGGCGGTCCTAGCATATCTGATATTGTTTGCAACACTTAGAAACGTATGCACAAATCAAAATGTTTGATGTCAAAATATTAGTTGCAATATGTTGTTTGATACCACATCATTACATCACCTATGCACTACAAATACCGCAGAACACGAATTACTGTACCAGAATATTTACCAATCAATATTATCGACAAAGAAGTAGCACCTTGATACCATGTAGACTACAACATACATCACTATTATCCTCACCGAGTAACAATAACAATATCAATCTAGACTTGCAAGACAATAATAGTAATGTCAATGGTGAAGGCAATAAATCATCCAATAACAAGTCCCCAAAACGACGAAAGCAACCAATCCAAACAATAAAACGTGCAATACTATCATTTGTTAATTTCTTAATAACTGCTCCTGCCAAGTTCAAATTATATGTATCAAAGTTGACAAAAAGAGGTAAAATTATCTTGGCAGTACAATTAATGGCATTGGGATTAGTGATGGGTATGGGTATTAAAACAACAACTAATGCACAAATGAGAGCAGCGAATCGTCCAGTGGAGGTTGGATATTCAACATTTCTTGATTTAGTAGATGTTAATGGTAAAGGACATACACCGGGTAAGAACCCTGCTCTCAAATTATCAAACGTCATCATAGCAAAAGATCGGGTTGGGTTCAAGGTATTAACTGATACTGAAAAACATGCCAAGGCATTACTTGATACAAAGCTAGTTAAAGCAAATGATGTGGCTGTTCGTGAAATACCATTAAGTCAAAAGAGTATATATGCAATGAAACCAATAGCATCACAGGATCTTATTGATACATTAAGAGAACATGAGGTACCATTCCGTGCAGCTAGTATGAAGGCATCGAATAATATGGCTAGTATTGCAAGATTTTCTATATTTGCTGTATATTTGTTATTTCTAAGGAAGATGTATCAGACTATGAATGGTGGTGGACAACAGGGGAGTGGTGGTCCGGGTAAACTTGCTACATTTACCAATGGTGAACCGCTGGTAAAGTTTGATGATATTGAAGGTATTGATGATGCCAAATTTGAAGTTATGGAGCTAGTCGATACACTTAGAAATCCCAAGAAGTATGAAATATTAGGTGCTCGTGCTCCTACAGGCTTATTATTGGAAGGACCTCCAGGCACAGGTGAGTTATATGCTATTCTCTTTTCTTTTTTAACTTGGAAATCGTTTGCACACTCGCACACATACTCACATCTGTAAATATGATACAACAACATACTCAAAGGCAAGACAATGCTGGCAAGGGCAACAGCAGCAACGGCGGGCGTACCCTTACTGTACTGTTCAGGATCAGACTTTGTAGAGATGTTTGTTGGGAGAGGAGCTGCTCGTGTACGAAACACCTTCTCCCGTGCTGGTAAACTCTCACCATGCATAATTTTTATTGACGAATTAGATGCTCTTGGTAAGTCACGTGACATGGGTGGATTGGGAGCAAATTTACGAAGTAATGACGAGGCAGAACAGACACTTAATCAATTGCTAGCATGTATGGATGGGTTAGATTCATCGCGACGAATTTGTGTACTGGCTGCAACAAATAGAAGAGAAGTATTGGATCCAGCATTGATCCGTCCTGGAAGGTTTGATCGTATTATTAAAGTGACATTACCAGATCTTAACGGTAGAGAAAGGATCCTAAGGGTGCATGCAAAGAAGCTGCCAGGATTCACAGAATGCAAAGGTGTCGATGAGAAGCGTCCTGGTAGTTTGGGCATGGGAGCAGCTGTAGACTTATCAGCTGTAGCGGCAGTAACTAAGGGTTTATGTGGTGCAGACCTTGAGTTTATCGTAAATGAGGCAGCAATCCGAGCAGTGAGAAGAGTAAGTTCTAAACTACGATTGGGAGAGGATCCCAAAGCTATTACTCCAACAGTATCATCAGAAGACTTTGAAAATAGTGTTGTTAGCTTCTTCGAGACAAGGAGACCCAAAGGGGCTGGTATTGGTGATATTATGAGCAATGTATTGGGTAATTGAGAGAATGAAAAGTACAGTGATTAGTTTGGATCAAGATTATCTACTACTTCTATTAAGGTAAAGATGATTTGCAATATCAATTACTCGTTACTCTATATCCTTCTAGATGCTCAAACTCTACTGATAAAGACTTCCAATCTGCAAGTAATAGTAGAAACTGATACAGGCTTTACTGTTCGATTGGTGGGTTCTGTGAGGCAATAGTTGAGGTAGGATCTTAAAACTTTTCAACTCAACTAAGTATACGCCTTTTGCAAAACACCTTGGACTTTGTACTGTATGGTGGCTGGTGGTAATCAATAATTGGAAGACGACTATAGCCATCGATTAGGGGCATTTTTTTGTTTGATAGTTAAGTTGTTCTATTTGCTGCCCATCACATCATTATCAAACTCCATAATAATATATTGCAAGCGAGGTCTACTGATAAAAATACATCAACACAGAATAGAAGAACTAGCTAACACATAATAATCAATCTACTGACAGACATCAACACAGAACACATACTACTGATATCATACATCAATACAGAACACTATCATATATCATAATATAGCACATTTGTGTTCTATTTGTTGACTAAGAGTGAGTGCTAAGGCGATAACATAGATATATGTATAATATGACACTTTCAAAGTCATGCAATAACCCAATCAATCCAACGATTATTAGGAGACGCATATTAATACTTTCGTTAGAATTCAATTACTGTCCATTTAGTGGTAATGGAGTTCTATCCAGATCAATAGGATCAAGCCTCGCCAGTAGAGATGATTGTACTGTTCGAGTCATATGTGCAAAGCCACACCCAGCAACACCTGATTTATCTAATGATATAGACATGTCAATAATAGATAATGATCAGTTTGACATATGGCCAGTAGAACTTTCAAGACAATGCAAATGGAAACGATTGGATAGAGAGGGTCCATGGAATGAATATGCAACAAATGCATGTAATTTTGCAAACAATGTAAAGGATTATCAACCAACTGATGTAATAGCTGTTGACTGGCATGGTATGTTAGCATGGAGAGTAATTTGTGATCGTCTTTTGGCAGAGTTTCACATAACCAATGGCAATGATAGTGTTACATCATCTAGTAGTTGGCATCCAACAAATGTGAACGTTTGCTACTACAACTTTAGAGTCTATTCAAACTCTGATTATGCCGATGATAAGTCATTTTATAAAGAAAAAGAGCAACTATCATGCCAAATGTCTAATGTGATTATATGTTTGTCTGAGCATGACAGATCGTTGTTACAAAAGCTGATAGATGATGATGATGAAAGTTTGTCAAAACAAAAGATACACATTCTATATCCTCCATTGCGGGGAGATATTTATAACTTGGCAATGAATATGGATCAGAGCAATATAAGTAGTTCTCTGCCTTATGAAGTCAAATCAGTGATTGAAAAGTCATCATCGGCTGAAACCAAGTATACTAACAAAAGAATTTTCATAATTTGTATGGCAAGACTGTCTCCTGAGAAATCACCTCATAACTTTGTCACTTTACTTCAAAAGCTAGGCGGCGTTGACTTTCTAAGAAAGTACTCTTTGATTCCAATCCTTTGTGGTGCTATCAGTGACGAAGAATATGCAAACAAAGTAATAAATGATTTCATAGCTCTCTGTTCGGCTGGCGGTGAGACATGGCCATGTATTGTGATAACGAGACATCTTTGTCCTGAAGAACTGGCGGCAGTTTTCTCCTCTACGGTGATCAATGTTCATGTAAGTTGCTGGTTTGTATATTATCTTTCTTCATTGAAATGATTATATGTGTTAAACTTACATAATTGCCTTAGCCCTGTTTATACGATGCTTATGGTATGACTATAATTGAGAGTGGAGCTTTTGGAGTACCATCCATTGTAAATAGAGGAGGAAAAGTCGGGGCTATATCATTGCTAGGTGAAGGATGTATAGCTATCGATTTGGAAACAATACTCGTTTTGAGTGATGAAGATACCAAGAGTTGTGACAACATTAGAACAGTATTAGATCTACTTGACAACAAAAATGATATAGAGACAAAAAGTGATGTTGTATCATTGAAGCGGATTGCAAAGGAGGCGAAGTCTAAGGCACTTGAATGGGATGAAGCGGCATGCTGCCAAGGTCTGATTGATATACTGAATGGACTTCACACATAGCTCATCACTCGCTGAATATAAACTAAACTTGTTGTTATCACTATCACCTATCTTATGATTCTAATGAAGACTATATCATTGAGAAGAAGTTGGGGAGATACATGCACACAAGTATGAGGAGAAGGAGACCAGATGGCATGACACAGAGGTTAGTAGCAAAACAACAAACCTACAATTTACAAAACCTATATTCAAAACAGGAGAATCTTCAAAACAGCAGATAACATTCAACAGTTCAGTTATCACTCAGTAATGCCAGCCTTTCTTGCAATAGTACTTTGGCATGAGTCGTTCCATCGACTCCTGGTTGTCTCTCCTTGTTTATACCACCAAGCCCACCACGGTTTTGTATTTTCAGCACGTTCAGGGCATACACATCTGTCCCTAGGGGGGTTCTTCGTGTCCTCAAAATTGTTGCATGCGGCTGCATCGGATAGCCACAGTTCATCATCATATGAGACATCACTACCATCATCTTCTCCACAACAACGGCAGTAAATACTTAGGTACTTGGCTTGGTATTTTTCTTTATTACCCCAACTAAGTTTGCGTCGAATGTTACTCGTCTCTTGTTGTTCATCAGATGTGAGCATTGATTCATGTCCGACGACAGGTGCAAGTAATCCAGAGAAGGCAATGGCGGCGATGATGGGGGCGTAGGTCTTCATTATTATTACTATTCCGATTATATCTAATGAGCGTGTGCAATGTATTGTTTTATGAGCTTGGAGCAACTATACGGATGGGCCTGCAATCGTATAAATGCATGAAAGTCGATAGTTCTGCGTCAGCGTTGAGTACAATGCCCAAATCATTGACTTTGCAATTTGCAACGATTAAAAAAGGCAATAGCAAGTAAAAAGTGAGGACAGAATAAAAGTCACAACGCGAAGGCCACGTCATTTCATGGGGCCCAACACCAACTGAAGACAAACTATAGAATGCGATGCTTAATCTTGCATGTAGGCTGTAGGCTATGCTTTTGTTTTACAACGAGGTGCGGAGTTGGCGGCTAACCATACCAACCATATGGTATCCACTTTCTCATTTTTTAATGGTCTTTAGAAGTATGACCTACACTTGAATATTGCTAACCTCCTACCAATATGCCGATCAGTAGCTAATTATCATCAATGTAATGAAGGTGTGGATATCCTCTGTTGACTATTGACTGCTGTACAACATATATATAAGGTATATTTATTCGAGGATACCCACATGGTATCCTTTTCCCCCATCCATCCATGCCAAACCTACTAGCTTATTGGTATGAGGTGATTGTTTTCGTAGGCAGAACGTTGATGGAGTCTAATAACTTCAAGGTAGTTTGGCTGGGAATGCGTGGTCTCAATTGGTACCGTGTGTGGACAAGATAGAGGTAAGAGGAAAGCTAGGTATTCGTATCTTACAAAGAATTTACATCCCGATGATCTTTACTGTCTTGGTATGCTAGATATGGGGGGCTGAGGCATTCAGTAGCGAATCATTAAGACTGTAGACTGTATATGCCGTATAAACTTGAAAAAGTTTGTGACTTGCACTTCTTGTAGGGTAGAGAAGAGGACTATCTACCTTGACAAACTACCCCTACATAAACTCTCGAGGACCCCTTACACATATCTTTTTAGTAACCCTTACACACCGTCCACGTATACCTGAAGTTGATGAAACATTCTCTCTCTTCCCTGCTTTATAAGAAGGTGTGATAGAAAGAGAGACAATAAAATAAAAGAGCAAACATCACATTGCAACGTAAACGCCAAAATGGAGATAATCCCCCAAAACATCACTTGTAAATACACCTATCATTTAATAAATATGCTAGCAAACCAATAATCCGTAGTTCTCCACAATTCTACAAATGATATCCATCCCGTAATCCCAAAGAAGGTAGAATCCGAACACCCTCGGCTTAAGTCAAGGAAGGCTCATCCCCTACATCCCAATCTAAAATACAAAACTTCCAACATTTTTCATGCGTCGAACTATAAATCATGATTCCGACAACGTGTATCTAATATAATTTAGAATAGGTCGTCCTCCTTGTGTACCTGGATTTCGCAATCACTCTTGGGGTATGCAACACAGGTTAGAACCCATCCCTCACCCATCTGATCATCATCAAGGAAGGTCTGTTCGGATTGGTCAACCTCTCCGGAGGTTACAATACCAGCGCATGTTGAGCAAGCACCGGCACGGCAACTGTATGGAAGTTCAATACCAGCCTCCTCGGCGGCATCAACAATGAAAACATCATCAGCACATTCGATGGTTTCATCAATACCCTCGTCCTCGGAAACAAGCTTGACGGTGTAGTCAAGGGATGTGGTGGTGCGAACGGCCGAGCGGGGTGCAAGGGGAGCAAAACCCATAGCAGGGACGGCAAGAAGAGCAATTACGGCCTTAGAGAACATGATAGTAGTAGTGTTGTTGGTAATTTATTAACGAGAGGAAATTATGGGCACTGCATCACCACAAATCTTTTGATGACGCATCACCAACTCAGCGGTATCCTACAGTTCACCGTCTTTCAACAGAGATATATATCCTCAGTGGTGGTGCAATGAAGTTAACAGGTTATAAGTCTCCGGTCTTCCATAGATTCACAGAGTAAACTTTGTTCTATGTTCCAGTAAATGTTATGACAACATGTCATACAAGTACACAGTACAAGAGACTTCCATTTCTATACTTGAACTTAGATAGCTTTCTTTTCGATATTTATTACTTTAAGTTCAAAATTGTATCAATGCAAAAAGAAACGTGCCCCCAACATACATATAACCACTTAATACTTGTGCAAACTGTAGAATTCCGAAATACTCTTAGCCTTGAAGCTGTCGAATCCACGCTCCATTGATTTAGCCAGCCATATCGCACACTTAACATTAGTGACAAGGCTGGCTCCAAAGTCAACTGACGCACGTCGGATGAGATATCCTGACGTGATCTCATCTTTACGGGTAGTGCCCTCACTAATGTTGATCACTAGTTCCACATCACCCTCCTTGATTTCACTAAGAGCCGACGGAGCACCAGTCTTGGGACAGTCGGCATCATCCTTTGCGTCAGATGGTTTTGTGACCTCTTTAATATCCAGTTGGTAGTTCTCCTTGTAGAATTTGGCTGTACCTGGAGTACCACACAATTTGAAACCTAGCTTGGAGAGGATCAAGGCAGATTCGGCAAACTCTTGAAGGAAGGGTGCACTTGCAATGGATATGAGGATGGATGCACCTTCCTTGGGAAGCTTGAAGCCCGTTGCAAGGAGTGATTGAAGGAATGCCTCGTGTGCATCATCTCCAAAGCAAGCTACTTCACCAGTAGACGCCATTTCAACTCCAAGAGTTGGATCAGCTCCACGAAGACGAGTGAACGAGAACATGGGTGCCTAGTTTAAAATGTGTCAGAGAGGAATTTGTTCATCAATTAGCTACATTGGTATGGCATACACAAATAATTAATCAAGTAGACTGTAATCACTTACCTTCACACAAACATAGTCGATATCAAGCAACGAAATGTTGTACGGAGTTACAGGCAATCCACACATGGCCCTTGTTGCCAATGAAATGAAGTTGGCTTGAAGGGTCTTGCTCACAAAGGGGAAGGTACGACTTGCCCTCAAGTTACACTCAATCACCATGACATCATTTCCTGTTGCCATGAATTGAATATTGAATGGTCCCGTAATATTGAGGCCTCGTGCAATGGCAGACGCATACTTTTTGATCTGACGAATAGTACCCACATACAACTTCTGAGCAGGAAGAATGACAGTAGCGTCGCCACTGTGTACACCGGCATTCTCCAAATGCTCTCCAATGGCATAATTTAATATCTTACCACCCTTGGCCACAGCATCGAATTCGATCTCCTTGGCACCGAGGATAAACTTCGTCACCACAACAGGCTTGTCGTCGGCAACATCAGCCGCAAGTCCAAGGAAGTTACGTAGCTGTGACTCGTCACTGGCAACACGCATGGCTGCACCTGAAAGGACAAAACTAGGACGGACCAAGACGGGGAATCCAACATTGTTTGAAAACTCCACGGCCTCATCCTTCGATTTCAATACAGACCATGCTGGTTGTTTAAGACCCATATCATCCAACATATCAGAGAACTGACCACGATCCTCGGCACGTTCAATGTCGCGTGCAGAAGTACCCATAATGTGTGCTCCACTCTCTGCCAAGGGACTAGCAAGATTGTTAGGAATTTGTCCACCAACTGAGACGACAACACCAGCGGCCCCCTCTCGTTCGTAAATGTCAAGGACACGTTCCAAACTCATCTCTTCAAAGTAGAGACGATCACTCTCGTCATAATCGGTACTGACAGTCTCTGGGTTGTAATTGATAATAATACTCTTGAAGCCATCCCGACGTAGCTGACGAACAGCCGAGACAGCACACCAATCAAACTCAACACTCGATCCAATACAGTAGGCACCACATCCTAGTACGACTACACCACGTTCCTGCTTCTCTGTCAACTCATCTTGCTTCTTATCCGACACTGAAACACTGCGGACACGGTTTTTGAAGGCTTTGCTGTTGGGGGTCAAAGATTCATTGCCTTCAACAGGATCAATGATGGGTTGGTGTAAACCCTCTGATACATCGTCGTGATCACCAGAGTAAGTCATGTAGAGGTAATTGGTATTGGCTGGGAATTCAGCTGCGAGAGTATCGATTTGCTTAACACAGGGCTTGACTCCCAACGACTTTCGAAGAGCACGGACTTGTGCGGCTCCGTCTGCAAGAGGTAGAAGATTAGTGTATTGTGCAATCTATTCGTGACGAGAGGAAATGATATTGTTGAGAGAGATGTGCTCATACGAGTGAAGAATCAAAGCCACCACCAATCTACTCACCTGACGGTCACTAAATCCATCAATCTTCAAAGACCTCATCCTATCAACACCATTTTCAGCAAACAACTTATCAACATTGCCACAAGCAATGCATGCATTCCTCTTATCTGCGATGTTTTGCAGCTTACTCAAGAACCACTTGTCAATTTTTGTCAAATCGTGAACCTTATCAACACCCCATCCCTCTTCGAGAGCACGTTGCACAGCAAACAAACGTGTATCAGTAGGAGTCGATAGTTGTTCATCCAAGGGAATATCATCACTCGTCAATCCCGACCCTAATCCCTCCAACCCATCTAATGCAGGATTAACCATCCTACACGCCTTTTGGATAACTTCCTCAAAGCTACGGCCGATACTCATAACCTCGCCTACACTCAACATACTTGATCCCAACTTGTTCGAGACGCGTCTGAACTTTTTGAGATCCCAACGAGGCATTTTCAACACACAGTAATCCAGACTAGGTTCGAAACATGCAGTGGTAGTTTTAGTGACAGAGTTACGAATGCTGACCAAATCTTTACCCAATGATAACTTGGTAGCAACATATGCCAAAGGATACCCGGTAGCCTTAGAAGCAAGTGCTGAACTTCTTGATAAACGAGCATTAACCTCGATAATACAATACTTCTCGCTCTTTGGGTTGAGTGCATACTGAATATTACACTCGCCGACAATTCCAAGATGTCGAACAACCTTAAGAGCAGTCTTTCGTAGCATGAAATATTCACTGTTGGTAAGAGTCTGGGAGGGTGCAACGACAATGGAATCACCAGTGTGAACTCCAAGGGGATCAAAGTTTTCCATCTTGGGGTGGTAGGAAGAAGAGATAACAAGATGAGTTGTTTGGTTGATTAATAAAACACATTTACACGGGTGTGTAACATTCAAAATAAACTCACATTACAAACAGTGATGCAATTGTCACTTGAATCCCTAACAACTTCGTATTCCAACTCCTTCCAACCTCGTAAATCCTGATCAATCAAGATTTGGTTACTAGAAGCAAAGGCTTTGGCTGCCAAGTCTTTCAACTCACTTTCATTATCGGCGAAACCACTTCCTAATCCACCCAAAGCAAATGCTGCACGGACCAAGACGGGGAATCCAATCTTATTCGCCACTTCAACTGCTTCCTCAACAGAGTTGGCTGAGTAAGATAGTGCAATACTCTCACCAATCTCTTGCAACTTTTGTGAAAAGATTTCACGATCCTCGGTAGCCTCAATGGCAGGGATTTGTGTTCCCAATACTTCCACGCCAGCCTTTTGGAGTTGCCCTGAGTTCCATAACTCAACACCAACATTGAGTGCCGTCTGTCCTCCCATACTAACGATGATACCATCAGGCTTTTCTTTGGCAATAATATCCATAACAACATGCGGCCGGATGGGTAAGAAGTATACCTTATCGGCAGCAGGTGTTGCATCATTCTTCTCACTAGAGGTTTGTACTGTGGCAATGTTTGGGTTGATCAAGATTACCTCAATTCCCTCCTCCTTAAGTGCCTTGATACATTGACTACCAGAATAATCAAACTCGCCAGCCTGTCCAATACTAAGTCCACCACTTCCGACTAATAGTACTTTTTTGTATGTCTTCTTCTTATACGCTAATCCATCCTGAAGTACCAATGGTTGACTAATCTTCTTCACGTGTCCAACAAACTTGTCAAATAGGAATGCCGTGTCCAATGGTCCGCCACTTGCCTCTGGGTGGAATTGCACCGAGAAGAATGGCTTCTCGGTATGGACAATACCCTCATTCGTTAAATCGTTAGCATTCATAAATAATGGTTTCCAATGTGCAGGCAATGAATCGGAATCAACAGCAAATCCATGATTCTGGGGAGTAATGTAACACCGCCCGGTACGCAGATCAATACATGGCTGGTTCATACCACGATTACCATACTTCAACTTGTAAGTCTTTGCCCCAGCAGCTAAACTTAACAATTGATTACCCAAACAAATACCAAAGATTGGACGGGGTGGATCTAATGCCAATGCATACTGAATACTTTTCACAGTCTGGGGACACATGGCTGGATCACCGGGGCCGTTACTTAAGAATAGTCCATCCCATTCAATGTTGGCAGGGTTGGCCTCAAGGTCATAATCGAATGGTACCACGGTGAGCTTGACCTTGTGTGTATCAACAAAGTATCGGATAATGTTGTATTTCATACCACAATCGTAGGCAATGATGGAGGTGGTATTCTCGGCACCATATGTCTTGATAGTTTTGGTAGAAACTTCAGCAACGAGGTTACGCTTATTCGGGTCCGAGAATGGACAGGTAGACTCGGTAAGGTCTTGAGGTGGATTCTTTTTATTTTGATGTGGTAGATTATTGTTTGTGTGAGTGTTTCATAATGTCAATGACTGAAAAAACTTCCCACACCAATCATACATAAACGTAATAAACTCACCACAGCTAAATTACCCAATAATGCACCAACCTCACGAATTTTCATAGTTAATGCACGTGTATCAACACCATAAATACCAGGAATATTATTCTCCTTCAACCAGGCCGCTAAACTTTTATGTGCCGCCCAATGACTATGTTCCCACGAGTATGAACTAACGACTAATCCCGCAATATGAATTTGACGACTTTCAAAGTATTTAGGTAAGTCATACTCATCGGTAATATTAGTGTCTGGTACACCATAATTACCAATTAGTGGGAATGTTAATACAAGGATTTGTCCACGATAACTTGGATCGGTTAGGGCTTCGGGATATCCTACCATACCCGTGTTGAATACTACCTCACCGGTGGCCGAGGTATTGGCACCGAAGGATCGTCCTGTGATGGGTGGTGATCCATCTGCTAGGTGAAGATGAGCAATATCTCCCTATTATTTTTTCATTGATTGTTTTTGTGGTTTATGGTTTGTTGTGTGTATTTTATGTGTTGTTGATTTTGTTTGATATGTGTGTGCATTTATATGAGTAGAGGATATGAGATAATAGAGAATAGTTAGCATTGCAATACAAGTACAATAACACAATGCCATCCATCCATTGGGTGAAATAAATGGTTGACATGCACCATCAATCATTTTCAGATGAACCTTCATATTAAAAAAAGTGCATATCATATGCACATTTTTACAATACACTCACCTTACTCTCCAATGCGGAGAAATCACAACTGCTATTACCATTTTGAGGAGCCATTTTGTTGGTAACTTTATATACCATTGGTGCCTCTTTGAATGATTGAGGTGCACCGATCATTTATGAGAGAATGCAATTTTAGTGGCTTTGACAAGGATACCATTTACAATATACTCTCATAATTTTTACTTCATCACCTATCGTAGCTATCTTTCTGTTGCCATCCATCAGTTGACAACTTCTTCAGCTATTGACTAACAGCGCGATATATACCTCTCCTTATCTTCTATTCCACTACTATCTGATTTTGTATTGGCTGAGAATATTATAAAAGTTTTCTCTGAGTATATTATAAACACAATACCAAATTATTAAATATGGATTTACTAGCCTCGTTAGGACTAGGCGGTGCCCTACCCGAACAATCTACGCGTCTGTCACATTCTGGTATTATCAAAGCTTTGGATGAAGGAGGTAGTGATGTTCGCTTGGGCTTTAATAGGTGCTTGGCGTGTGGTATCAAATTATTGAATAGTGATAGTGACACAACAACAACAAAATCTAAGGTAGTATCATGTCAGGGTTGTAAGCGTGTGTCATATTGCTCAGCAAGTTGTCAGAAAATGGATTGTGAACCAAGTAAAGATGGAGAGGAAGAAGAAGGGATTGGCCATTCACCAGTAGTCTGTGCATTATTAAACTTGTGCAATGATGATGAAGATGCCGAAGAGGAAATGTATAGTGATAATAATAAGAAGAAGAAGAAGAGTTCCAAAAAAAGTATTGAGAACAAGAAGAAATCAAATAGTGATCAACAAAAGACAGAGGCAGCACATTACAGAGTTCGGACGGAACTAGAATCCTATCCAGCAACATTATTCAATATATTATCAGAGGGACCTGATTGGTTCGTAGAATCTATATCCCAAAAGCTTAGAAAGAACGAAGACATACGAAGTCCTACAGCGCCACCCAAGAAGAAACAAAGGAGAGGTAAACGAGATCGTAGTTCCATATCACCAAAGAAGGATGAAGATCGTAGCAGCGAAAGGAAGAGAGAGTTGGTATTGCATATTGTAGGTGCATCTGTAGACTCAGAGTTGTGGAACTGGGGTGGATCAAGCTCAGACAAAAGTGGTGACAACTCCAACAATGTAGAGGAAGAATTACTCAATGCCTATGGTGAAGCTGCTACAAATCTTACATCGTATCTCAGCAACCTGCTAGAGATGACAAACATATCAATCCGATGTATCTTTGTCGGGCCTGATTGTCCAAAACAAAAGTCGGTTATATCACACCGAATACAAGTAACCATACCGGATTCAACTTCATCAACACTTTCTATTGAAACACATGCATGTTATTATGGTTCATCTGAACAACCATATCTACCGGCTCCGGATGCAGTAATATTCTTCAACCCCGCTTCTCATGTCCTGACTACGATTGGACGGGTGCTTTGAATGCTGTTTGTGCCTATCAAGTTTCATCCAGAGCTAACACTCCTATTTTAATCACTACCAATACGGAGCTAGAGGGGTTTGCTGAGATTAAGTATCTATTAGATAGGGGATATATTAGTTCAGATTCACTGCCAAAAGATGTGCTTGAGGCTGTAGACTACCAAGCCACCGCGAATAAGACAAACAGCAGTGGTGGATATAAAGATGATGGAGTGACCTTCTTCTTCGGTGAAAACCCATGTGAGTGTAGCTTTCTTTATTGTTTCTTTTTCATATCATACCTTGCAACTTACGTCACCATTCTTCTTTTAGATGCTGGTTTGAGAGTGCGGCAGTCAGGCACAATGGGTAATGATTTATATGTGAAGTCTCGATGGATTATAGGTGGTTTACTTACCTCGTCGACTTCGTCGTCAACCGGCGGCAGTGCTAGATCGTTGAAGAAGCGCAAGATTGAAATAAAATCGAGTGAATATAGTGATGAGGAAGAGTCTAGAAAGAAGAAGGCTAGAAGATCAAGTGGCAATACTAAGAAGAAGAACCCGGCACTTATATAGAGAAATATACTGGAATGTTGATTGAATGCACTTATAAATTAATAGTGTTGATGAATGTAGTTGTTTTCTATTTCTTCCTCCAGCTAGTGCCTTCCTTGCTAGTTTGCACTAGTATGTCACCTGGAAGATGCGCGTTAGATGAAGAGAGACGATAGTAACTCAAGTTAGTGCATACGGCTTGCAAAGGCAATCAAATGAAGATATATAAAGGCCAAATGAAGCACTCAGATCTCAAATACTTCACATGGAACACATGAATTCACATTATAAAACAATACAAACACGGACTTTCCTGTCAAAACCAGAGCTGCTGCGGCTCGCAGTCTGCCTACATCCATCAGTACTACTCGTCCAGTTGAACCAACCCAGCCATCATATGGCTGGCGGCTTGGATCAGTTGAATACGGTATTGGAGGAGGACAAAAAGTAGAGCTGGTTGGTTCTAGTATCAGTCGACAAGCACGCCGTATTGTCGAAGAAAGTTCCATCTTATGTAGTTTCCAAAGAGCTTCAATTTGTTGTGCTTGTTGCAGAGCTTCGTGTATCTTTTTGTTTTGTTCGTGATGTAGATCAAACTCCAAATCATCGTGATCATCGGATTCATCTCCTTCTTCCTCGTCATCTGAGAAGCCAACATTGTCGTATTCACTTTCTATATCAGACAAAGAACCAATGTTGGATACGAAGTTATCATCTTTCTCGTCATGTATACTCTCATCCCGTGTTTTTATCTTCTTAAACCTTTCTCTTTGCTCTCGTCGTTTTCTAGTCTTCTGTGCTTCTTCTTCTAATTTTTTGATCCGTTGTTCTGTCATCATTAAACGACCATGAGACAAGGCCGCTTGAGAGAGATGTTTAGCTTCTCTCAATGTATCAGTAAGGATGTCTGCAACCTCATGCTGAGTACTTTTTCTTCTCCTTCTATGTCTGTATTGACTTCCATTCCTTCCAGACATCTTGTCATGATGCATTTGTCGAAGTACTCTGTATCCCTCTATCCTATATGCTCTGCCGATACATCTTAATATCTGTGCTCCCAGACCAATCTTTTTGAGTAAATTGCACTCTCGAATGATGTAGGTTTGAAACAAGTCTTGCGATATCGTTCCCTCAACTAATGGCCTCAAGCGTTCTGTGATTGTTCTCACTAGACGTAAAGTCTGATCATTTTGATGATTAGAAGATATTCCTGTGGTTGTTGTTGGATGGCCCATCAACTCTGACAAACGAGCAAATGCTTCACAATCTGCACTATTCCTCGCTTCTCCAACTTCTTTCCCAGTCAGTATTTGAATAGCTTCATTTGCACCTCCTATTCCATTAGCACCAAGTAAACCATATTTATGATATAACAATCTAGAATCATCATTGCTCAATACTTCGTAGGCGTGAGTCAACTCTTCTAACTTATGTTTGACATACCGTTCTGTTTCGTCTTCATCTTGATCAATTGAAGCTGGAAAGGGTGGGGATGGTATCTCATCTGATATAGGCGGCGGTGGTGGTGGATGATGTTTCTTATCGCTCCTTTCTCTCTTTCTTCTCCTAATTGCAACTTTATCAGGATGATATTCACGGCTTAATCTTCTCCAATTCTTTTGGATATCAACAAGAGTAGAATTAGGTTGTATTTGCAGTACATCATATAAACTTGTATCGTGCGGTGGACGACAGTAATACTTTCGTATAACATTTGATGATTGGAGGAGTAATGTATTATGATGATTTTGTTTATTTCCTATTGAGAAACGCCCAGGGGTGAAAGATGGGGCTGCACTTATCACTGTGTATTGAATTGTATTGTTATTAAATTAAACCGCATGATATAATCGGTATCCAAAAGAGGTGAGGTAGTCAGTAACACACCATCAACACGGAGTAGTATAAACACAGCAAAAGAAACTTTACTCACATTGTTGACCAACTCCAACCAGTAATAATAGTATGATAACATTATACATTTTCATGTCATCGAGAGCCCATTAACAGAGCAAACAATTTTGCACTAGTACCAAACAAGCAGAGCCTCCAGACCACTATAGATAGAGAGTCAAACAACTGAGCATACACAAGTTGTAACTTAATTCAGAACTACGAATGCAAACCAATTGCAATGCCCGCCTGTCTCATCTCTTGATGGTGCAGTTTGTTTTTTATGAGACGATTGAAGACTGGCGGGCTGATTGTCAGAAAAGGATACCTTATACGAGAAAAGATACGTTATGTGTACTTGTTTTTTACTCTCTCAACTTCACCATTGGGTCATGACATAAACTCTGTAAGGTAAACTAGTTTATTAGTACCCCAACTTTCCCCTCTGTAACATAATATACCTTATCTCATGACCTAATCGCTATCTGAATCACTATCACTGTCGCTATCAGATTTATCAGAATCATCACTATCATCATCTGATGATGAAGATGATGATGGGGGAGCAACCTCTTTCTTCTTTTTCTTCTTCTTGCCTCCAGAGTCCTTGCTCTTTGCTAGGGGTGTATAATCCTCCATTTCCCTCTTGTAACGAGCCTTGTCCTCTGCTGCCTTCTCGTTGTACTCTTTCTTATCCTCTTCACTTAAAGCTTTCCAGGCAGCGCCCACCAACTTTCCAAGCTCGCCAAAGGATGCCTCAGGATTGGCATCCTTAATATCGGGTCGTTTTGCAGCCACATAGTACATGTACGCTGAAGACAGAGAAAGGGGAGCCATGTTAGGACGGGTGTATTGTCAGACAGTATCCAAATAAACACAACTCCAAACTTACCACTCTTGGCATTCTTTGGCGCATTTGGATCCTTCTTTGCTTTCTTCTTCTTTGGCTTTTCGTCTTCACTTGAATCATCACTATCATCATCATCAGATGGCGGTGTGTAATCTTCCATCTCCTTTTTGTACCTTAACTTATCCTCTGCGGCCTTATCATTCCACTCAGTCTTATCACCTTCTTCCAAGGCTTTCCAGGCCACTCCAAGTAGTTTTCCCTGTTCAATACAAGAGTTGTATGTCAGTAATGCAATATATTTATAACAGGATAAAATATGTAAATTATTAAACTAATATACTCACGATCTCGCCGAAAGAAGCTTCAGGATTGGCATCCTTAATCTCAGGTCGTTTTGCCTTCGAAAAGTACATAAAAGCGGATAGAGCATTCTTGGGGGCGTTAGGGTCCTTCTTCTACAGTGTTATATCAGAGATATAATGTTAGTCCAAAGAAAGGGTGTTGTATATAAGTATCAATATATCAAGATTCAGCAGCACAAAAACTTCTCACCTTTTTCTTCTTCTTGGGGGATGCCTTCTTCTTCTTATCAGAATCGCCAGATGACTTCTTCCTCTTCTTCTTGGGCTTCTCTTCGTCGCCGCCTTTCTTGGCCTTCTTCCTAGCCTCGGCTAAGTCTGAGTCATCAGAGGCTACGGAACCAAGATCATCGTCGTCTTCACTGTCACTATCACTGCTATCATCATCAGACTTGTTTCCTCCTGCATTATAATCCTCATCATCCGAACTTTCGTCATCATCATCTCCTCCATCCATCTCTTCATACATACGATTAGATGCACCCCTACCAGTGGGTGCTTGTTCCTCCATACCAGCTTCCTGAATATTCTTGATTTTGATCTTCTTACCGGATAGAAATTGAAACATTGCATTATAATTTGTCTTGTCAATTCCTGAGAAGGTGTACTCCTTGGTGCTAGAGTTGTCTCCGGGAGTATTGTGTAATGTAACACATAGATCAAAGTTACGTGTCGAAACCTGACCTCCAGCATAACGTTGGAATTCAACACTCTCAATCTCATCGAAACGAATGAGCACGGCAGGCTTATGAATGAAGATGAATTGCTTCTCGAGGGGATACAGATGTCCTTCATTGGCACGTAAGGCACACTTTACGCAAGCCTGTTGATTCGAGTTGGCAAACTTTCCTGGGATAAATACCTTCTTCTTTGTGATGATCTTAAATGTCTTGGCAACGAGATTAGAGAATGAGCCAGCCATGTGTTGCTGAAGACCACCACCATATTCCTTTTCAAGCGTTGCCTCATCAAGGTTAATATCAAGCTCGGAATGCTCCTTGGTACATTGCATGACCAACATATTGTATCTCTGTGAATGTTTTGGTGTTGAGGGTTAAGTTAGTTGTATTCAAATAATCGATCACTCAAACATCCCAAACCATCAAAAATACTAACCTGTTGACCCTGACGAATGGGCTTATCCAACGCAATAACAAATGCCATGTGCATATCATCTTGTTTTGGGAGAAGAAATAGCCTCGAAATATCATCATACCTAATCTTGTAATCATACTTGGCCCCACGCATACGAAGGAAGGAATCATACAACTCAATGGAATAACGTCCCCTGGGCGTGAGGAATGTACCCTTATTCTCATCAAACTCTGCAATGATGGATCCAGATGTTTTCTTAACACTTGCAATATTCATAATGTGTGATTGTAATACCTCGGCACTTGTTGGTGCATCCTTATCAGTAGGATCGGAATCAGCATCGGGGGGTACATAAAACCGAACAGCCACGAGTTGATCAGTCCCTGCCTCAACAGTATCTGATTCCAAGAATTGCATTTCAATCTCATTCCTATTATTACCAGGTAATACACATTGAGACACTTCCCCAAGATCCAAGCTCATCATCTCATCACCATCTTGTGGTTCAAATTCTTCACCTTCCTCATCGGCATCTTCCAATCGACATTGACGGAATACTAAATGTTTATTCGAAATGTCAGTATTACCCCACGAATTACCAGCTGAACTCATAGAGTGACGCTTTAATGTAATACCATACATGGACGTGAATGCATCACTTAATGAATCAAAGTCACTAGGTGGGAAACCATCAAATCGTAATGCCGCGGGTATTTTCGATTCGGCGGACTCTCCTCCTGCTTCTTCACTTGATTTTGATGTTTTAGTCAATACACGTAAATGACCAGACTTGCCAAAGATTGTCCATAATGCACCTGCAATAGATTCCTTGGGTAAAGTACGTTTAGTTTCAATATCGTCATTGCCCATTACTGCTGATTTCCAAGTAATTGCGGATGGACCGGCTAAACGTTGATAGTTGGGTGTTATTATTATTGTTTTGTAATTGTTGTATTGATATATTTATAATAAATTTGTGAATGATTGTAGGGATAGCAATATTATTAGATTGTTAATTGTGTGGGTAAACATGGTACACCAAAACATGAAACATAAATCACATGAACTGATATAATAGTACACATGATATGCTCATATCTGTACAATTGCAAATCTTCATATAATAACTTCAACACACTAAGTATCATATACCGTTATAAGATACTGTCGCTCTATCTATTCATCATTCATCATAGTACACCCAATACATCTACCACAAATATGTTGGTTCACATGACACGTCCACAAAAAAAATGTATTAGTGTTATAACTTTTTTCACTTACCTGCAAATTGCCCAACGGCATGGCCGTATAGACCGATATGTTTCCACACCTTTGGTCTATCGTCTGACATGATTATTGGGTTATATTGTCTATTAACGGGGTTGAAGTGGCGGTATATTATAAGGACGATGCAGTAACAAAAATTATGAGAGTGCCTTCTATTAGCGTTTGATCGCCATTTGTAGGATAGTGCTAGCTTTGCAGTTTGCAGGGGATGTGATGTGGGTTGTAGTTGTCAGGTGGTCTAGTGTTTATTGATCTTTGGGACTAATAAGAGTGGCTACAATACTACAATATACCATATATATATATATATATATATATATATATATATATTGTCAGGAGT